>Ga0123335_1008329_pt1 | contig 11163 bp, 7 predicted proteins | sample BiotimSIPDNA_2_FD_89707 | JGI IMG/M metagenome (GOLD analysis project Ga0123335, IMG submission 89707) | Anaerobic biogas reactor microbial communites from Washington, USA - Biogas_R2 time_0 SIP DNA | ecosystem: Engineered > Bioreactor > Anaerobic > Unclassified | place: Washington, USA... | reverse complement strand
TGCCAGGCAGCTCGCTGCCTGGCAAACCCGGTGCAACCAGATCCCGATGCGACCTCTCGGTTACCTCTCCCCGGTCGAGTTCCTGGATAAGTTCTTTGTCCAATATGTTTGACAAACCTACACAGCCAGGCCGCGCTCCCTGTCAGCGGTTATGGCGTTTTCTGTCAAACCATGCTATACTTTGATACGCAATTTCTGCATGTGGGAAGGAGCCAACGCCATGCGCAAGGCTTTAGCGCTTTTTGACTTTGACGGCACCCTGATCCCCTTTGACTCCATCGTGCGCTTCTGCCTGTTTGCCCGGGCAAAGGGACTCTGCACCCCCGCACGGCTTCGAAAAGGGGCCTGGGCCGCCGTATGCTACAAGCTGCGCCTCACCACTGCCCTGCGGAGCAAGACGGCTGCCCTTTCCTTTCTGGCCGGACACAGCAAGCAGGAGATATCCGCCTTGTCCAAGGCTTTTTATGATGAAATTCTGGCCCCCGCTCTGCGCCCCAAGGCCAAAGAAGCTCTGATAAGGCACAGAAAAAATGGGGATACCATCCTTTTTATCACCGCCTCCCCTTCCTTTTACCTGGAACCCTTCAAAGAGGCCTGGGGGGTGACCGAGATCATCGGCACCCGCGCGGACGTGGATCCCTCGGGTATCTTCACGGGACTCATCGGCGGCGAAAACTGCAGGGGACTGGAAAAGCCCCTGCGTCTGGCCGAATACCTGGCCGCCACAGGGGACAGGTTGGACTACGACCGCTCCTGGGCCTATGGCGACAGTGAATCGGACATGCCCATGCTTGAGCTTTGCGCCAACAGGGTGGCGGTGAACCCGGGCCTCAGGCTCCGAAGAAAGCTCAGGCACCTGGAGGGCGTCACCATAGCCCGTTGGACGGACTGAAAGGGGTTTTTCTGTGGCTGCCAGCTTTTCCCGTGCAGACGATATTCTACGCCACTCGCTGGAGGAAGGCGCCTTTCCCTCAGCCTGCCTGCTGGTGGGTTTGGGCAAACGGGTGCTTTTTCGCCGCGCCTACGGACGACTCGACCTGGACGGGCCCGTTACCAACGAGCAGACCCGTTATGACCTGGCATCCCTCACAAAGCCGCTTGTGGTGGGCATGCTCACCCTCAGAGCCATCGAAAGCGGCAAACTCTGCCTTTGGGACAAACTGGACGCCTTCATCGATGCGCCTCCTGACAAGCGGGAGATCACCATCAAGCAGATACTCACCCATACGGCCGGCTTCCCCACAGGGCTGCATCTGTGGGAACTGTCTGCCAACCCTCAGGAGAGCATTGACCTGCTCCTGAAGGTTCCTTTGATCTCCAAGCCCGGTACCCGGGTGCAATACTGCTGCACCGGGTACATCCTCCTGGCCCAGCTCCTGGAATGCCTCTATCACGCCAAACTGCCGGAACTTGCCCTCCGGGAAATCTTCTGGCCATTAAAAATGACCAAGACCGGCTACCTTCCCACAGGAGGCAACATCGCGGCCACTGAAATGACCGACGAGGGCCGTTGCCTGCAAGGCATCGTCCACGACGAAAATGCCCGCTTTCTGGGCGGCGCGGCAGGAAACGCCGGTGTCTTTTCCAACATGGATGACCTGGCCCTTTTCCTGCAGATGCTGGCCGCCGAGGGCCTCCTGCCCGACGGCTCCCGCTACCTGTCCCCTGCCACTGTTCGTCTGGCCCTGCGTAATCATACCGAGGGCATGGCGCAGGCCCGGGGCCTGTCCTTCTATCTCCCCTGGTACGACGATGGCTTCACGGGCGACCTGTTCCCCCGGGAAACCATCGGACACACAGGCTTTACCGGCACCAGCTTCGCCCTGGATCCCACCACCGGCCTGTATGTAATCCTTCTGACCAACCGCATTTGCCCCAGCCGGGACAATACCACTATTTACCGCATCCGCCGTATCGTCCACAATGCGGTCTATGCGGCAGCGCTCCAGGGAGCTTTTAAGGGCAGCGTTTGAGACTTCTTCCCGGCTTCTTCCCGGTCACTTCTCCCACAGCCCGTACTGCCTGTCATTGCGCAGGGCGGAGAGCAGCCGGTCCTTGATGTCCGGGTAGCGGTGGGAGAGCTCGGCCAGGAGTTCTTTCATTTCCTGACGCTTGGTATGACCGTTGGCAGGGCAGGGATTTACAAGAATGGGCAGGTTTAATTCCTTCTTCATGTGAAGCACATGCTTCTCGGGCAGATAAACCATGGGCCGAATCACGGTGATGTCGCTGCGGCTGAGCCAGGTATTGGGATGGAAGGTGTGGAATCTGCCCTCAAAGATCAGACTCATGAGCAGGGTTTCCAGGGCGTCCTCCCGATGGTGGGCCAGGGCCAGCTTGTTGGCGCCCAACTCATGGCACAGGTCGCAGAGCATGCCCCGGCGCATCTTGGCGCACAGGGCGCAGGGGTTTTCCTCCTTGCGCAGCTCGAAAAGAATCTCATACAGGGCCGTATGCCTGATGGTGATGGGTACGTCCAGGCTCCGGCTCAGGGCGCGAATGGCCGTGGTATCCGGTTCTTCCTTTCCCGTGGTGAGCATTACAGCCTGGAGGGTAAAATCATTGTGGCGTACCCTGCGGTACAGGGAAAGGGCATGCAAAAGCAGCAGGCTGTCCTTTCCTCCGGACACGCCTACTGCTACCCGGTCCCCCGGCTGAATCATCTTGAAATCCTGGTCGGCCCGCCTGATGCAACCCAATGTGGTTTTCAACCGCTTCGCCTCTTTGCCTGTGGATTCGTGAACACGGGCCGTTTATTCCCGGAAAACGCCCACATAGATGCGGGCCGGACGGGCCGGGTAGGTATCCCGGTCAATTTTCTTGCGCTCGGTCTGTACGCCGTCGACAATGGTACACAAGAAGCTGTCCACCACATAGCCCTCGCTGGCTTCAATCACGGTGATCTCCTCACCGGGTACGGTGGCGTACTTGCCCGTGGTATCCTGGATATACTCCGGTTCCATGGGCATGGGCACTTTTTTTACGATCTCGGTTTCCAGCGCGTAGCGTACATTGCCAAGATCCTGGCCATAGATTCGCACCTCGCAAAGAAGCCGGTTTTTATTGGAGGGGTCTGAAATCACATGAGCAGCCAGATAGATGTTGCTCCCCGTGTTGTTCCTGAACACGAAGTCGATCTCCCGGCCCCTGGTGTCACTGACTGTGGCGTCCTTTCCCTTCTCCGTATAGCTGACCGGGGTGCCGTGGGCGGTGCGGTCCACAATGGTAAGGCCTGCCTGGGCCACCGCCAGGTACACCGTGGTGCTGGCCTGGCAGACCCCGCCGCCCCAGCCCGGCACCAACTCGCCATAGTTATACTCAAAGGCCTGATAAAAGCCGTTCTTTTGGGTTCGCCTGCCCACTACCTTGTTAAAGCTAAGCTTTTCCCCGTCCTTGAGTATCTTTCCGTTGAGCTTGCTGAAGGCCACCCGAATGTTTTCATTGCGCTCGTTGGTGGAGTGCTTGTCAATGGGCGTAACCGCCCGGGCTCTCTGGGCCACGCTCTTTTGCAGGTCCGCCACAGTCACCTTGGGCGCAAGGGGCCTGGGTTCCAGCATGATCTCCCCGCTTTGGAAGGTTTGCACCATCTCCAGAATCTGCTCCTTAATGGCAGCAGTGTCCAATTCCTTGCCCCATACTTCCCTTTGAAAGGTAAAGGGGTTTTTGGTGTTATCGGGATCAAAGCCAATGATGGCCGCGTCCTGAGGCGCGGTATAGGCGCGTTTCTGGAGCAAGCCTAAAATGCTGTCAATGGGAGCCGTATTGGCGCTTTGCTGAAAGCTGAAAAACTCGGCGCTGCTGTTTTTCATCGCCGCGATTTCCTGCTGCAGTTCAAAAATTGTTTTCCGATGGGTCCGGCTGGTATCGTGACCGATGGCCCAAGCCTTCTCCAGGGCAGCGGAGGGGTCAAAGGTAATGCCCAGGGTTTCGGCGGTTATGTCCTTGGATTCGCCGGCGCTGTTTTTGAGCCGTACATACCAGCGGTTCTGCTTGGCCTGGGCCTGAGCCCATACCTCGCGGCTGCCCTCTTCCCAGGTCTTTCCGCCCAGCGGTATACCATCCACGCTGATGTTGTCCAAAAAGGTTTTCACATAGGGCCGAACATCGGCGGTCACCTTTATGACATAGCCTCCGGCCACCGCACCAGCCAGAACCAGAATCAGAATCAGGAGCTTTACCAGCTGCCACTTGATGCTCTTGCGCTTATTGGGCTTGTTTCCTCTTGCACCACCGCCTCTTTTAGAGGCCTGGAACGGGGAAAGGGGTTGCTCCTGGGGAACACCGCCAGGCATGGGGGGATACCAAGGACTTCCGTTTTGCGGATACTGAACATACTGAGCATAGCCAAGGGGGGACTGCTGCCCGTTGTTCTGCGGCGGATATCCTTGGTTATACATGGTCTCTCCTCGTTTCTTTTGCGTGAATCCGCGCATGTCTGTACACAGCAGGATCAGGTTATGCGGGCTGTCAGTGCGGATACGTCCTGGGGCTGGGTCTGCCAGTCCCCCGGCAGCCTGCCCAGTTCATCCGTTTTCCGGTCCCCGTGAAAGTCGCTGCCACCGGTGACCAGCAAACCCCGTCTGCGTGCAAAGGCATCCAGAATGGGGATCAGGTCCCCAGGCGCTGAGGGGTGGTAGACCTCCAGCCCTTGCAATCCGCCCTCCTGAAAGGATTCTACCAGAGCGAACAGCGCGGGCTGGGAGAGGTTCATACGGCAGGGATGGGCCAGGACGGGCACGGTGCCTACCCGGCATAGCAAGTCTATGGCCTCCAGGGTGGTCATGTGCCGATAGGGCACACAGGCGGGTCTGCCCTCGGCGAGATAGCGGCCAAATGCTTCGCCTACAGAGCGGACCACTCCCATTTTCACCAGAATCCTGGCCACATGAGCCCGGCCCAGCGGGCCTTCCAGGTTTTCAGGGATCAGCTGGGAAGGAATTTGAATCCCAAGCTCCTTCAGCCTGTCCAGGGTGGCCTGAAACCGTTCCAGGCGGCGCTTCTCACATTCCGCCAGGACCTCTTCCAGCCTGGTATGCCCGGCTTCCACCCCATACCCCAGGATGTGGGTGGTACCCGTGTCACCGGTGCTCAGCTCCACACCGGGCAACAGCGTCAAAGGATGCCCCCCTGACCGGGCGATGCGCTCGTTGACAGCGTTGACTGCTTCTTGCATAGGCGCATGCCCGGACAGGGTGTCATGGTCACAAAGGGCCATGTGGGTGAGCCCGGCTTCCTGGGCCAGGTCGCATAGTTCCCGGGGGGTATGCCTTCCATCGCTGAAAATGCTGTGGACATGCAAATCCGCCCGGATCATCGGCTGCAGGGAGACCGGAAGGCTCATTCCTTAGGCTCCAGGAAGGCGTCCCCTTCCTGGGCGTCCCTGCCAAAATACGGCAGAACCCGGTTGCGGGCGTTTCTTTCATTCTCCCCGCTGCCCTTGGCTTCCTCTGTCACAGTGGGTTCGGGGGAGGGCGCCGCCTGGGCAGGCTTCAGCTTCTCCGCTTCCGTCAGAGGAGGCAGCTCACGCCCTTCCATGATCGCAACAAACTCCTCACGGCTGAGGGTCTCCCGCTCCAGGAGAGAAGCCACCACGGCTTCCAGTTTATCGCGGTTATCGCTGATCAGCTTCTGGGCCCGGGTGTAGCACTCGTCCAGCATCCGCTTGACCTCCGCGTCGATAGCGGCGGCGCTTTGCTCACTGTACTCACGGCTCTGCCCAAATTCCATGCCCACAAAGACCTCCTGGTCGCTGCCCAGGTACACGGTGCCGATATTCTCGCTCATACCAAACTGGGTGACCATCCGCCGGCAGAGCTCGGTGGCCCGCTTCAGATCGCTGCTGGCGCCGGTGTAAATATCGTCCAGGGCGATCTTCTCTGCCGCGTGGCCGCCCAGGGCCATGGTGATCATGCCCAGCAGAGCCTTGCGGCTTACATTGTCGTTTTCCTCCGTGGGAAGACTCAGGGTATGGCCGGCAGCCTGGCCCCGGGGAACAATGGTGATCAGATGCACCTCGTCGCACTCGGGCAGGAGATGTCCGATCAGGGCATGACCGGCCTCGTGATAGGCCACGGTCACGCGGTCCTTCTGGGTAACCTTGTGGCTGCGCTTTTCCGGCCCCATTTGAATACGGGCAATGGCGTCTATCAGGTTTTGCTGCGTAATCTTCTTGCGCCGCTCCCGCACAGCCAGGATTGCGGACTCATTCATCACATTTTCCAGATCCGCACCGGTGCTGAAGGGCATGCGCTTGGCCACGTTTTCCAGATCGATGTCCTTTTCCAGGGGCTTGCCCCGGCTGTGCACCTTGAGGATCTCGACGCGGCCTTCCAGGTCGGGATAGTTCACCGTAATCTGACGGTCAAAGCGGCCGGGCCGAAGCAATGCCGGGTCCAGAATATCCCGGCGGTTGGTGGCCGCCATCACAATGACACCTTCGTTAACGGAGAAGCCGTCCATCTCCACCAGAAGCTGGTTTAAGGTCTGCTCCCGCTCGTCGTGGCCGCCTCCCAAACCCGCGCCGCGGTGACGGCCCACCGCGTCAATCTCATCGATAAACACGATGGAAGGCGCGGCTTTTTTGGCTTGATCAAACAGGTCCCGGACACGGCTGGCGCCAACGCCCACGAACATCTCCACGAAGTCGGAGCCGCTGATACTGAAGAAGGGCGCGTTGGCCTCCCCCGCCACAGCCTTGGCCAGCAGGGTTTTTCCGGTGCCGGGAGGGCCCACCAGCAGCACGCCCTTGGGAATGCGCGCGCCCATTTCCGTGTATGCCTTGGGGTTCTTCAGAAAGTCCACCATTTCCTGGAGTTCTTCCTTTTCCTCCTTGGCTCCGGCAACATCCTTGAAAGTTACGGTATTTTTGGAAGGGTCGCTGATCCTGGCGCGGCTTTTGCCAAAGTTCATTACCTTGCTGTTGCCGCCGCCCTGGCGCGCCATCAGGAAATACCACAGCAGCATGGTGACCCCGATGATGAGCAGGAAGGGCAGGAATTCCATATACCAGGGGGTCACCAGAGGAGCGCGGTACTCCACGGAAAAAGGCAGGTCATTGACACTGACCTGCTCCAGAGGCACGCCCTTCCTGGTTGCGGTCATCTGACGCACGGTATCAATAAAATCGGCGCCAATGGTGGTTTCAAAATCATAGTTTCTCTCCGGGAAGTCCGATGCCGCTACGTTGGTGTCCCTTCTCAGGCCCACCAAAGACGTGCCGCGAATGGCCACGGCCTGCACCTTGTCCTCCTGGATTTCCTTGAGCAACAACGGATACTCGATCCGGCGGTTGACCGCCGGGCCAACACCCCCGTTTAAAATCACTGCTATCAGGATAAAGATGGCGATCAGTACGACATACCCCATCAACCCACGTTGATTTTTCTTCAAAACTAGTGTCCTCCTCGCATTCCGGGACATGCCCCGCAGAGTGCTGCGTAAGGCCGTCCCCTGCCGCTTCGCCCTTTGGCGTACACAAAAACAGGGCAAAGACGACCGAATCCATTATAGCATAGGCATCTGTCAAAAACAAATACCCCGCTGTCTGAAATGTGTAAAATCTGGTCCAAACGCAGGGTTTGGATGCCTTTGGCCATCCGGCGACGCAAAAAGCGGCGCATCTCGCGCCGCCTTAATGGTTCGCCCATGGTAGGTTATTGCTCCATACCGCCCTGGTTCCCCTCATCGTTCTTCCCAAATTGCTCCACAACGTTTTTCACCTGCTCCGCGCCCTTGTGAACCACGTTGTTCCAGCTTTCGGAAAATCCCTCCGCCTTCTTGATCAGGGAGAAGCGATAGCCCAGCAGCATGGCAACCACTGCGCCGATAATCACCAGCCAGGGAGCGCACAGGAGGCTCACCAGGAAGAAAAGCAGGGACAGGTTCACGATGGTGGTCTCGGCCTTCATCACCTTGATGCGGGTATGGTAGAGAAAGGAAAAAATTCCGTTGGTGTTGGTTTGCTGATTCTGACTCATGGACTGTTCCTCCTTGATTCTGTATTGGTCTTTTGAACAGAATCATCATAACATCTTTGCCCGGGCAATGCTTGAGGAACCGTTAAGTCCTTGATGAGAAAAAGGTGAGAATTGGATGATGATGAGGCCATCTGCAAATACCCCGGCGCAAAAGCGCCGGGGTATTTGCGGAAACGTGTTGGAATCACCTGGAAAATGTTATTCTGCCAGCCTCTTGTACTGGGCGTACTTCTCTTTGGCGTCCTGCTCGTTCTTGGCGAAGAGGTCCTTGGCAGCATCGGGGAAGAGCTTGGCTAAAGAGGCATAGCGCACTTCGCTGCCGATAAAGGCCTGGTAGTCGCCGGCAGGTTCCTTGCTGTCCAGGGTGAAGGGGTTCTGGCCCTTCTCGGCCAGGGTGGGATTGTAGCGGTACAGAGGCCAGTATCCGCACTCCACTGCCTTCTTGGCTTCCAGCTGGCTCAGACCCATGTTGATACCATGGTTGATGCAGGGCGAGTAGGCGATGATGATGGAGGGGCCCTTGTAGGCTTCCGCCTCGGTGACAGCCTTGAGCAACTGGGCGGGATTCGCGCCCATGGACACGCTGGCTACGTACACATAGCCGTAACTCATGGCCATCATGCCCAGGTCCTTCTTCTTGGTTCGCTTGCCGGCAGCCGCAAACTTGGCGACGGAGCCGGTGGGGGTTGCTTTGGAGGACTGGCCGCCGGTGTTGCTGTACACCTCGGTATCCAGCACCAGGATGTTTACATCCTCGTTCTGGGCCAGCACATGGTCCACCCCGCCGTACCCGATGTCATAGGCCCAGCCGTCGCCGCCAAAGATCCAGAAGGATTTTTTGACCAGCAGATCGGCATTGTCGATGACCTCCTGGGCCAGGGTGCAGGCATCGCAGGAGCACTTCTTGCCGTTTTTCAGCCATTCGGCTTCCCACTCGGTTCCGCTGAGGTCCACGCCTTCCTGGCATGCCGCAACCAGCTTCAGGCCCGCTTCCTTGCTGCCCCTGGCGTCATCCATGTTCTCCAGCCACTGGGCTCCGGCGGTCTTGATCGCCTCCGTGACATATTCCACAGCGATCAGGGAGCGGACGGTGTCGGCCAGCTTGGCGCGGCGCTGCTTGTAGGCCAGGTTCATGCCAAAGCCAAACTCGGCATTGTCCTCAAAGAGGCTGTTGGCCCAGGCGGGGCCATGGCCTTCGTCATTGACGGTGTAGGGACAGGTGGGAGCGCTGCCGCCGTAGATGGAGGAGCAGCCCGTGGCATTGGCCACGATCATCCGGTCGCCAAAGAGCTGGGAGACCAGCTTTACATAAGGAGTCTCGCCGCAGCCCGCGCAAGCGCCGCTGAACTCGAAGAGGGGCTTGAGGGCCTGGCTGGTCTTGACGGTGGAGACATTCTCCAGCCCCTTGACCTCGGGCACGGTCATGGCGAATTCCCAGTTCTTTTCTTCCTCGGCTACACGCTCGGCCAAAGGACGCATCTCCAGGGCCTTCTCCTTGGCGGGGCAGACCTGGACGCAGTTGCCGCAGCCGGTGCAATCCAGGGGGCTGATCTGCAGGCGATACTGCATGCCCGCGAACTCCTTGCCCGTGGCATTCTTGGTCACATATCCCTCGGGAGCCTTCTTGGTCCATTCCTCATCGGTGTAGATGGGCCGGATAACCGCGTGGGGGCAGACCAGCGAACAGTTGTTGCACTGGATGCAGTTGTTCTCCAGCCATTTGGGGGTGGTGATGGCAATGCCCCGCTTTTCGTACCGGGTGGTGCCGGTGGGAACCACGCCCGCCGGGTCAAAGGCGCTCACAGGCAGGCAGTCACCCTCCTGGGCCAGGATGGGGGATACAAAGTCCTCAAAGTAGGGGGTGCACTTCACCTTCACAGGCTCCGCGCCGGTGGTGGCGTTGGCCCATTCGGCGGGCACGTCAATCTTCTGGAGGCCGCTGATGGCAATGTCAATGGCATCCCAGTTCTTCTTGACAATGGCATCGCCCTTTTTGCCATAGGTCTTTTTGGCATAGTCCTTCATATACTTGTCGGCCTGCTCGTAGGGGATCACCTCGGCCAGCTTAAAGAACGCCGCCTGCATGATGGTGTTGATGCGGTTGCCCATGCCTACCTTGAGGGCAAGGTCCACGGCGTTGATGTTGTAAAAGCGCGCCTTTTTCTTGGCCAGCAAGCGCTTCATCCGGGCGGGGAGCTGCTCTTCCATCTCCTGGGCAGACCACTGGCTGTTGAGAAGGAATACGCCGCCTTCCTTCAGGCAGGTAACCATGTCATAGCGGGTCACATAGCTCTGGTTGTGGCAGGCGATGAAATCCGCGGCGTCGATCAGATAGGTGCTCTGGATGGGGGACTTGCCAAAGCGCAGGTGGCTGACGGTGATGCCGCCGGACTTCTTGGAGTCGTAAGAGAAGTAGCCCTGGGCATACATGTCCGTATGGTCACCGATGATCTTGATGCTGTTCTTGTTGGCGCCCACGGTGCCGTCGGAACCCAGGCCATAGAACTTGCAGCACACGGTGCCCTCGGGAGCGGCGATGATCTGCTCGCCCAGGGGGAGGCTGGTGCCGGTCACGTCGTCCACGATGCCCACGGTGAAGTGGTTCTTCATCTCGCCGTCCATATTGTCATACACGGCCTTCACCATGGTGGGGGTGAACTCCTTGCTGCCCAGGCCGTAGCGGCCGCCGATCACCTGAAGGTTGGTGCGGCCCTCTTCCATCAGGGCGGTGCAAACGTCAATGTAGAGCGGCTCACCCAGGCTGCCGGGCTCCTTGGTGCGGTCCAGCACCGTGAGCTTCTTGCAGCTGGCGGGAATGGCGCTGAGGAAATGCTTGGCGCTGAAGGGACGGTACAGGCGAACCTTGATGAGGCCCAGCTTGGCGCCCTGCTTGTTGAGCAGGTTGATGGTTTCCTCAATGGTCTCGCAGCCGCTGCCCATGGCCACGACCACCTTTTCCGCGTCGGGAGCGCCCACGTAGTTGAACAGCTCATAGGAGCGTCCCACCAGCTTGGAGACCTTCTTCATCACATCTTCCACAATGGCGGGGGCGGCATTGTAGTACTTGTTGGCGGCTTCCCGGTTCTGGAAGTAGATGTCCGGGTTTTGGGCGGTGCCGGCCTGGTGGGGATGCTCGGGGTTCAGGGCACGGGCGCGGAAGGCCTTCACCTTGTCCCAGGGCATCAAT
>Ga0123335_1008328_pt1 | contig 11165 bp, 8 predicted proteins | sample BiotimSIPDNA_2_FD_89707 | JGI IMG/M metagenome (GOLD analysis project Ga0123335, IMG submission 89707) | Anaerobic biogas reactor microbial communites from Washington, USA - Biogas_R2 time_0 SIP DNA | ecosystem: Engineered > Bioreactor > Anaerobic > Unclassified | place: Washington, USA... | reverse complement strand
TTAACAACGAAATTGATGCTGTTGGCATTGTTGGACTTAAGGCCTCTGTCGTTGAGGGTGAGATAAGAATCAGCTATGACAAGCCTGCAACCGCATCGATAACTATTGCCAACACGATCAATATAAGTGGTGTTGACCTTGATGCCGCCCGTATCGGTCTGGTTGAGGGTACTTACAGTGGCTTCGTCGATGCACGCAAAGACACCAGTTATGTAGAATGGGGCATGAGCATGTATGTCGCTACAGCCGCCGCCGCTGCTACGATGGCATTCCAGGTCGGTGATGGTGTGACTGTTGCATCAGCTATTGTAGACATAGTAACTACAGTTACGGCAGCGGATATGACTTCATTCGTCGAGTTCCAGCGGCTTGTTCATGCTGAAATCGATACTTATACGGTAAACGTGCGACTGGATCAGGTCGGCTCGGCGATTGCATTCACTTCGACTCTTGTCGGCAAACAGCACATGAACAACGATGATGCATTGAGCAGCATGGTAACTCTCGCTCTGGAGGGCACAAATGTAAGCAAAGCTGTTTTCATCAATAAGCTGGGTGTTAGTGAAGGCACGGCAAAGGGTTCGGGCGATTCGAACTTCAAGATGTTCGTGGTCGATTCATCGCCGCAGTTCCAGATTGGAGGCGATCAGGGCCAGAGCATGAATGTGGCCTTCAGCAATATGACATCCAAGGCGCTTGGAGTGGCCAATATCGATCTCAGTACCGTCAAAAATGCGCAGGGTGCTCTGGCGAAGATCAACAAGGCGATCGACAAGGTTTCGGCCGAGCGCTCGAAGATGGGCTCGTTCCAGAACCGGCTCGAATTCGCGATCAACAATCTGCGCAACACGCACAGCAACCTGGTATCTTCTGAGTCGCGCATCAGAGATGCCGACATTGCACTCGAAATGATTGAGTTCACCCGCAACCAGATCATTTCGCAGTCGGGCACTGCCATGCTGGCTCAGGCCAATATGGTTCCGCAGGGAGTATTGCAGCTGCTCAGATAAACTGACTGTTTTATGGCTGGCCGGCTTACGGGTCGCAGCCATGAAACCTCAGGCAAGATTTTAATCTGCCGTGCAAAAGACCGCCAGATGTTCCGGCGGTTTTTTGCGCTTTAGCTAAAAATAAAACAAAAGATGCCGTTAATTATGGCGGCAGAAAAATTATCAATTTCTGCCTGAAAATTATGGAGGTGATTGCTGATTCGTTTTCTGACAACTTAATCGCAGGCTAACTGTGAGCCAGTCGCGCAGGGACGCGCGAATTACCATGATTCAAGGAGGAATCAGCATGTCATTAAGAGTAAATCATAATATCCCGGCGGTAACTTCTTACCATCAGATGCTGGGAGTTTCGAACAGACTCGAAAAATCAGTTGAAAAACTGAGTTCTGGCTTGAGGATCAATCGTGCTGCCGATGACGCAGCGGGGTTGACGATAAGTGAAAAACTGCGGCGCCAGGTGCGCGGCCTCGCCCGTGCTACCATGAACGCCCAGGACGGAATCTCGATGATTCAGTCGGCCGAAGGTGCTCTCAACGAGACTCACAGTATCCTGCACCGCATGCGTGAGCTTGCCATTCAGGCTTCGAATGATACGCTCACCAGCCGTGACCGCCTTGAAATTCAGAAGGAGGTCGTACAGCTGCGTGACGACATCAACCGTATTGCTTTCAACACAGAATTCAATACCAAAAAGCTGCTCGATGGCAGTCAAAACGCGGCTGTAAGCACAAGCTCTGCCTATGCGCGCGGTCTGGTGACCGGTAACGTACCCGAAGGGGGCGATTACCAGGTCAGTCTGGCGCTTTTGCAGGCGGGCTCGGCGCAGCTGCAGACTACGCATCTCTTTTCTCTGCGCGACAGCAACCAGCTGGCGCAGGGCGATACCATGCTGCAAAGTATTGCGCAATTCTACGACGCCAATGGTGTCTTTGTGCTCGAAGAGCCACAGACAATAACTTTGCACGGCAATGCGCGCTCGGCCGAAGTGGTGATCGATGCCTATACCAGCCTGGATGAATTCGCATCGCGGTTGCAGAGTGCCATGCTCAGCAAAAAGGACGGTCTTGGGATCGATAATTCGGTGGTGAACGTCGTGGTAACTTCACAGACAATGATTACCGGGCTTGGCGGTTATCTGGAGATCACTTCAGGCTACATAGGGGAAAAGGGCTGCGTGAGTCTGGCGGGCGACGAAAGTCTGATGACTGCGCTTGGCATATCGACAGCGCGCGCGGCCAAAGACAACCTTGTCGAAGTGCAGCTTACCGACAAGGATAAACAGACGAGAGTTACGCAGATAGACTGTGATAGAGCCTCAGGTCTGCTCAGCGGCATCGATGTGCAGTTCGATTCGCAGGCCGCCCAGATTGCCGGTAGTCGCGGACTTGTTCAGGGTCTCTACTTTTCAGCGGCTGAAAGCTTTATGGTAGAGGCGGGGGGGCAGTTGATCGGGCTGGCAGTAGCCAGTGGTTACAGCACTCTCGAGGGCATTGCGCGCAGTTTAAACGAGCAGATCAGGTCGACGGCCGCCGGTTCTCTGCCAGGACTGTCTGCACAGGTGGTAAATGGCGAAATCAGGCTGGCATATCAGCGGCCGGTATCGGTTTCTTATGCCTTTGGTAACAGTATCAAAATTTCATATGCCGGGCCCTCTTCGGTTCTGGGTTTTCAGGATGGTTTGTACAGTGGATTTGTCGAAAGTGTAAAAGACACTGACAAGATGACCTGGGGTTTCAGTCAGTATCAGCCTGGCATAGAAGTCAGCACTGCTGCTGTTCTCGAAGTGGGCGACGGTCAGAATTCAATTCTGGTTAACCTCTGTCAGTCGATTTCGGCTGAGCCAGGTGTGGTAACTACTGCCGATATGATCAGTTTTGAAGAATTCAGGAATAAGGCTAACCAGGACTTTGCTGATGCCGGTGTAAATGTACGGGTAGATCAGGTCGAAGGTTCGATAATGTTCACTTCAACGCGTATTGGGCGCGATAACGTCGCTGCCGGCACGGCCTACTCCAGTATGGTGACAATTAAGGCGGTTACGGTGACAGCGTTGAATGCAACGGCAACCGCTGCCGAAACCATGCTGCGCTATTTTGGCATGAGTGCCGGAACGAAAAGCGGAGTCGGCGACAGCAATTTCACCATGCATGTTCAGCAGAATGAAAATCAGTATCATATTGGTGCGAACCAGATGGAAGTGATGAAGGTTTCTTTTTCTGAAATGTCAGCTAAGGCTCTTGGCGTTGATAATCTTGATATGACGACAGTCGAAGGGGCTGAACTGGCTATAGGAAAACTTAACAAGGCAATTGATCTTGTCTCAGCCGAACGTTCAAAGCTGGGTGCCTTTCAAAACCGTCTCGAACATGCGATAACCAATCTGCGCAATATGCATGTCAACAGTTCGGCATCAGAATCACGAATAAGAGATGCAGACATTGCACTGGAAATGATAGAATTTACCCGTAATCAGGTTGTCAGTCAGTCGGCCAATGCAATGCTCGCTCAGGCGAATACTAATGCCGCCGGAGTGCTGAGTCTTTTGAGGTGATATTTAAAGAAAACAGGCTAAATGTTGTTATAATTGGTTGAAAATGGCATTTAATTGCGGTATTTAGCTGTAATTTCTAAAATAGCCCGGTAATCGTCAGGTAAATTATGTCGATAAATATAATAGGATATGGGGAAACTGCGTGTTTTTGGTTTAAGGATTTACATTTGCAAGGATGCAAATGGTTGATGGATTCAAGGAGGAATCTGATGCAGAAAGCTTTTGTGCTCAGTAACCTGACTTCAGGGCAGCGGTCTGGCGAATCGCCAGCCGGCCGGTCGCATTTTCCGACCAGTGATCGGGGCGGTCGTTTTATATCATTTGTCCGGCCAGTATCTGACTTCAATTCTGGAAATCTGGTCGAATGTCTTGCTCTACAGACATTTCGGCCGTTCGAATATTTCAACGAATTATTGAGTTTATGAAAGGAGGATGCTGAAATGGAAATCGGTAACATAAGACCAGTCCTGGATCCGACTCTGTCCAGCCAGGGTAGCGTCGATAGAAGTGCAGAAGCGGGTAAAGTAGCGGAGCTTGATAGCAAGCAGCTCGAATCACCCAAGGAAAATCGCGAGAAAACACAGGAAGAACTTCAGGAAGCTGTCGATAAACTTAATAAGACAGCAGTGATTTTCGACAGGTCGCTGCGTTTTCAGATTCATGATGCTACGCATAGAACGATGGTATCGGTGGTGGATATTACCAAGGACAAGGTTATCCGCCAGATTCCGAACGAAGAAGTTCTCGATCTCGTTGCCAAGATGGAAGATTACATGGGTCTGATTTTCGATAAAAAAGCATAGATAAAGAAAATCAGATAGACTGATTCGCGTCAGGAGGCTTGATATGGTCAGCAGTGTAAATAGAAACTGGGTGGGCGGGCTCTCTTCAGGGCTCGACACCCAGTCTTTGATCGAGCAGATGCTCAAAGCCGAGAGCTTTACCAAATTCAACCTGCAGCGTAAGCGCAACACCATGGATTATCAGCGCACCATGCTTCAGGATATAAATCTCAAGCTTTTCGAGCTTCAGAACAAGGCTACTGACCTGACCTTCAGCCGCACCTTCAATACCAAGAAGGTAGACGCGAGTGACCCGCGTGTCGTCAATGCGACGGCAACAACTGCTGCTGCTATCGGCAGCTATACCATGCATGTCAAACAGGTGGCGACATCGACTACCGTTGCATCGCAGGGCAAGCTGGCCGGAGCATTAGAACTTGGGTACAATCTGAAAAGTACGAGCAAACTGGGAGGTTCTTCGACGACCCTCGGAGCGCTTGGCATTACTCCGGGTAACCTCGAGGTGCGTGTCGTTGGCGGTGGTTCAGGCACTTACAATATCGCGACCGGTGCTACGGCCGATACCACAATCGACGGGTTGATAAACAACATCAATACCAGCATCAACAATAAACCAGAGCTCAAGGGCAAACTCAATGCGAGCTATGATGCACGCAACAACAGAGTGCGCTTCAACCTGCTCGACCCGAATCTGAGTGTTGAAGTTGTCGATGTCGCACCTTCTGGGATCATAAGCGGAATGTTCGACGCCGATGGACAAATAGATCTCGACAAGGATCTGCCTGCCATCGAGTCTGGTCTGATGAATATCAGATCTGGTCTTGACACTACATTGGACGATCTTGGTATTACTCCGGGGTCTTTCTTCATCGAGCGTGCTGGAACTGGTTCGCCAGAGTCCTTCGATATCAGTGGTCTGCCGGGCAGCACCAAAGTGGCCGATCTGATAAAATTTCTCAATGAGGATATAGATACCCGTGCGAGCCTGGTGAAGGGCGGCGTTCCTACCGGAAATCCGGATGATCGACTGGTTGAATTTCGCTTCGACCAGGGCAGTGGTAAGCTTCAGATGGTTAACACTGATTCGGCTGACGGAAATTTTTTCAGTGTTACCGACAATACTTCCAACTTTACCGAAAAACTTTTTGGCGCAATGATGAAGGTTTCCGGGCTTGATAATGGCGAAAAGCTTACCAATGAAACCTTTGCCCAGAGCATTACTGCTGGAACTTTTACCGTTGATGGCGTTCAGATTAATGTAAATCCTTCGGTCGACACCCTGCAGGGTGTGCTTTCGCGTATAACTTCAATGACCAATCTGAACGCGACTTATGATTCAGCTACCGACCTGATAACTTTGACCCGCAAAGATGGCAGCACTGCTCCAATAGGTATGGGTTCTTCAACAGACACCAGCAATTTTCTCAACGCGACCGGTCTGGTAGCAGGCAGTCAGGCTGCCGCCGCCGAACTGGCCAGTTCGGGCAATCTCGGGTTGTCGCTGGCTGATGCGCGCACCAGCGATATTGCAACTGAATTCGGAGTTGGCGCCGGTACTTTGCAGGTTCTGGTTAACGGGCAGGCTACTGACATCAGTTATGACGGAACAGAAACTTTAAGCGAGATCATCGACAGAATCGCAGAGGTAGAAGGTGTTGCAGGTGCTTACTATGATGCAGCTACCGGCAAGGTTAACATAACCGGCACTGATAAGGGCACAGCTGCAACGCTTGAGATCAAAGATCTTGGCGCCGGTACGCTGGGCAGTGCCCTTGGCCTGGCCAATGGCCCGGTTAACGGCCTCGATACCGGTTCAAGTATTGTCAGTGCCCGGCCGATATCAGATGTTAAGACCGCTACGCCTTTTGCCAGTGCTGGTTTTGCCAGTGCTGTAACGGCCGGCAGTTTCAGTATCAACGGCGTGAAGTTCATGATCAACAGTACTTCGAGCATGACTCTCGACCAGGTTATCAGTGCGATCAACAGTAACAGCCAGGTTGGGGTAAAGGCACATTACGACAAAACTAACGGTAAGTTTGTACTGACCTCGACTGAAACCGGCAACCGCGCAATCGCGCTGGGCTCGCCAACTGACAGCAGCAATTTCCTTGCAGCAATGGGGCTGCAGGGGGCAACGCAGAATGTCGGTAAAAATGCTATCTACAGCATTGACGGGGTGTTTGGCGGCGCCGATCAGGTCAGTCAGTCGAACACTATCAGCGACGTTGTCGAGGGCGTGAGCTTTAATATCTACGATGTTACCGGTGCCAGCGGCAGCGTAATCAATGTCGAAGCTGACACCGAAGTTGGTATGCAGGCGATAACTGACTTTATTGATGCCTACAATGAAATTACCCAGACGATATACGGAAAGCTGACCGAAGAGCGTAACTGGTCTCTAAGTGCTCTTACTGACGAAGAGAAGAGCGCCTTGTCGGATTCTGAACTTGCTGCATATGAAGAGGCCTACAAGGTCGGGTTGCTCTCTGGTGACAGTACTTTGCGCAGTGTCAGATCGCAGATGCGCATGGTGATGTCTTCTGTCGTACCTGGTGTCGACAGTTTCTTCGACAGTTTGTCGGATATTGGTATCACAACGGGTGCAGTCGGCTCAAACTACAAAGACACCATGGTCGGGACACTTACTATTTCAAGCAAGGAAAATCTGGAAGCTGCGCTCAAGGCGAATCCCGATAAGATTGCGGCCTTATTCAACCAGGATGCGACTGACGTCAACAAAAGGGGCATCGCCCGCCGCCTTAAAGATGTGCTCAATGAATTTACCCGATCGGATGGTATGCTGACCAAGCGGGTTGGGCGTTCTGGCGTCGCCAGTTCGAACAGCGAGATGGATAAGCAGATATCGCTGATCAACAGCCAGATCGCCAAACAGGAAGAGCGCCTGGCTTCGCGGGAAGAGGCTTTGCTCAAGCAGTTTGCAACTCTTGAAAGCGCGCTCAGTAACTATCAGTCGCAGGCGACGGCATTTTCAAATCAGCTTGCACAGCTGACAGGAAACAAGTAGTCTAGTTAAAACCAATACAACGAAGGTGCAATCTTGGAAATACTGCTGAATGACAACCGGCTTGATATCGAGGGCATTGGCCCTGAAGTGACAGTTCTCGAACTTTTAACAACGGTCGAGGAGTCCCTCAAAGGAACTCAGGCAACCGTGATCGAAATCATTCTCGACGAAGAAAGTTATTCAGCTGACGATGTTTCTGAAATTTCAACGCTCAAGGTAATGGACTACCAGAAGATAGAATTATTTACAGCAACTGCCCAGGATATGGTTCGCGCCGCCTTTGCCGATGGCGAAGCCGGGCTGCAGCATCTCGAAGAGCTGGCAGTCGAAGTCGCGTCTGAGCTGCGTATTGGTAAGGTTAAAGAGGGCATGGACAGCTACCTTGAATTCGTTGATGGCATCGAATGGCTGGTAACCATGCTCAAGAATGCCGATCTCGCTTTTGCATCAAACATGGCAGAATCATCTCTGGAAAGTGATCGACAGAGCCTTGTGCAGCGGCTTGGCGAACAGATGAGCCAGGTTCAGATCGCCCAGGAGGCACAGGACTGGGTCGGTCTGGCGGATATTCTGGAGTATGAATTTCCTGAAATTTTGCAGGACAGCAAGGGTTTTATTAAAAGCATCCTTGCCGCCTGACAGGGGCTTCTATGAACGACACGTTCAATCGCAATCTATCGGTGTTGAAGCGCCATCCTGCAGCTTATCAGCTGGTAAAAGGATACGCGCCCCGCTTTGCACCCGAAAAGTATCGTGTCGAAAATGCCCGTAACGGCCAGCCAACATTGGCTTTGCACGAAGATGGTGCCCGCCCGCTTTCTTATCACAGCCGTTATGACCCGCAGGCAGAAGCAAAAAAGCAGGTGGCGGCCAGTTACGAAAGCCAGAGTCATGTGTTGCTGCTCGGTTTCGGCTTGGGCTACATGGCAGAAGAGATTCTGTTGCAACTGAAGGTAATGGTTGGTGGGCCCCAGCTTTTTGTAATCGAGCCCGATCCTGCTGTTTTTGTCGCAGCCATGCAGGCGCGCGATCTCAGCCGGCTTCTTACGGATCAGCGAGTTGCCCTCTGCATCGGAATGGGGCCTGATGAGATAGGCGATTTCTGGAATGTAAATCTTGACTGGTCAGTTCTCGAACGGCTGGCAATAGTCGACCACCCGCCGGCGAAAGCTCGACATAACGCCTATTTTGAGCGTGTCGTCGAAAAAATCAGATATTTGTGCAATCGTTCCAAGGGTAACCTGGTAACGCTTATGCACTCAGGCTTTGAGTTTCATTCTAATTATTTTGCCAATCTGGCAGCCGGTTTTACTTTGCCCGGCGTCGACAGACTTTTTGGCAAATTCCGTAATACGCCTGCGATCGTGGTTGCGGCAGGACCTTCGCTCGACCGCAACATGCACCATCTCAAGAGTATAAAGGGTAAGTTTCCAATAGTGGCTGTTGATACGGCTTTGCGTCAGCTGGTTGCCAACGGGATCAGACCGGATATTGTCTGTGCTGCCGATCCATCTTATGAAAATTCTCTCGATTTTGTCGGCGTCGAGAATGAGGCAGATGTTATTCTGGCTATCGAACCGATGACGCATCCTGATATATTCGAGAGTTTCAAAGGCCCCAAAATGCTTATGACATTTGGCGGCGGGCTGCATCCGGTTTTCAAAGACCTGCGCGAGCCAGTTGGAACTCTTATCTGCTGGGGTTCGATCGCGACAACCGTGTTCGATCTAGTGCGTAACATGGGTGCTGATCCGCTAGTTTTTATCGGCCTCGACCTGTCTTTTGAAGACGGCCGACTGCATGCTCGCGGTTCTTATTCGGATGATCTGCTGTTTGAACGCATTCATTCATTTACTTCGATCGAGCATGAGTCTGCTGATTATATCAATACCAGAGGCCGCTATAAGCTTGTTCGCAGCGATGGCAAGGTGTTGTACACCGACGAAAACATGAAGCTTTACCGCGACTGGTTCGAAGATCAGTTCCGGCAGACTCCAGTTAAGATAATCAATGCCACCGAAGGTGGTGTCGTTGACAAATATGTTGATATAATGCCGCTGACAAGCGTCATTGCCAAATATGCTGACCGTGCCGCGCCAGTGCGCGAGATTCTTGACGAAGCGCTGCAAAGGCCGGTAAATGCCGATTGTAATGCATTGCGCGAGCGTCTTATGCATTACCGCAAACTTATCAGACGCAACGAAAGTGAAGCGCGGCGCGCGGTGTCGGTATGCCGAAAGCTTCTCAATGCCTGTGCTGATATTGAGCCGGCCAGGCTGAGTGGCAAAGCCAGTGCCGAATATTACGATGTCATGAAGCTGCATGACGATATATGTATCGAAAAAGATCTGTTCGCATGGTTTTCGATACATCAGACCAAGTTTATGACCCGCCATACGATGGAGCTTAACAATTTGAAGGCTTCACCGCGGGCAACTGTTGGTGACTGGATTAAGGAAATTTCTGGTTTCCTGGCAGCGCTCGAGAGTTTTCACGAATATCAGATACCGCTTCTTGAAGAAGCAATAACTTCACTGGACAGGGCAGACAAATCAAAACAAAGTTTGAAGGGAGACCTGTCCCGATGAACACCAACCCATACAGCAAAACACTGCCTACAAGAAAACCCAGGTCGAAACAGCTTCGCCTGAGGCGCTGATACTCATGCTCTATGATGGCGCCATCAAGTTCATGTGTCAGGCTGAAGTTGCCTTTGAAGAACAGAATATCGAGCAGATAAGCAATCTACTCTTGCGTATTCAGGCTATTTTCGCAGAGCTGATGACTGCACTCGACAAAGAAAAGGGTGGAGAAATCGCTGACAACCTTGAGCGGTTATACGTGTTCTTTCTCGAAAAACTTGGCGATGCCAATGTCAGAAAAGATCCTGCGCCCATGCTTGAGATCAAACCATTGGTGCAGAATCTTCGCAATACCTGGGAGCTGGCGATGCAGAAGCATCAAAATTCAGTGCAGGTGAATAATCCGCCGCGCCCAAGGCTCAACGTCGCTGTTTAAGCAGAAAGGCAGGTGATCGATTTGTCTGGAATCAGTGGAGTCAGTGGAACCGGAACTGCTGAACTGATGAAAGTTCTCGAAGAGAGCATGCAGGCCAACATGGACCTGGCAGAAAAGATCGTTAAACTGGCCAATTCCGCACAGGTGTCTGAAGCTGAGGCAACCGGGCTCGGCAAAATGGTTGATCTTTACGCCTGATCCTGCTTCTGTTCTGATGTTTGAACAGCGAAGCGACCCTGAAAAGGGTCGCTTCGGTTTTTTGCGGACAAATGTTTTCTTGCTGGCGGTGTTTTTGTTATAGTAGTTTACGTTAATTCGCACATTTTTGGGGGGCAGTCATCAGCACGGGCATTATTTTCTATGTTGACGGGTTAAAAAACCTGTACCGACGTAATGTCGACCTTGCCAGGCCGGTAAATAACGGTATGACGGCTCTACAGATCCTTCACAACAGGTTCAAAGATCGTGGCATTATTTCCGGGTTCGCGTTGGCGGTGCCTGACTGTAACGAATGTGCCGAGCTTGTCGAACAGGCGAAAGCGCTTGGCATAAGACCAGTGTTGTTCCCGGCTGAAAGAGTGCTCGAAAAACCGGTTTCGCTGCAACAGCAGCGTTGGGGTCTCGAGGATGACAGTGGCAATGATACGCTGATCGGAGCAGCCTTAGCACTTGCTCAGGAACAGACAGGCTGGAAAACACTGGTTTTGGTGCCTTTGCCTAATTTGCTGGTCGAAGCAGCCGAGATCTATGGTAGTCTT
>Ga0123335_1008327_pt1 | contig 11165 bp, 9 predicted proteins | sample BiotimSIPDNA_2_FD_89707 | JGI IMG/M metagenome (GOLD analysis project Ga0123335, IMG submission 89707) | Anaerobic biogas reactor microbial communites from Washington, USA - Biogas_R2 time_0 SIP DNA | ecosystem: Engineered > Bioreactor > Anaerobic > Unclassified | place: Washington, USA... | reverse complement strand
GTCTGATCAAGGCTAACCTGCCAGCCCGAATCGCCTTCGCGGTTGCCTCCAACGTTGATAGCCGCGTGATCCTCGACCAGCCCGGGGCTGAAAGGCTTTTGGGTAAGGGCGATATGCTCTTCCAGTCTCCGGATGCGCCTTCACCGGTACGTTTGCAGGGCACCTACGTGTCTGAACGTGAACTTGCAAGCCTGACCGACTTTTGGCGCGCACAAAATATGCAAACTGGTGCCCCCGAGCGACCTGATAAAGCGATTATCCCCAGCCGGTCTCACTTGCCAATGACCCAGCCTCCGCTCTGGAAGGAGCTTGAAAAAGACCCGAACGCCGATCCGATTGAAGAGGAAGCCTTGAAGGTCATTCGCAAAGAAGGGCGCGCGTCGGTGTCGATGCTGCAGCGCAAGCTGCGCATTGGCTACACGCGTTCCTCGCGGTTGATCGAGAAACTTGAGGAGGATGGTATCATCGGTCCGCCAAACCCACAAACCGGCACCCGTGAAGTGCTTGACTGGGGCGACTTTCCACCATTAAATGAAGATTGACAACAAACGCGCCAGCCATCCTGGCAGAAGCAACAGGAAAATTACAACAAACAACTTTTCCGCATGGCGTGAACAGACTGCCGGTCAGGATAAGCATTTGAACCTTTCATCTAAATTATCAGCCAAACCACAGGCTTCAGCATTTGTCCACCATGGCAGTGCATGATCATTCAACTCCCAAAAGTTCTACATTTGAATGATTTTTCCATATAATGGTAGAATGATAGGCAACGGAGTGAGCATAGATTAGTTAAGGGGCGTATTTCCCGACTTAAATCTAAGAGGTTCGGCTTGTTTTTGTTGCGTGAATCGCGTAATCGGTCTATAATCATTTCAAATCTTATTTCATTGGAGCAATTTATCAATGTCAGACAACGACGCCGCAATTTTACAGGAGAATAATCAGGAGAATGAACCAGAAGTAACCATGGAAAGCCTTATGGGGCAATTGTTAGAATCAGAGGGAGTTACAATCGACATTCCCACTGCCGGTGAGATTCGCGATGGCATCATCGCCAGCCTCACAGATAACCAAATCCTGGTCAGCATCGGGGCAAAATCCGAAGGTATTATCTCAGGGAAAGAGTTTGATGCCATCCCAAAAGAAATCTTAGCCACTTTCGAAGTTGGCAAAGCCATTCCGGTCTATGTTATTACCCCGGAAGATCATGAAGGCAACCTTATTCTCTCGTTTGCTCGTGCCGTAGAAGAGCAGAGCTGGATTGAAGCAGAAGAATTGCTCAAATCTGGTGACAGTATCAGCTCTATCGTGGCAGGGTACAACAAAGGCGGTCTGATCGTTCCGCTATCAACCATCCGTGGCTTTATTCCCGCATCTCAGCTGGGCCTCAGTCGGCGCTTCAACATCTCAGGCGCTACCCCGGAAGAGAAATTCAAAGAATTTGTCGGTGAAGAAGTTGAAGTCTGTGTTATCGAAGTCGACCGCCAGCGCCAGCGCCTGATCTTGAGCGAACGCGCAGCCAGCACCGAAACCCGTGATATGATCCGCGACAAAATCCTGGAGGATCTGGACGAAGGCTCTGTCCGCAAAGGTCGCGTCACCAGTATTGCTGATTTTGGGGCTTTCGTAAACATTGGTGGTGCCGATGGGCTGATCCACCTCAGCGAAATGAGCTGGGATCGCATCGATCATCCCAACGAGCTGCTCAAAGTCGGCGAAGAAGTAGAAGTCAAAGTGATTAGCGTCGACAAAGATCGCCGCCGGATCGGGCTTTCTCTGCGAGCACTGCAGCCAGACCCCTGGAACAGATACGTTGCAGACCTTAAGATCGGTCAATTGGTCGAAGGTGAAATCACCAGGCTGACCAATTTCGGCGCATTCGCGAAGCTGAATCTACCGGGCGACCTTGAAGGGCTCGTTCACATCTCTGAGCTGAGTGACAAGCGCATCGACCACCCCAAAGAGATTCTCAAATCGGGCGATGTGGTCACACTGCGCATCCTCAAGATTGAAGACAAAGACCACCGCATTGGTCTCAGCCTGCGCCGGGTAGACTCCCCCGCTTATGCTGATATGGACTGGAAAAACCTGCTTGAGAGCTATAACCTCGAACAAGGCATCGAAGGTGAAACAATCGGCGAGATCGTCGGCGAAATCGCCCCAGACGAACCGCTTGACGACGTTGACGACACCACTCCTGAAGAGGCTGAAGAAGCGATCGAAGAACTGAGCACCCCCACCGATGAAATCCCGTCGACAGTGCTGGAAGAAGCAGTGGAACCGCTGCCCTCAGAGATCCATGCTGAAGAGCCTGCAATAGTAGAGGACGAAACGATCGATGAGATCGAATCAGTTGAAGTAGTTGACGCAATTGAAGAAGCTGAAGCAGTTGAAGAAGCCATAGAAGTTGAGGAAGTCGAAGAGGTTGAAGAAACCGAAGAGCTTCCCTCAGAACCAGAATCTGAATCTGCTGAGTAAATCAAAATGACCAAAAGCGTCGGAGCAGCAAACGCTCCGACGCTTTTTCTTACCTATGCGTCTAATCCATGACACGCACCGGCAACTGCGAATAGGTTGCTAGCGAGACCGATTTTGACGGCGCGTTCGGGTTCGGACACAAGTCAGGATTATCGACAGCATCGCCGATCTGCCGTAACCCGGCTCCAACCCAGGAGCCGCCCGGTTACCGCGAGATCGATCTTTCCCGATTCTTTATCTGCAATTTTTTAAGGGGTTTACAAGGTTCCTGCCTGGTACGAGTTCAATTCAATCGAGATAATGCAAGCCTTCAACCGCCTTTACGCCAAGCCCAGGGGACTGACTTATTAGTATCCGGGCTTCATCGAATGCCGAACCGCCATCAACCGGATCAGTCAAACTCAATCCGGGACCATCGAGGTCAACATAGCGCACAACCGACTTTGCAGCTGCCAAGTGGGCTGCGGCGTTCACGCTTAGCTTGGATTCGAGCATGCAGCCGACCATACATTCGACGCCATACAACTCTGCCAGCATGCAAATCTTCAATGCCTGGTTAATTCCGCCGCACTTCATCAATTTAATATTTAGCAAATCGACAGCGCGCACCTGCAGCAATTTCAAGGCATCAGCCGGGGAAAAAAGCGATTCATCCGCCATGATCGCCAGTTCGGTATTGTCGGTAACGTACTTGAGCCCTTCAAAATCATGCGCGGCAACTGGTTGTTCCACAAACTCGATCGCAATGCCCTGGTCCTGTATCTTTCCCAGGATGCGGACAGCCTCTTTTGCCGTCCAGCCCTGGTTTGCGTCCAGTCTCAAGCTTACCTGCTCTCCAACCGCATCCGCCACAGCCATTAATCGCTTCAAATCAAGCTGCGGATCTTTCCCTAACTTAATTTTCAAGGTCTTGTAGCCGCGTTCAACCGCCTCGATGGCATCCACTGCCATTTCGCCAGGCTGATTCAGGCTGATCGTCAGGTCAGTCTCCAGGGTATCCCGAAAGCCACCAAGCAGCTTGTAAACTGGCACTCCCAAAGATTGCCCAATCAGGTCGTAAATAGCCATATCGACGGCAGCTTTTGCGCTCGTATTCTTTAGAATCGCGCCATCCAATCGCCCAAAAATCGTTTCAGGAGCATCGAGCGACAAACCGATCAGAGCCGGGGCGACATGATCGCGTATAGCAGCAGTAATCCCACCCTTGCTATCACCTGTGATCACGACAGTGGGAGCCGCCTCTCCATAGCCAACCAGTCCTTCATCGGTATGGATTTCCACGACAACATCGTCAATGTATTCGACACTACGCAATGCGGTTTTAAATGGCTTTTTCAACGGAACCTGCAGTTCCGCTATTCGGAAATTGGTTATTTTCATGGCTATCCTAAAGGCACCGCGCAATACCCCGGTGTCTATTTCATTTGGGCAAACTCATCATAAACCATTTTAGAGATATGACCGATAATTTCGCGACCGTCTTTGTTCGTCGCCACCTTTTCGGTCAGAACACAAACGATATACGGCGAATCACCAAGGTAGATAATGCCGCCATCGTGCTCCAAAAAGTCGAGGTCACCAGTCTTGTGAGCGATGAGCACCTCTTCAGGCAGATATAGGTCCAGGCGACCACGCACTTGCTGCCGCTTGAGGATCTCCAGCATCTTTGCGCTGGCTTCCTGATCGACGTTCATACCGCGATAAATGCTCTCAAGGATCGCTGCAAAATCAGCCGCGCTGATGTAATTGTTGCGACCCATACGCACTGCTTCGCTGTCCATCATTTTGCGCTGCAGGCTGGCACTTTTCAAACCCATGCGGGCGATTTGTTGGTTTACATTTGCCATTCCCAGGCGATCAATCAACAGGTTCGTTGCAGTATTGTCGCTTACGATGATCATCAAGGTACAGATTTCTTCCAGCGAAAACGTGTGCCCGGCATTAAGCTCTTTTAGAATGCCGTCGCCACCGGTTTTGACTGCGTCAGTCAATTCGATCGTGTCTGTAAGTGACAGCATCCCTTCTTTTGCCTGCCTGAACAGCTCAGACATGATCATGAGCTTGATCGTACTGGCAGACGGGAAAACACGCTCAGGGTCGATCAAGACCTGGCGGTCATCGACCAGAGATTTCACAACTACTGAGGTTGAACCTTCCTGGTTGCCCAGGAAGGTTCTGATTTTTTCTTCAAGCATTTTTGTTAATTAAAGATGGCAAAGATCACGACGAGGATCGTCGAGAAGAGCACAATGGTAAGACCATACTTGACCATCGTCTTGACGTCCTTGGAGCGAGCCAGACCCATTTGACCGATCATGTCAGCTTCAGGGTATGCGAAGGATGTAATTTGCCCGGAAACCAGCAGGATCAAAGCCCAGAGTGGCATCGTGATTCCGAGCTGGTCAACAACACCCCTGAACATGCTGTCCAGAACAATGTTGTCTGCCGTAGCAGCACCACCGATACCAAAAATACCTGTGATGCTGGCAACCAGCGAGAAAATCACCTTGTTTCCGGAAGCCAGTAAGGGCTGCAGGAAGGACACCAGGCGTTCAAACGCGCCAACCCCGGCAATGAATTCGATAAAGGGGTTGAAGAGAATGAACATGATGAAGAGCCACATTAACCGTGAAGCGCCTTTGACAAACGTATCAATCAAATCGCCAACTTTCAGCCTGGCAGCCAAACCGGTCACAATCGTGGCGACAGTAATCGCCAAAATCGAGAATGCTGCGCCGCCTTTGATGAAGATGCCGTAAACGATCATACCCAGCATGGAGACCAGGAAACCGATGGTGGCTTGCTTGGTTTCGGCAGTTGCCTGGTATTCGCCTTGCGGGGTCTCAACGCCTTCATAAGCGTAGACTCCAGCGGTTTTCTTTTGGGCTCTCATTGCCCACAGGAAGGTGACCAACAGGACGATAATTGCCAGGGGCACACCAGCACCGAGCATGTATTGACCATAGCTCAGGTCGGTCAGACCGAGAATAGTCACGACTTGTGGCGTGTAGGGTCCGAGGAACATGCCCGTCAGACCAGCACCCAGGAAAGTGACCGCGACAGTCGAGGGGGTTACGCCAACTGCCGCCACCAGGGGGATGATGATTGGTGCGATAATTGCGTTCGCACCAGCTAGGGTTCCCAGCAATGCAACCAATACGGTGGAGCTGATCATTGTGGTCGCGACGGCTTTGGTTTCCGTGTTGACACCAACGCGCTTGACCAGGCTCATAACCAGGTTTTCAGCAACGCCTGTTTTCTGCAGGACCGCTCCTAACCCAGATCCGAGCATAATGATCAAACCGATCATACCCAGGAAGGATCCCAGCGAATCAGCGATAACGCTTCCAAAACTCGCGAAGGGTTGTTTGGTCAGAATAGCAGCCAGAACGACGCAGATAAATACGTTCATTACTGGGTGATAATCTTCTTTGAACGACAGGATTACATAAAGAATCAGAGGGATGAGGGCAAAGATGGGATCAATACCAAAAATCATAATATTCTCCTTTTTGTTTTTTTCTAATGTAGATTGAGGGTTGATCTATTGCCACTTCAAAGTATAAGTAATTGTGATTTTATGTCAATAGCAACTAACAAAATGTTACTTTTTTAACTTGACTAAAGCAGGAAAAAAGAGAGAGTGCCTGTCGTAATTGGGATAGGGATATTGCTAAGAAGAACTCTCTGATTGATAGACCGCTTGTCATCCTGAACTAAAGGGGGTTTGTCATCCTGAACAAAGTGAAGGATCTTGGCGTTGGCGATAAAGACCGTATAAATTCTTCGCCACTGAAGCTCATAATGACGCCTCTCAATCAATGCTTTTACCGAGTCTAGTCAAATAGTAATCAGCAAAACCAACCCCGTTGGTATCACGATTAATTTTCGGTCTTCAAAATCTGATCGCAGTTCATTTGCTGGGGCGGTCTGTATATGGTTGCGGTTATTGAAATCTGACGTTTGAGACCTCCCCTTACGTTTATGTATCAATATTTTTGCAGAATCATTTGGGCGAATGTGTCGACAGACCATTACCACAGAAAAACTTGGGTACAATCAAGACACCAGTCTCTCAGATTCTTTCAGGTATTTTTCTGGGAGTGTTAGAATTTGCTTACCTGGAGATTTTTATGAAGCTTAGCGACCGCGATGTTTTGATCGACCCATGCAACAACCTTGACCGCGTCAAGGATTATGGCTTTCCGCACACACTGCTTCGCGGTGGGCTCACCACGCTGGTGATCAGTCTTATTGTTCTCATCATCGGGCTGCGACCCGACCTTTTCAACCTTGACCGCGGTCTTTACATCGGTTTCACCCAGATCGTTGTCATTTTGATTGGTATCGGGCTGCTTACCATCGGCGCGAACAGCATTCTCAATGCTTTTTGGGCTTGCAGCGAAAAAACCTTGCTGGCTGATATCGGCACCCGCACAATTCTGACGGGTTATGTCATCTGTGTATTCACCGCCCTCGCCGATGCCTTTGGCTTTGGCACCAACCCACCCCCGCATGTCGTCCTTGGCACGCTGCAGAGCCGGGGTGTAATCATCGGTATGATCGTTATCTTGATTGGGTTGCTGTTAAAAGTGCGTTGGTCATCCAACCGCGCTGCACCATTGGAGCGAGAGGATGAAAACCAGCCTATCTGATCGGTTAACTTGAAAAACAACAGCTTTTCCCCCAGTTTCTTTTGTCTCCCAAACGGTCTGCGTATCTCGCTAATCCAAATCCAGACCGCGCCAATTGTTAGTGCCTGGATCTGGTATGACGTTGGCTCACGCAACGAACTCCCAGGGAAAACCGGTCTGAGCCATTGGGTCGAACATATGCAGTTTAAGGGCACAAAAAACTTTTCTGCCCAGGAGATGGAAACCTCGATCGCCCGCACCGGCGGATACAGCAATGCTTTTACCAGCCCTGACTGGACCGCTTATTTTCAGACCGTGCCAAGCTCTGCCCTGGAGTTAGCCCTCCGGTTCGAGGCGGACCGGATGATTAACAGTCTTTTCGACCCCATCGAAGTCGAGAATGAGCGCACGGTGATCCTCTCTGAACGCGAAGGCAATGAAAATGACCCCCAATTCCTGTTGGGTGAAATGGTTTCACAGGCTGCCTTCCAGCAGCATCCCTACCGAAATGAAGTCTTGGGTTCAACCGAAGACCTGCTCAACCTCACCCGCGAAGACCTGTATGGGCATTATCGGAATTATTACCAGCCTGCCAACGCCAATTTGTGCCTGGCTGGCTCGTTTCAGCCGGACAAAATCATGGACCTGGTTCATAAATATTTCGGGGAGATTCCCTCCGCGGAGACGATTAAATCGATTCCAGCTCCCGAACCTGAGATTACCGCGCCTCAGCAGCTTGAGCTGTTGGGAGCTGAAGAAACCAATTACATTCAAATCGCCTGGCGTTCCCCCAGAGCAAGCCACCCCGATTTCTTTGCCTACACCCTGGTCGAGAGCATTCTCAGCGGTCCTTCAGCGCTGAATATGTTCGGCACCGGCGGCATTGGCAACCGCAGCAGCAGGCTCTACCGCGAACTGGTCGAAAGCCAGCTTGCTGCCGGCATCTATGGCTCGCTCAGTGCCAGCATCGACCCGGGCACTTACAACCTCTACATCACCTGTCGGGATGATCACACCCCTGACGAAGTGCTGCAGCGTCTTGACCAGGTGATTGACGATTTCCTGGAGGGCGAAGTCACCCCGGACGAGCACGCCATCGCCCTAAAGCAAGCCCACGCCAGTTTCGCTTATAGCAGTGACAACATCACCAACCAGGCTTTTTGGCTCGGCTACGCGCAAAGCTTTGCCGACTACAGCTGGTTTACTGATTACGTCGGTCAGCTCGAAGCAGTTTCCAGAGACGACATCCTGCGCGTCGCCCGGGAGTACCTTGCGCCTGCCCATAGGGTTACCGGAATCTATCGCCCTCGTGATGGAGCTTAAATGACTGACACTAATTCTGCCAGGCTTCCCGGCGCTGATAACATTTTTCGTAAAACCTATCCCAATGGCAGCACAGTTCTGGCATACCCCAACCCTGCCAGCCCGGCTGTTTTTTTCCGCGGTTATATTCCGGTTGGCAGCCTCTCAGATCCAACTGGGAAAAATGGAATTGCCAGTTTTACTGCCGCAATGCTTTCCACAGGTACCCAGCAGCACGAATTTCAAAAATTGCATACGCTGATCGAAAGCCTGGGCGCTTCCATCTCGGTACATGCCGGCAGCCTTTCAACCGTTTTCTCAGGTCAGTGCCTGAAAGAAGATCTGCCTTTCATCCTGGGGTTGCTCCTGGAAATGCTCTCGCAGCCTGGTTTTCCTCGGTTTCATTACCAAAGGCTTCAGAAGCAGTTAGCGACCGTCTTCAAAATTCAGGCGCAAAACACGGAAGAAATGGCTTCGCAAGCCTTCGACCGCCTTTATTACCAGGACCACCCCTACGCGCACCCCAATATCGGCTACCCGCAGACCGTCTCAACAATCAGCCTGGAAGATCTCCAGACTTTCCACCAGGATTTTTACGGTCCAAATGGCTTGGTGATTGCTTTTTCCGGGGGCATCGAGAGCGAAAAAACAGCCTCTCTGTTTGAGCAGATTTTTTCTGCCTGGGAAGCTTCAAACCAACAAGTCCAAATAGAGCTGCCTGACTGGAAGCCTCACAGAACCGACATGCGCGAGCATGTGGTCATTCCCGAAAAAAGCCAGACCGACCTGATGATTGGCACCTCTGCCCCGGCTGGCATGAGCGCTGATTACCAAGTTTGCGCGCTTGGCAACAGCATCCTCGGGCAATTCGGTATGATGGGGCGCATCGGTGAAGCTGTGCGCGAGCGCTCTGGGCTGGCTTATTATGCCGCCAGCTCCCTGGAAGCCGGTCTTGGTCCAACCTGCTGGAAAGTTTTCGCCGGTGTCAATCCAAAAAACCTCGAACTAGCCATTGACAAGATAAAAGACGAATTGAAAAGGTTTATTGACAAACCGGTCACCCAGCAAGAACTGGCAGACGTTAAAAGTCAGGCGCTTGGTCAGGTGCCGCTATCCCTCGAAAGCAATGCTGGCATTGTCCGCTTTCTGCTCAGCCTCGAGCGCTACAAATTGAGCCTGAATTACCTGCGGGAGCTGCCGGCGATGCTCAACACGATTTCAGAAGAAGATATCCTCGCTTGTGCCCGAAAATATTGGGATCTTAACAGCCTGGTGATTGCGTCAGCCGGGAAAGCCTTATGATCAAATCTGGCATAGACCTGATCCGCACCCACCGCCTGGCGGAGGTCAACCCTGGCATCCGCGAGCGTTTTATTCGACGAGTCTTCACAGCGGCAGAACAAGCACAGGCACGCAATGATAACGAAACCTTAAGCGGGATCTTCGCTGCCAAAGAAGCGGTCTCAAAGGTGTTGGGCACCGGCATTGGCAAGGTAGCTTGGCAGGATATCGAGATCTTGCACGAGCCCAGCGGCGAACCGCTGGTTCATTTGCACGGCAACGCTAAATTGGTGGCAGACTACAAAGGGTTAACGCAATGGAGCGTTTCAATCACCCATGACGGCGGGCTGGCTGCCGCTGTCGCGGTCGCCATCGGGGATCTGAAATGAAGATCTTAGGTCTCAGCGACGTTGAAGACGCGCTGATCTATAGCCCGGCTGTCAAAGAGCGCTTCGGCAATGTTGATATGGTGATCTCATCTGGCGACCTTCCGGCACCTTACCTGGAATATGTGGTCAGCATGCTTGACCGTCCGCTCTATTTTGTGCACGGAAATCACGTCACCCAACTCCGTGACGAAGAAGAGAACCTGATCACCGACCCTGAAGGCGCAATTAACCTGCATCGACGCGTTTTTTATGACCAGGAGAATGACCTGATCCTGGTGGGTATCGAAGGAAGCCTGCGCTACAATTTGGGTAAATATCAATACACCCAACAGCGTATGTGGAATATGGTAAACGCGCTGGTTCCTCGTTTGCTTTTCAATAAGGTCGTTTATGGACGTTATCTTGATGTTTTCGTCACGCACGCACCCTCAACCGGTATTAATGATGATGACGATCCTGCTCATCGCGGCGTGGATGCTTTTCGCTGGTTGCTCGACACGTTCAAGCCCAGGTTACATCTGCACGGGCACGTACATGTTTATAACCCCCTCATCCCCCACGAAACCATTTATAAGTCCACCCGGGTAATCAACACCTACGGCTACCGCGAAATCACACTTTGACACGCTGTTTTTGTCAATGGCAGTTAAAGCCTGTTTTTACTGTCATGCTGCCATTAAAGCTCTTGTCATTTTGACTTATTTCTCTTATCATTCTGCCTTTTTTTCCTGTCATTAGTATGGTGGAATACAATAATTGAGACACGGTAGATCGATTGTCATTTGGTCAAATAAGACCGCCTCAGAGTCAGGATCGCCGTGTCTCATGTCACGTGATACCCGAACAGTTGCTTGGACCCAAGAGTCCGTATGCGCTAGTGTGGGGTCACTCTGAGCTTCTTTTGCGAATAATCTTACCGGTTGGAGGGGCAAGAGCCTTCGCAACACGGTGTGCACTCCATGAAAAAGGTTCAGGCTGACAATATACCTTTATTACAGACAATCCTTTATTTCAGCTTACAACCCCACTGCAAACAGCGGAACGAGCATCTCATCCTCGTGCAGACCCCCATGCCTGC
>Ga0123335_1008321_pt1 | contig 11170 bp, 10 predicted proteins | sample BiotimSIPDNA_2_FD_89707 | JGI IMG/M metagenome (GOLD analysis project Ga0123335, IMG submission 89707) | Anaerobic biogas reactor microbial communites from Washington, USA - Biogas_R2 time_0 SIP DNA | ecosystem: Engineered > Bioreactor > Anaerobic > Unclassified | place: Washington, USA... | reverse complement strand
TTTTATGGACAAGCTGAAAGAGGAATTATGAAATGGATGCGGCTAAAAATTGTAACGGGTGTAAAGAGCTTTTCTAAGCCCGAACAGCCTCAGCCCAAAAAATCAAAATTCCTATCAGCCAGCAAATTCCTATCAGCCTCCCGAAAGCAAAGATCAGATAAGTGTTCCCTGGTATGACAAGGCTGCAAAAACATGGGATTCCCCTCCTCTTGCAGAGCAGATGGCATCTGATCGTGCTCATATACCTCTTGGTATGGGTGGTATATTTGTGCCCAGATTCTCTGAGCTTTACCGCACTCCCGAAATTGAAATCCTCGATCCAAACGGGGACGTTGTAACCTCCGGAGCCGCTGGCAACACATTCTCAGTAGAACCGGGAACCTATTTTGTAGTTCTTGGCAGTGGATCACATCGTCAGCGCCTTGTCCGCCAGGTGGTAGTCGAAGAATCGAAAGCGACTCCGGTATTACCCGACTGGAGCGGCCTGACTATAGAAACCCTTGACAGCAATTCGGTTCCTTTTCGTGGTGAATATGAGATTGTCCGCATTGATGAGTTCGAGCCGTACGGACGGGGTTTCGGTGCAGACCCTACAATTGGGGAAGCATTGACAACATGGATTCTCAAACCTGGTACCTACAAAATCTTTGGGCGCGGGCAAAGTTTTAACACACTTAGAAATTTTGTTACCGTACGTCTTCTTCCAGGCGAATATACCAAGTTTCTACTGATTCAAAAGCCGGATGATTACACCATTATTGGTGGTGGGACTCTTGATCTGACTCCAGGGACAAAACTGAAATCCAACTGGCGTTATGGTGCCAATATCGGTGGTACATTGTTTTTCTCGGGTCAATTCGATAATAACAACACCAAAAACGATGCTAAAAACCTCAATCTAAATCTGCGTTCCAATTTCTGGCTTACCTTCAACAAAGCACCATACGAATGGATTTCCGACCTGCTTCTCGATGAAGGGATAAACGTATCCGATCTTGACTTTTTTTCAAAGCTCGACTTTAAAGAACTCCTTAATGCAACTGACGAACTCCGAATGACTTCACTGTTTATCTGGCGTGTATTGCAATGGTTTGGCCCCTACGGACGAGCAGAAATTTCTACCAACCTCTTTCCTCACAGGATGAAACGCGATGATACCAAATACAACAAATTCTACATTATCAACAACGACTCGACTCAGCCTGGTACCTGGGATTCAACATCCTCCACATTCCAATTGAGTAATTCTTTCTCTCCGCTCATTCTTGAAGTAGGAGGAGGAACAAATTTTGACGTAATCAGAATGCGGATTTTCGAAACCAAAGTACGCCTGGGTATCGGAAGTACTATGGGTAACTTCCCTGAAAAATATGAGCAGATTTCGCCGGGAGAGATTTCTTTTCATTCTCCTCTCGATTCTCTTTTTCGCGACAGCCTGAACACAGCAGTTATTCTGCAGAAAAAGAAAAAAACTACTAATGTGGAGTTTGGTCCTCAGGCAGCTCTCAGCACCAGCCTTCATATTGGCAGGTTCGCAATCGCCAGCGCTGAATTGAAAATGTTTACGCCTGTTGTTCCCGAAATGCGTATTACCCGCCCGGACTTCGATCTGCAAACGACACTGAGCTGGAGACTTTCACGATACGTCACCCTGGATTACGACTACCGTTACATTCTGATTCAGCCCGACAATGAAGACGCTCGTGTTAACACAAGTACACACAGGATATGGTTGCGGTTCTCGTACAGCAGCAGGTGACTCCACGCGTTTCACCCTCCGGTAGCTTCGAAAACGTGTCAATCACCGGAGGGTGGCTCAACTTGTCTGTAATGACCAGTTTTCTGGTGTGACTGCTTTCAACCTAAAAACCGCAGTGGATTGAACACGGATAACACCCAATTTATTGAGCATAAAGTTTTCAGACTTTTCGGCCTTATCACCAGTCGACAAAACCTTATCTCCAATCCTTTCTGCATCAAAGGAAAGGTATACAATAATCAATAGTGTATAGCACTGAATACCTATCCCTTAAGGAATGGAATGACGGCTGATTAAGTCCCGACTGCAAGTCCCGACTGCAAGTCCCGATACATTCATTCGGGATACATTCATTCGGGATTCTCCAACGTCACCTACTGCGGTTTTAAGGTTCAAAAAAGTTGTGACACGTATCTTTCTATGCCACTCATAGCCAGAATACCCACCGTATCATATCAACAGGTTGAAATCGAATTCCTTATAGAGGGAGGAACAGCTATGAAATTATTTAATCTAAAATATGGGTGCAGGAACAAACATTTTCACCATCAATTACCGATATTCAAGCATTTTGTTGTCATAAAGATCCCTGTCCTATTAACTAAACTCCGCGCGACCGGTTCATTCTTTGCCGGAATCACTGCACTGGGAACATTTTTTATCGGCAACCTGATGATCGGCATATTAAAAGTTAAAAAGGTTAAAATTGATACTCTTGATATAAAAAATCTCAACGTCCAGAAAATGAATGTAGAAAGCAGGTAATCTTTTTTAGAGTACGACTCCGTACTGTGTTTATTCCGCTCACTGTCGAACAGACGATTATCATTATCCCTGTAAAATTCACCAAATCCAGTGGTTTACACACTTCCACAGTGTTCACTGGTGCTTCACATGCAGTTTTGCTTCACTCACCTGAACAGAGGACTGCAGATGTTCATAAAATCGGTATTTCTGATTGCATTTACCTTTTCGCATATTGTGTTTTCAGACGTTCTGCCACCAGATGATACATTAAGGCATGATTCACACCGGCCATTAAAAATTACATCAGGCATTATTCTTTTAGGTGCAGAATGTATAGGGTTTCCACTTCTTGATGTAAAATTCAATTATGGAAAACTACCCAGACTACGAAACCCTTTCCGGTATATCAAAGAGAAAGAACCTTTCCTTCAGGATGAATTGTGGCATTTTGTTGGTGCATCGGCATTTACGGAATTAAACTACTACCTTTTTCAGAATCTGCTCTATCTGGAAAACCCATATCTGATCAGTGGTCTTTTCTCCATCGCATTCTGGACAGGCATGGAGTGTTTTGATGCACTATCGGGAAGCGGGTTTTCTATCCGGGATGAGTGTGGGAACATTTTTGGTACTCTATTTTCGCTATATTCAATTAAACATCCAGATTTCCCCGTAAGAATGCGCATCGGTGTAAAAAATCTGAAGTCATTCTCCTCATCAGTGAAAAAGGCTGTTACTGGCTCTGTGCATCACCAGTTGGGCAGGCAATACAACTTTATGAAAGTTGAACTTATTTATATGATTCCTGACCTGCCTGTTTACACAGGATTTGCAGTATCACGCAATAGTAAAAAACAGGATCTGTACGGTGTAACTGCTGGAATTGACATTATAGATTATTGCAATGGATTGAAAGATGGCTGGTGGAACAAACCTCTGGCCTTTTTAAGCCACCATTTTTCATTTTCGGTAAATTTTACATGGTGGTGGGATTGAATTTCTGATAGCAGCATTGGTAAGCTGATGATTATCCTGGTACTTTCGCTGTAATTGTATTTTTTCGCAATTGTTTCTGCATGGCCTGAAGCCGTGCCACACGATTTGTAGCTTATATGTATGGACATTCATTTCAGATTTTGAGTATGTAAAAAACTCATGCTTACCGTCGTTTGAACGCCAGATTTTTTTCAGCAACACTTACCAGTTTCTCAAGAATTTCCTGAACAGCCGGACATACATCCGCGTTCTTAATCGACAAGTCGATCAACTGGTGAAAACGGCGCCGGTCAGTGTGTGGGTAATCGCGGCATGCTGTCGGACGTGCATCATACACTTCACACCGGTTATCATAGGCCAAAAACGGGCAGGGTGATGATTTGAATACGTAGTCCTTATCTTTATCGATTTTCAGATATTTTTCACAGAAACCATCAAGGTTCATTTTCAGTGCAGCAGCCAGCCTGATCAGATCGTGCTGATAAATAATCGGGCTGATTTTTTTGCAGCATTGAGCACATTTCAGACAATCAGTTTCATTAAAAACCTTTTCATGGATCTCCTGAACCATCAAATCGAGCTTTTCAGGCGGGTTTTTCTTTATATCTTTGAGAATTTTTCTAACGTATTGATTTACTGACATAGGATCCTGTACTTCGTTTTAAATTTGCACACCATTTTTTACTCTCTGCGGCAATAAATATCCCAATAATGCAGGTGAATATACGATATAAACAACAAATAATGGTGAGATTTGATTATCACCCCGATGGTTCGGTTATACTGCCTCTTTAATTTTAAAAAATCTCTTTTTCACAAGAGATATCCAGCGGGCGATATCAATGCTGATTTTATCATGCCCCTGTACAGTAGTAATACTATCCGGTCCAGTAGCACTGGTTACATCACTTGGCCGCAGCAGCCAGGTGTCATATTCAGAGATGTTCAACAATAGGTGGTTATGTTGCTACACAACTGGAGAGGTCAAGGACCGATAAAACTGATGAGCGGAATCGCGAGTTTCAGTACCTGAATAGTTATATTTTTTTTCTTATAACCAGGTCGCGCCGGTTCAAAAATGTTTTTTTGTCCAGATCTGATTCAAATATGTACTGTCAACTATTTTTATTGACAGTACAGCTCTAATCTCCTATTTTAATCTAAGTGTATTCTTATTTACAGTACTTAACAACGTTAATTGGAGTGTACTCATGGAAACCATGTCCTGGCAGCAGCAACTCTCAGGTGCAGACGTTTATCTTAAACGCGTTAAAAAAAACAGTAATTCATACTCACCGGATTTACTCTACAATCTCTGTGCTATGGCAATAGAACAGTATTTTATGGCACTATGTGTTTATAAAAATGTACTTCCTGAGAATCACCGGTTTTCTGACCTTGTTGATGCGGTTTCATCATTTACTCCTGTCGATGGCAACATTATAGAAGATCTCAAAAAAATGGAAGCGATGCAGGAGATCTGTTCTCTGGAAGGATATTCACGGAAAAAAAGTACCATTGAGGATGTCCCTTTTTATATCACAACAACTGAGGTAATAAGAGCATTTGTGATATATCATATTCCAGAAGCCAGTGCTGTTAACAGCTGAAAACGAGTTTATCTATACCGGAATAACAATCTGAAAATTTTTAACAAAAGGAGTTTCAATGTCTACAATGATGACAACATGGGAAAAGGTCCTTGAATATGCAACATCACCACTTCAGGGGACGCTTTCAAGAAAACAGAGAAAAGGGGTGAAGATTCAGATCAATGAAGGGCGTGTCTTCGAGAATGCTACTCTTTTCATTGGGGAGAGCTTTGTCCGGGTTACCGAAAAGATATCGACAGAACAGATTAACTCATACTATGACTGGTCAGGTATCTCATCCATTCGTACGTTCAGCACAGTTGAAGAGTGAGAATACCGGATTAAACAAGACTTCTCATCCATTTCTGCTTTTTTAGGCAGACCCAGTGAGAGGTCATTTTAACAATATTACTGAATTCATCATATCCATATAGTAATGATCTGTTGATATTAATTATATTGCCAGAATCAAAACAGTTTTTATGATTCCTATATCAATCAGATAATTTGTCGTTTTATAGTTATCGGCCAAATCAATCATCTAACTCTGGAATTATGACATCAGAAAAATATTCACTGATAATTATCGGAGGTGGTATCACCGGTCTAAGCTGTGCTCTGGCATGGGTTAAAAACCGCGATCCCAGCCAATATCCTGTTCTATTATTGGAAAAACAACCAATCGTCGGTGGCATGGTTACTACCTTTAAACGCAAAGGGTACTCATTTGATACCGCACAACTGATACCGGATCCGGTCGAACTTTTCAGGTATCTTCAAATAGATTGTGAATTAAAAAAATATGAAGGATATTTCTCAAGAATATTCCTTGTTAATAGTAACCAGGTCACAGGAATCAATATTCCATCCGGTTACAATGCATTTATGGAGATGTTACTGCAACGATATCCGGCAGAGCAGAAGTCGATCAGGAAGTTTTTTTCATACTCACAACAGATGTTTGGAGAACTGAAGAATCTTAAACTGGAGCCAACTCTTCCAGACTTGATCAAGCTGCTTTTTGTATGTCCAAAAATTGTTAAAAACAGTTCAAAAACATTTTCAAAATATTTCAGATCGTTCGGTTTTACCAATCCTGAATTGATCGAAGTTTTTGATGTATTCGCGGCATTCAGTGGCCTGCCGGCTGAACGGGCAGTAACGATGATGACAGTTGGAGCAATGAACACATCCCTTACCGGAGCTTTTCGACCGGCTCAGAATTTTATCCACCTTCCCCACATAATGAAACGTAAAGCAATTGAACTGGGCTGTCAGGTCAGGACAAGAGCAAAGGTAAAAAAAATAATTATAGAAGATGGTCGTGCTGCAGGTGTACAGCTTGATAACGGTGAAACGCTGTATAGTGAACATATTATCACTACAATTGATACAAAAGTCGCGATGCATGACCTTGTTGGTATCGACATACTGCAACAGGTTGATCCGAAATATGCTGCAAAAGCGCAACAGGTTAAAATGTCACCCTCGGCAGTAACAATCAGCCTGGGAATCGATACCGGGATCGATCTTGCAGCACTTGGCCTTGATTGCGGTTACAACGTTATAACGACGGGAAAGGGTACATTTGAGAAATTGTTCCAGGCGTTCGACAGAGGAGAATACCTGCTTGACCAGCGTTGTTTTCACGCAGCTGTGATTTGCCCATCACTCACAACCGGTGGTAAACCGACAGTTATTATACGTGTAGTGCCTGTACCTATGGGTAACTGGAAAGAGCTTCGTGATAACAATACCGCATTATACAAAGAAAAAAAGGAAGAGATTGCCGATTTTTATATCAGACAGGTTGAAAGGTATCTCATTCCAGACCTCTCAAAACATATTGTCGTTCGGGATATTGCCACTCCAGCAACATTTGAACGCTACAGCGGTTCACCAACGGGTTCTAATTACGATATGTCCCCCTACCCTGACAATTTCGGGTTGAAAAGGTTAAAGATGAGAACCCCGATAAAAAACCTGTATCAACCCAAATTTTCTCACGGCCTGTGGCCATCCATGCAGGCAGGGTTGCAGGTGGTGGACATGATTACAGGGGGTGAAATCATGAATGGGTATTCCCGGTACAGGACTGAATATACATAACCTCTTGAATTATCACTGCAAATAGAGTACAATCATTTTTCCAAGCCTCTTTTTCTTATTATGTTAAATAATGAGGTGTTATGGTCCATCTAGTACTTCTGGCAGCTATATGTTTTCTCTCCTACATCATGAAGATACCCTATTTTAAATTACCACTTGACAGAGACTATGGTGCACATGGATATGTAGCTCACTGCTGGCTCAGAGGCACAGGACTAATGTACCGGGATATTTATGAAAGTAAAACACCCGGTTTAAAACTCATTTACATGATCATTATCAGATTTCTTGGTATCAGTCGTAAATCATTCCGGCAATTTTTCGCTTATTACAATGTACTTACAACAATAGCTGTTTATCTGCTGGGAACTGTTTTAATGAACCCGTCAGCAGGACTGATTGCAGCACTCCTTTTTGCACTTTACTCCAGTGTACCAAGTCTATGGTGGCATTTTTCAAATATGGAATCTTATTATACCCTGCCTATGGTACTCTCGATTTTATTCTATGTGCTGGGTTCAGACGGACAAACATTTCATGCGTTTTTATACCTGTTTCTAAGTGGATTCTTCTCCAGTATTACCTTCATGTTCAAACAACCATCACTGATCAATACAACCGCACCGATTCTGATCTGCATACTCATTGCATCTCCGCACTCTTTTATTATTGATGGTTCATTGTATTCTGCCGGATATCTGATACCAATAGCAGCTTTTTTTATCTATTTCATGATTATCAAGAAGACTCCCTGGGCAAAAATGCCTTTCAGCAAAGAAAATTTAAAGCTTCTTTCCGGATATCTTAAAACTCCGTTAAGTAAGGCAAACAAAGTTATGACAGAGCATACCCGGCGACGTTTCAGAACGATATTTTCCGATCTGTTATTTTTGATTTCTGTAGCAGTTTCGGGAGTGCTTTTCCTATTTTCCGCCAATTCTCCCTATACTTTACTGATAGGTGCGTGGATCGGTTTGTCATTCATTTCTGCCATTTTATCGCGTACCTATCTTGCATATCATTTCATCCCGACGGTAGCTCCCATGTGTGCTGCCGGAGGTGTACTGATTTTTGCATCTGTTTCCCACCTGACCACAACGGGGTTCAGCAGTGTCGGTGTTTCTGAGTGTGGCAGCACCGGAGCAATTCTGGTATTATTCCTGTTCTCAATGTATCAGCTGATTAAGGATCTTTTAATGCCAACGGAATTAATCGGGAGTTTTTATAGTGGTGAAGATAAAGTGTACGCCATTTGTGAAGAAGTAGGCAAATATATCAAGCGTACCACGAAAGAAACTGATTTTGTGTATTCCTGGGGACATCAGCCGGATATTTATCTCTGGTCGGAGAGAAGGGCTCCGGTGTATTGTATTTTTCCACCTATAACCAACCCTATTATTTTTTGCAAAGAGCACATTGCAGAGGAATTGAAGCAGCTCAACATAAACAAACCAGTATATTTTGTTATGACCTCAGAATTTGGTCAGTTTAAAGAATTTGAGCAGTTTCTGATGGGAAATTACACCCTTATACAAAAATTTGAACCGTTTCTTTACCTTTTCAAATTAAAAAACCGACAGGCAAGTGAAGTACTATCAGTCTCTATGTTAAATATTTAATATCTTCCGATTTTTTTGAAGTGTCATCAATCCGGCTCCTTTATATATCCCGGTTCATATTCTTTTGTAACTTTCTGAAATAATTTTTCAAAACATTAATTCCTCCTATCACTATCCATCCAATTCGAAGCCGCAACGCAAAAGCTATTACAAAATTCCAGAAATATTTTTTGTAAAATTTATTAAGTTCTTTAACCGGTACCTCACCATACTGATGTGTGGTCGCGTATTCACTGTTGGTAAATTTGCCCCAGCTTTCAAGTGTGTTGAATTCCTTCAGCTTTCCCTCATTCATAAGAGCTTCAGTGAAAACAGAACCGGGGAAAGGGACAAAAATGCAACAGCTTGGGCGAGTTGGTTTGACACTATCAATAAGCTCCAGTGTTCTTTTAAGCTGCTTGCGCGTTTCACCTGGTGCACCAATTACGAATGATGCGGATGTATTTATTTTGTACTTATTTATTAATTCATATCCATTGCGGATCTGTTCAACAGTTAAATCTTTACGCATAGTTTTCAGCATCTCATCATCACCGGATTCAATGCCACAAAACACAAATGCATCTTTGAATTCTTTGAGTCTTCTGCAGAACTCTTCATCTATGTACTCAATCCTGCTCTCAAAATAGAGTGGAACATCTTTTGGCAGAAAGTCAAGAATTTCATAGAACCGATTTTTATTCACGCAGAAATTATCATCATCGAAACGATACCGTTTAATTGGATGATAAAACAATGCATGCTCGATCTCTTTTTTTACCCGTTCAGCAGACATTCCCCGCCATTTTTGAAAATTGACTTTTTCATTATAGCAGAATGCGCATCGATGCGGACATCCACGAGATGTAATGAACAGGGTTTCATGTTTTACGTATCTGGAAGGTTTAATCAGATGCCATGGAATAAGAGCGATTGAATCGAGATCTTTAATTGGTGGTCGTCTTTCATTGATTAGTATCCTACCAGATTCGTCTTTATAACCTAATCCTTGTATATTTTTAACATCTGAGTTTTTTTCAAGTGCGTTGAGCAATTCCTTAAATGTTTGCTCGCCTTCACCGATGACTACATAATCAATACCTGGTTCCGCCAGAGACTGTTCAGGTAAAATCGTTGTATGAATTCCACCCCAGACAACTTTAACATCAGGAAATCTGTCTTTTACATATCGTGTAACTTTAAGGCCATCAATAATCATTGTCCCTGTAAGCGACGTCACACCCATAATATCAGGTCTGAATTCATCTATTATTTTACGTGAATTTACTTCAATATTTCTATCAACAATACAAACATCATGGCCCTGAGCTTGAGCTTCAGCGGCTATATACATAACCGCAAGCGGTACCTGGGGAAGTCCCCGTACCGTAAATGTATATGGTTGTAAAAGCAAAACACGCATTTTGGGTACCTATTTCTGAAAAATATAAATACAGCCAAGAATTCCCAGCTCATCTGAGGAAAATCCTGAAAAGTCGTTATGCAAAATATTTCGAAAATCATCATTTACAGACATCCGCAAAAAGGGAATGTGTTTACAATATTTAAAACCGCTGGAAGTGAAACATTGTATTATTTCAGATGACCTGAGTCTATTGGTAAACGAATAACTGGTTATGCCATCTCCGTATTTCTGCCATGAATTTGCATCCATAGTTAAAAATTGGAGTGGTTGTCCAAAATCCCGATGATCTCTCAGATCCACACTGTGATAGCTGATTCCCCCCGGTTTGGTGATCCTATAAAGTTCCCTCGCTGCATCATCAGGTTTCCTGAAATGTTCAAATGTTGCAAATGAATACACCAGATCAAATACATCATTACCATATGGTAAATTATGAACCTGATAGGGGAATTCAAAAGAAATCTTTTCCGGCTTGTACTCGAATTTTCCAGATATGCTTTTAATTATACACTTAGAAAATGCTTCAGAGAATTCACTTTCATTCATTTTTGATGCATTAGTGAAAAAAAATGAACGGTCGTTCAGCAGATGTTTATACATTGCCAGGATATAATCATTGTCTTCGCTCTTTTCATGCTGGAATGCATCCACCGCATTAACTTTCAAGGCACCGGAAATTGCAGCCAGAAAAACTACTCCAATGCTGAATCCCGGGCCGATTTCCAGAATGGTTTTATTTTCAGTATCAAATCCAGTTTCGCGTAAAAGAGTACCAAAGACATCTTTATATACTTTAATTGCATACGGTGGGAATTTTTTTACATAATCTGAGATGGTCGACTTTTTTTGACAGTTTCCCATCTTATTTTAAGTGGTCTTATCCGTATTGTCTATCATGCAGCCTTCTTTAAAATAATTTCTCCATTATATATTTGTACAGGAA
>Ga0123335_1008317_pt1 | contig 11172 bp, 6 predicted proteins | sample BiotimSIPDNA_2_FD_89707 | JGI IMG/M metagenome (GOLD analysis project Ga0123335, IMG submission 89707) | Anaerobic biogas reactor microbial communites from Washington, USA - Biogas_R2 time_0 SIP DNA | ecosystem: Engineered > Bioreactor > Anaerobic > Unclassified | place: Washington, USA... | reverse complement strand
GAGTCCCAATCCTTCATGCGGATGTTTCCATCCAGCTGCTTTTTTACAAGGGAAAAACCGCCATTCGAGTTGATTTCTTCGGCACCCTGCATAAATTTCATTGTTGACAACCTCGTTGGTGAGTGGAACTACGACTTTGGGATGATATCGTAATGTACTGCAAATCAACGGGTTGTCAACTATTTTTGACCTTTTTCTGGATATTACTTCACGGATTCAGGATTGAGTCAGTTTTAGAGTGAATTAACAATTCCATCATACTGGCGCTATTGGTGGCAGATGATGTTAACGAGCTTAAACTTGTCATGTGTTGTTTATAAAAATCAAAAATCTAATCTGGAGGCAAAGTATGAGAAAAATGCTGTTGTTATGCTTGTTGCTGATTGGTGGCATTGCCATCGGCCAGACGTTTCAAATCGGCGATTGGACAGTATCCCGTGGCGAGGCCATAGAGATTTCCTACAAGGAAAAGAAGTTGGTTACGGACATCGCGATTGGCACTTGGACGCAGGGATATGCCAAGGGCACCTATGACTTCAAGGAGGCGACTGCCACTGGAGACGAGAAAACCGTGGTGATGACCAAGGCGACCGATGCGGCAAATGCAAAGCTGACGTTCACCGCCAAAGGAAAGACGCTGGATGTCGAACTGAACATCGACATCAAAACTTCCGGTCCTTTCGAATATGGATTCTACATGCCCTTGGATAGTTTCCGTAACGCTGACAATTCGATTTACTGCAAGCTTGGCAAGAATTACTTCCTGATTGGCAAGGATGCGCCATTCCGTCCGCGGGGCGACAAGTCGTTGACCTTTGAACTGCCTGACGCAAACTATACGTTCACGACCGTTCAAGGAGGCGCTTTTGTGCTGCAGGACTGTCGCCGCGGGCACGATGGCGATGTCCGGTTCATTACGAACTTTCATGTCGATAAAGAGACTACTGTTGAGTACAAGCACACCTGGACGATCGAAGACGATTTCGACGAGGAGACCAAGTATATGCGTGAACAGATTTTTAAGACACCCTTGCTGAAGCATACGGAAGTTACTTTTCCGAATCCCGGTTTCGAGGACGGACTGGAGTCTTGGGATAAATTCGCGAATGTGGGCATTGATTCAACGGTTGCCCATACTGGGAAGAACAGCGCCAAGATCGTTGTGAAGGATCCGAAAACCGAAAACGTGTACATTACTCGTCAGATTCCCATTGTCCCAGGTGCCCAATACATTGCCGAAGTGTTCGTGAAGACCAAGGATGTCGCGGCGGCTTCCGGAAGGATGCCCTCGGTCGGCGCAGGATTGATTGTCGAATGGGCTGACAAGTCCGGCAAATGGCTTGCCGCCGGCAGCTATGCCTGCGACCAATACGGCACGAAAGACTGGCTCAAGGTGGCGTGCACGATGCTGCGTGCACCGGAGGATGCCGGATATGCCAACATCTATCTGGCATTGCGCGGAACGGGTACGGCGTGGTTTGACGATTTGACGCTGACCCTGGTCGAGCAATCGATTGACAAGTTGTATCCCAGGCTGAATGCGACCTTGTCGACGAATACTCCCCTGTTTAGCTGGGTGCGGATGCACGGAGTTTCGACCTATTATATCCTGCTGTCCCAGGATCCGGAGTTTGCCCCTGACAAGGTTCGGCGGTACAGCGTGAATTCCGAGGTCACTTTCCAGCTTCGGGAAGCGCTTGAGCAAGGCACGTGGTATTGGAAAGTCGAGTCGCCGGGATCTCCTGACAAGCAGCCGTGGGTGTTCAAGACCACTGTGCCCAAAGACAAGGATTGCCTGCCGCCAACGATTCTGTCCCGTGCCCAACGGGTGACAGACGGCAAGGAATCCTTCAGGGTCATGGTCGAGGACAATGGGGCGAAGCCGCCTCACGTCTTTTTGTACGATGATGAACTGAAAGTCATCTATATTGGCAAGCACGAGAAGACAGAAGGTTTAGTCCATACATATGTTCTCTCAGACAAGGATGGTTGGCCCAAGGGATTCAAGACGTTGCGCCTTGTGGCTCGAGATGATTTCGACAATAAGTCGGAACGCGCCTTCTGGCTTCTCAATGCCCCGAAGCCGAAGAATCCTGCGATCATCAACAAGGACGGATGGTTCGAGGAAAACGGAAAGAGGATTTTCCCCTTGGGCATCTACGAGGTCACGAAGGATGACATGCTGGAAGTGAGGCGGGCCGGATACGATGTTGTGCACACGTATCGCTGGGAAAGCAGCCAGGACGATGTGGCATGTCGCGAGTACCTGGACGACTGCTGGGCGGCGGAAGGGCTTCGTGCCTTCGTGGGATTCGATCGCGGCACCCGTACGAGCAACGGTATCGTGCAGGGGAATTTCGAGCATGTCGCCAAGCGCGTCGGCGCATTGGCGGACCATCCGGGGTTGTTCTGCTGGTACCTGTTTGACGAACCGGAAATTAGCATTCAGTACGTGTCTCCCAAGCAGTTGACGGAGTTCGCCGATCTGGTCCGCGAATTGGATCCGTACCATGCGGTCGTGATGACGACATGGGGGAAGACGATGATCAATTACCGCCGGACCTGGGACACCCATTGGAGCCAGGCCTACGGGCAGCCTTCCGGTGTCGTCGCTCTACTTGACGAGCATCGCAGGTTCCTGAACAACGATTCTCCCATTACGTTGCTTGTCAACTGCAACGACAAGAACCTCGGCGAGATTCTCAAAAAGGGCGGCAAGGTCGATCCTGCCGAGTTCTCCCGGGACTACGATTCCCTCCGCGCCTGCGCATTCCTAGGCATCACCGAGCAGACGAACGGAATCTTCTGGTGGTGGTTCGCGCGCAATTCCAGGCACTTCTACTCAGCGTCGATGCATCCGACCTCCTGGGGCAACCTGGTGAAGGTCGTCCAGGAAATCAAGTCATTGGCTCCCGTGGTCAATGCGGACGTGCCCGCCAACAACGGAACCGTCAAAAACGGCGAGGCGACCGTCAAGTGGTGGACGAAGAAAGTCGATGGCAAGACGACGGCTATCGTGGTCAATACGTCCACCGAACCGCAATCCGTCAGCATCGACCTGCCGGACTATGGCAAGACCGAACTCCAGCTCAGGCGCTATGAAGTCAAGGTGATGACCAAGTAGAACGCCGGCTTTATACAAAACTCGCTCAGGTACGAACTTGTACCTGAGCGAAGTGAAGAAGCCCTATCTGTGACAAATGGTTATTTGGCGCCCTTGGGGAAGAGTAGCTTGGCGTTGCGTACCCAATAGGTCAGTTCAGTGCCTTTTGGATTGCATCCTAGCCTCAGCATGTAGATCTTGGTGTAGTCGATATCGGGCGGGAGGATGACGCGACGAATCTCCCATTCGTTGATAGGTGGCGGGTAAATCAGGTGATGGCCCTTTCCGACTTCGCGTTCCGTTCCTTCGACCGCCATCAAGAAAGTGTATGCAAAGTCGTTTTCGACCTTGTTCTGTGCCGTCTTGACTTCGAATTCAATGGCATAGGCTCCGACGAGGCTTTCCTCCGGGAGCTTGAGGATGCGCTCCGGGTAGAACCACTTGTCCACGTCTTTAGTCCATGCGACATCGAACCGGATTGCATTTTCGGCTTCGTCGAAGGTGCATTTGTACTCTTGCGCGGATGTGTTTCGACGCCAGTTTTCAGGCTTGTCGATTTCCAGTGTTTTGCTGATGCAGTTTTTAAGGAATAGTCCCATCAGCTTTATCGGGACGCTGAATTTCGACGATGACTTGTCGTCGAACACACCGATGATTTCGAGCGTCGCTTCATAGTTGACGTGGTCGTATTGCGGGATGTAGGTGACCTCGAATTGCGCTTTTCCCCGTGGTGGGAGCGTGATGGTTTCCGGAAGTCCTTCGAGCGTTCCGCCTTTGACGACGAGTCTTCCTGTTTTTTGCTTGTTGTCCAGGTTCCAGACTTGGATTGTCGCCTTTGCTGATTCCCCGAGCATTTCGAAGCATGACTTCCTGTCGGTTATTTCCAGTTTTTCTTTTGCGAAATCAGCTCTAATGATCACGGCGAGGTCTTCGTCCTGGCTTGGGCTGTAGGGGATGATTTTTCCTTGTTCGATTGCCGGGGTAGTCGCCTTGAGGTTTTTGATCCCATCGATGTATGCGGGGAATCTATTGGCCTTGATGGTTGCCTTTCCATTCGTTGCCACGATTATTCCAGGTACGCCGCACATGTCAGCGGTCTTGTATGTTCCGTCGGGGAGATCGATTTCGAATGTTGTTTCGTAGAGGTTCTTGATGTCGATTCCGCCGCCTTTGGTATCGAGGTCCGATATCGCCCAGTAGCAGAGGACCTGCGAGTTGTCCGGCTTGTCGAAAACATACGCCTTGATTTTGTCATTGACGACGATTTCGCCTTGCAGTTTGGCGTTGACGAGGAATTTCGTCATTGTCGATGCGACTGCGTATGACGGTTTGACCGAGCCGTCGCGTCTCATGATTCCCCAGTCCTTGCTGCCATTTCGTTCGTTGTAGGCTCCTAGTATGAAGTAGTAGTTTCTCGAGCATCCCAGCATTTGGTGTTCGATTTGTGATTTGGGATAGAATTCCGCCAGGATCATTTCCTGTTCCGGCGAATGCGCCTTGGCGCCTTTTCGGACGCCGTCAACTGTCGAGTGTCCTTCTGCGTTTGTACCGCATTCCGTGAACCAGATCGCCCAGTCTTTTCTGCCGCACCTATCAAGCATGTTGCGGATTCCTTCGTAGATTCTCTTATAGCCGGCTATTGGCGAGTAGGTGTGGTAATTGAAGAAGTCCGAGAATTTCGCCGCGTCGTTGTTGAACATTTGCATGGCATAGCTGCTGTCCGGTCCTGCGCAGAGTGCGCCGAATGTGACCGGCATGGTTGGATTTGCCGCCTTGAATCCCAGGTACGCGGCTTTCAATGCTGCTGCGTAGTCCCAGACTGGGTCGGGGGCGAAGCCGATGTCCTGTTCATTCCAGAATTCCCAGTTCCCCATTGCGTTTCCAAAGGTTTCACCGGTTGCCTTGCAGTAGTCGAATACGGCGACGAGGTTCGACGGCAACTTCACGATGCGATCGCTGAAAGCCGGCGCATCATGGAACATTCCCGAAATCAGTATGTTCCTTTCCTTGCAGAGCTTGGCATTGTCGAGGTAGTACCTGTACTCTGGCGCTTCGTCTTGTTTTGCCTGTGTTTCACCCCATGAAAGGCGTTCCCTGAGGTGCGGGATTCCTGCCCATGCGACCAGGTCTGCGGAGAGCCTGTATGTATCTCCGTCATACCATGGGCATTCGAAGTTGCCCGGCCTGCTGACCCAGCTGAGCGCCGCGTCAATCGCATAGAATGAATCATGCGGGTAGATCCTGGTCTTTGGATCCGGGACGATTGCGAAGGTGAAGTCCCTGAGCTTGATGTCCGTCGAATTGGTTGTCTTGATTCGGTAGTATCCTGTCGTCAGGTTTTCGAACACGAGTTCTTTGCCGCCGTTTTCGGGCCAGTTTCCCTTTTGGATGCTGTTTCCTTTCCAGTCGAGGAGTTCGTATGCGAGGTTGTCAAGGACTCTGGTTGACGTGACTTCAATCTTCTGGTTTTCGAAGAAGACTGTCCCTGGTGCTTCGGTTGTGATTTCCGGTCGTCGTACGCGTGGTTTTGGGGTTCCTTCGATAGTGATGTTTTTCATGAGGTATGTGATTTTGTGGTTATGTGGGTTGAGTCCGATTCCGAATGAGAGCGCGTTTCCGAGGTCGAGCTTATCGACTGGGATCTTGAAGCTTTTCCAGGTTCCCGGTTGTGCTGCTTCGAATGGCGTAAATCCCTTGAGGTGCAGGTGCGAGCATTTCAGTCCCTTGTAGTCGTCCATCGGGAGAATTTTGAAGTCGAAGTTGATTGCCGTCGCTCCATTGAGCGTCATTCCCTTCTGGAGTTTGAAGGGCGGGTAGATCCACTTGTCAACCTTTGGCGGGAACGTGACGTCAACCCGGATTGCCTGTTCGGTTTCATCGAACGATATGGTCATTGATCCGGAGCTGTTCCTGCCCCAGAACTTGGGATTCATCAATTGTTCCGGCGTTGGGAATGCTTCTGGTTTTCTTTGGGCGCTTGCATAAACTGCCAGGCATAGGACGAAAGCAATTATAGGTGATCGCATCGTTTAACTCCTTAAAGTTTAATCCAGGTGTCTAGGGTTTTCTGGGCATTGACGGCTACCTCGAGAATCGTTGCGATTTCCAAGGTTTCTTCTATCGCAATCGGGGAAATCCCCGTGTTGAAGAAGTTGAGGATTTCATCGAGTAGGTTTGGGAAGAAATTGTTTGTGCTTGTGATCTCGCGGGTTTTTCCTCCTGCGGCGATTGTAAGCGTGAAGGGAAGGGCGGCCTGGAGGGTCACTGACGCCCTGGCGCCGGTGTCGAATTCGATGACGAGATGCTTTGTGTCTCCAGCGCCGCATTGCATCAGCTTTGACGCCTTTGCCCGAATCAGGGATACGATCATTTCCAATTGGTGGATCCCGTATTCCTCGAAGGAGCTTCCGCCTCCCCTGGTGCCGACGAAGGCAATCTCTGCAGGCGTGATTTTTTGCCTTGCCTCGATGATTTCATTGCTGTATCTAAGCGCTGAAGAGGACATCAGAGGCGTATTATGCTTTTGCGCCAGCTGGATGATCCTTTGGGCGGCTGCCCTTGAAGGGGCGAAAGGCTTGTCGATGTAGAGCGGCTTGCCGCTTTTGAGGGGGATTTCAGCAAGTCTCTCGTGGACTTCCGGGTTTGACGGAGCGAGCACGAAGAGCGCGTCGCATTCGTCAACGACCTGCTGTATGGATTGGGCTGGGATCATGTCGAAGTCCTTGCACCACTGCTTGAGGTCTCGTCGTCCTTCCTTCGGCGCTTCTTCCCAAGCGAGGTGGAGCTTGAAATCGGCGGCGAATTTTGATCCCCTGATCCAAGCGGGGTAGTTGTTGGCGTGCCATTCGTCAATGAACAAGTCGATGAAGCCGAGTTTTTTCATGGTTGGATTCTTCCTGGAGCTTTGTGGAGAAAGATATCTGCCGCTCCTTTGCGGCAAGGTAAACAACTAACAAGTCTTTTCCGGGACTCCTCTGGTGGTGGGGTCAATCGGTTTTGTCCCATGCGAAGATTTCGCAGGAGCCGGGTTCCATCCAGTAGGTGTTGAAGTACTTGTGCGCCGAGAGCTTGGTTCCATCCTTGCGGATGCGATCGACTTTTGAGTCGGGCTGGAAGTCGATCGTCAGGTTCAGTTGCTCGGTAAAGGAACGGTTGACGACGACCAAATACTGGCGCTGGCGCTTTTCCAGCAGGGAGACGACGGCTCCCTTGTCGCCGGTCTCCAGGCGTTTTACGATTTTCGGTAGCTGTTCGAGTCGCTTTGTTCCTTGGGGGATGTCTTTGCCGAGATGTCGCACCCAGACGACCTCGCTTCCAACGAATGCGTATGCCCTTGCCTGGAGTTCATGGTTGACTTCCCGCAATCGGTCCCATACGGGGCTGAGTTTTCTGTTGTTGGTGATCGGATGCGTGTCTTCGCCTCGGTTCCAGTAGGTGAAGTACTGGACTCCTTGTGCGCCATAAGCCAGGTTGCTGTACATTTGTAGCTTGAGCATGGCGATGGTCGGTACGGGATAGGGTCCGTGGTTTGTCGCCAGGGCGAAAGCCCAGAAAGGCTTGTTTGCCCGTTTTGCTTCTTCGGCGAAGATTTCCAAGTTTTCGTACCAGGTCGGCCTGATGTAGTCAATGACAATTGGGTAGTGGTCGAAGGAGAGCAATTGGACTGGAACTGCCTTGACGAAGTTTCTGATATAGTCGCGATAGGGCATGAAAGAGTCTGTTGCCCCGATGGGAAGGAGATTGAGGTAGAGCAAGTGGTTGGGATCTCCTTCCAGGATTTTCCTGGCGTATTCTCCCAATTCAGGGAACATGTTGGAGTGCGGTTCATCACGCAGGAAATAGCCTGCCAAGCCTGGGCGATATTTGACTTTCCGTGCCGTTTCAGTAGGGTTTTTCTCCAGGTCGTTGCCCATGAAGATAATCTTGATGCCGACCGCTTCGGCGTAATCCAGTGCTTTCATTGCCCTGTCCCAGGTATCGATATATCCGAAACTCAGGTTGAATCCGCAGTCCTTCAGTTCTTGGTATCGTTCCAAGGTCGCTTCCTCCGCGACGACGCTCCACCAGGCGAGGATCGGGATGCGTTCCTCGCCATCGAAGAAATCAAGGGGATCCTTGCTTGGTGGTGGTGAATCGTATAATATTTGTGATCGGTACACGCAGCCATTGAACAGGACTGTGCCAGCCAATATGGCAAGCAATGCCAGAAAGTGTCGGAGTGAAGGGCAGGAATTGTTCATGTTCATATTGGGGTTCGAGATGACTTGTTCATTGGTCTTGGTATACTGTACCACAACTTGTCAATGTAATCTACAGAAACAAAGAAAAACCGAAGCAAACAAATTTCCATGGGGGTTATCCTGAAAATAGCAATTGAGGCAATGACAACGGTTTGAATATGGGCACCCGGGGTGCTCGTACTCGGACGGTGCCGCCGGTCACGCGGCTGAACATGACGCATGCCTACTGGAGATCGTGCACTACAATCATAAGGCGTCAACTGTTTTTTTAGGATTACACACGCAGAACGGACTGAAAAAACAGGACGCTTTGACTTCATCAAGGCATTCACCTGTACAAGGTGATGTGGTGATGAAGCCAGGGGATAAGCATGGTTGAGCGTCTAAGGCGCAAGGCGTTATGCCTTATCCGTCCGAACTATCGTCTGTGTCCAGTCTGTGTCCCATCTGCGTGGGAACTTTTGTCGCTAGGTGAAAAAAAAGCCATGAGACGACTTGCAATCCGGGGAACATCCCAAATTTTGGTGTTGACATTGGATTTGCATAATGTATTTTCGAAGCCAGCCTGCACCCTCCCGGCACGCGGATGCAAGACTGACAGCACCCCGTGCAGAATGGAGGAAGGCGATGAAGACGAAGACCGCCATACATCCCCTTACAGCCTCCTGCGGGATGGTCTCGGACAAGGCAACATGGGTCATCATTCACAAGGTCGATCTCCAGATAGATTCCAACAACGACGGCAAGATTGACGCTGAGGACGATATCGTCGAGGGCAATGCCCCCGGTCGTTTGCTCATCGTCAACAACGGCGATGCGGACAACGATGGCATCATTGACAACCGCGACTTCAGTATCGATGGGGAGCCGCTGTTTACCGAAGCCAAACTTACCATCAGTAACTTTCCTTATCTGGAAAATTGTCGCATCTTCTTGTCCTATGACGCATCGACGCCACCAGATACGGAGGGCGGAGCACTTGCAGGCGGCAGTGTCCGCATTTGGGCAAAGCAGTCCAACGAAGCAAGAAGTCCCTTAGCGGTCAAGGGTGGCGGTGACTTTGTCGCACCTGTCGTCTGGAACGGGGAAAACTACAACGAGGGCTATACAGCGGCTGAACTGGGAATTGACGTGACGTCCACCGAGGCAGGGGGAATTTCCGTTGGCAGCGGCGAAGTTACCCTATATCTTGAGGGAATCAATTCCGCTAACGCCAAGGATATTTCCGTGATTGTGGTTTCCAACCTGAACTATCTGTGGCATGGAGAACGGTTCATCGGCGGTGATTCGGCCAAGACAACCACATTTGACATGCCCATCAGTTTGCTAGAGGCTGAATTCACGGGTGGCAGATCCTTGTCTGGCGAACACATGAATAGCCACGGCTTGCCACTGGTGCTCAATGACGATTTTGACGGGCATCAAGCTAATCCCGCCAACGCTGCTTTCACTCCCGACAATGAAGACGCGAGGTCAACACGGATAACGACTTGGCAGACATGGGCAAGATAACCATCGCCAGGTTGCCGTCCCATTTGCCGGAAAATGGAAGCGGCAAGCTGGAAGTCAGCGGCGGCAACATCCGTTTGTTCAAAACCAGTTCTCCTTATGAACTCTTCTGGGACTCCCAAAGTCAAATGACGGAAGATGGAGCGAAAGCATTCTACGCCGCTCTTAAAGAAAAGGCACAGGAATTTTACATAGAAGGCTATGGAAGCCCAGGAGTAGCTACGATTAAACTTAACATCGGTAATTCCAATATAAAGCCATCGGCAGTCATTCGCTTGGTCAAAATCACACGATGGCTGGTGACGCACGACCCGGTGTTCGAAGCAAAAGCCGGTGCCAGTACCGCAGACTTTTGCCAGCAGCGCGAATGCATGACAACCAACAAGGCGACAATCACCTACATTCCTTCATCTGGGACAGCTATCGCGGTCAAGCTGTATAAGTCAACTTGGTGGCCCAGCAGCTTTGTCATGTCAGCCGCTTCCAGCGGAAACAACCATGAATTCACCTTGGCTGCACCGCCTCAGGGTTCGGAGGATTTCGCGGATATCTGGCTTAAGGGTGATGCATCGACCGCGACAAAGTTGCCGGGACCGGGCGCCTATGAAATCCGCATTTTCGATGATCAGACCCTGCTGGTCAAAATTCCTCTGCAAATCAGGCCGCTAATCGAGCTTAAGGAACCAAGCATTGAACTGGGAAGCGACGGCAAGGCCAAGCCATTCAAATTTGATCCTTACGGAACCGGTGTTGACATGAAATTCGATTTTCATCTGGGCATTGCCTTCCAAGACGACCAGCAAGGCTATGGTCTTCTCATCAAATATATTCTGAATGGGCCACTGAAGCCCCCGACAACAAATTTTCTGGTTGTCAGTGACGCAGCCGGTGGCGATGTCGGTACTCACCCCCTGGTGGTGGATGAGTCGTGCCTGCGGCAGACATCCTTTTGGGGCAACTTGCTGCCTGGCGGAGGCTACAAACTCAAATGGGAAGGATTTACCTCGGCTATCAACGACGAGGATGCCAGCAAAATCTGGAAATTCCCGGGCGAGGCCAAGGGCGCAGACACCAACTTCGCCTCGCCTGCCAAAATCGCCAGGGAGGGAACCTACAAGGTCACTTTGGAAGGAACTTATCTTTATGATACGACCCAGAAGCAGACAGTCAGATTCAAGACGGAGGTGAACTATGATGAATAATTCAATATGCAGACTGTTTGCCGGCATTTGGGCGTTCCTGCTGCTGTCTTCGGCTCCCTGCCATGCCAGGGGACCGATTGCACATTACATCATAACTAAGGAAGCTCTAGGGACAAAT
>Ga0123335_1008309_pt1 | contig 11182 bp, 10 predicted proteins | sample BiotimSIPDNA_2_FD_89707 | JGI IMG/M metagenome (GOLD analysis project Ga0123335, IMG submission 89707) | Anaerobic biogas reactor microbial communites from Washington, USA - Biogas_R2 time_0 SIP DNA | ecosystem: Engineered > Bioreactor > Anaerobic > Unclassified | place: Washington, USA... | reverse complement strand
ACAACCGCGGACACGCACCACCCATGCCGATGCTGCCCTAAGCAGCCGTCATAAGCACAATATTCTTGACAGATTCGAGGCCAAAAATGCCCCGAAACAGGGGGCTACTGCGTTTTTTAGGATAATGGCAATGACAACCAAGAGTTCAATGAGTGTGAAGCCTTTGCGTTTCATAGCAGTACTCCTTTTTATATTCGGTGTTTATGCCACGGTCACTAAAAACTTCTTACTGCACGCTCACATGCGTTTTGCAACCACCACCTTTCCGGGGTTCGTATCCGTCCACAGCATCCTACATTTTTTAAACTCCACATATATGTAAACAATGCTTCAACATCGCTTAAGCGCCTGCTGCGTTGCGCGCATATTTAACGGTAGTAACCGATTACTCTATATTAATTTTACTACATACGGCAGTGTTTGTCAACCTCTTTTTGAGAAGATTTTGGATAAGACTTTTTCAGGAGATAATAATAACGAGCCTGTTGGTCTCCTATGTATTTGACAACAATGGCGGGAATGCGGGGCAGTACCCCCCTAGGATGGTGTTCAATGCATTTCGGCGGAGGCCCCTTTTCGGTATGACAGCGAGCGGATTACAGTATCCTGTAAAGACGATTCGCCTTACAGAATCTGCGGAGGCGGATGCAGGTCTTACCCGGGTACAGTTATGCCGCGTCTGAAACCGCCTGCGACGCCAGGGTGGCGTTTTCGGCTTCGAAAACCGCATCGAGGAAATCGAGCACCACCTGCTTGTATTCCTCCGGGTACTTGCTCAGGAAATTCCAGTGTCCCGCGCCCTTGAAGAAATGCAGCCGTTTTATGGGTGCGGTGCAGCGTTCGTAAATGGACTGCGTTTCATGTACGGGGATTTCCACCTCGGAATCTCCGGCCAGCACCAGTGTGGGGGACGAGGTTCTGGCGACATAGTCCACGGGCCGCATGCGCCAGGGGGGCGCGCCCGCAAACAAAGAAAAGCCCACGTAATAGGGGTACGCAATAAAATGAGGCGTGTGGAACATGGCCAGGCGATTGCGTACGGCATTGGCGATCGTGTCGTAACTGGATTCGATAATGGCAAAGGAAAGTTCCGGCAGCTCCGGCATGGCGTAACAGATGGTGGCCGCGCCCAGGGAAATGCCGTCGGCGCCGATATGGGTGTAGCCCCGATACTTGAGGAAGTAGTAGCAGGCGACAAGATCCTTACGCTCCTGCCAACCGACGGTTACCAGCCCCTCCCGGCTCTTACCGGAGCCGCGCAGGTCCGGCAGCAGTACGCTGAATCCCTGATCAAGATAAAACTCGCCGCGTCCGCGGCAGGTGTTGCGGTTGGAATCAATGCCCGCCAGCAACACCACGGCCCGGTCTGTGGAACCTTTGACGTACCACGCGGACAAATCAATGCCGTCGGTTGTGGTAATCGTCACGGCCTCCACGGGCCGCCCTGCGAGATCGGCCGGGTCGTCAAAATCGGACGGGCGCTGGCGCACCGTAAAATAGACCCCGAAAATGGTCGTTAACGCCCATAGTATTAGAAATGCGCCGCCGCTCAGATACAGCACCCATTTAAAAAATTTACGCATGCCATTTTTCCTGTAGGTTACATCCTTTTCCACGGCCCGCCGTGCGGACATCCGGAACCCGTTATCACCGTATTGGACTGTCCATGACGCAAATTGGTTGTGGGTCACATGGGCAAGATTGAAGGCAAGGCGGAAACAGGTGCCAACTATTTTTTTGTGAAGGCCGAGGAAAGGATAGGTAATAGGCGTCAGCGCATGTCTTTTAATGAAAAACGAGCAACTTGCAGGGCATTCAATCGGGAAATAGGTTGAAAATACTAATCTAATCGCATTTATCTATGTATTGTCGGGTTGCGCGAGGGTGATAAGTTGCATTTTCGGGGGAATTATGGCATAGTATGGGCAGTGATCCTGCCGTGACTGGCGAGTAAAGGCGTGGAGCATACCACGGTGGAGCGGCAGGTGGGAGTCTAGCCGTTCGCCTGGGCGCATGACACGTGGGATCTGTTGACCTGAGAGGTGCGCCATGCAATACACGCCTTTATATGAAGCCTATGAACAAGACGGGGGGAAAGTCGTTGACTTTCACGGGTGGGGATTGCCCATCCAATTCCGGGGGATTCTGGAAGAACATCGGTGGGTACGTCAAGAGGCGGGCATATTCGACTGTTCGCACATGGGCGAGTTCCTTATTCACGGCGCGGAAAATATTCGCGCCTTCAGCAACCTTGTTGTTGGCGACATGGTCAAACTTTCCGTGGGCCGCTGTCGGTATACGACCCTGCTGAGTTTATCGGGCGGGATAATAGACGACTGCGTTGCCCTGAAGTTTTCTCCCGAAGAACTTTTTCTGGTTACCAATGCCGGTGCGCTCGATCAGGTCGCCGGGCATCTGAAAAGATATGTCCCTGAAATAGAAAATCTGTCCGCCGCTATGGCCAAGATCGACGTGCAAGGCCCGCTGGCGCCGAAGGTGATGTTGGAGGCGGGTTTCAGCGGCGTGGACGCGTTATCTTTCTGGGCCGGCGGACGTTTTACATGGGACGGCGTGGATGTGATCGTCACCCGGGCCGGTTATACGGGCGAGCTGGGGTATGAGATATTTGTGCCCGATACCGCGGCGCTTCGTTTGTGGCGGGTCTTGCGTGCCCTGCCTGAAGTATTGCCCTGCGGCCTGGGCGCCCGGGACACGCTGCGCACGGAGATGTGCTATGCGTTGAGCGGACAGGATGTGGATGAAGCGCGCACGCCTTTGGAAGCGGGTTTGGACCGGTTCATCGCCTGGGACACGGAATTCCCGGGCAAATCGGTGATGGAAACGCAGCGCGAATCGGGCGACTACCAGGTGTTGACCCCGTTGCGCAGTGTTGACAAACGCGCGCCTCGCCATGGCTTCGAGTTGCGTCATGACGGTGCCGTTGTGGGCGAAGTGACCAGCGGCACCTTCGGCCCCAGTGTCGGGTGCGGCGTCGGGCTGGGATATATTCCGGCCGCTTTGGCGCGTCCCGGCCTGCAGCTGGAGGCCGGTCCCCGGTCCCTGCTGGTTGTTGTTGAAACGGCGCCGCTGTACAAGCAGGCCACAGGCCGCAATCGCATTGAAATCGGAAACCTTAAAGCATAGTGGAGAGTGAAGAGTATGAATCCGGATACGCTGAAATACACGGAAGAACACGAGTGGATCGTCGAACAGCGCGGCCTGTATGTGATCGGCATTACCGAATACGCCGCCGAGGAACTGGGCGAAATCACCTTTGTGGAACTGCCCGAAGTGGGCAGGCGCCTGGAACGGGGCGAAGATGCCGCGGTCATCGAATCGGTCAAGGCGGCCAGTGACGTCTACGCGCCGGTGACGGGCGTGGTGGCCGAGGTGAACGATATCCTCGAAATGGAGCCGGATCTCATCAACCGGGATCCCTTCGGCAAGGGCTGGATCCTGAAGCTCAAAGACGTTTCCCTGGAAGAGTACAACGACCTGATGGATTCCCGTTCCTACCGGGGATATTTGAAGACCGTCGAGTAGCCGGAACCAAGCGTGGACGCCGCCGTTGCGGCATGGAGTGAATTATTGCCATGAACTGGACACCGGCTACGCTGGCCGAACAGCGGGAGATGCTGTCCGCCGCAGGCGCGGCATCGATAGACGCCTTTTTTGAAATGATACCCGAAGCATTGCGACTGCGTCAGTGGGACCTGCCCGAAGGACTCAGCGAATTCTCCCTCCGCAGAAAACTCGAGGCGCTTGCGGGCAAGAATACTGTCGAATACGTTTCCTTCCTGGGCGGCGGCTATTACGACCACTACATCCCCGCAGCGGTGGACGCCCTTGCCGGGCGCAGCGAGTTTTATACCGCCTATACCCCCTATCAGCCCGAAAGCGCCCAGGGCACCCTGCAGGCCATCTATGAATACCAGTCGGTCGTCAGCCGCCTGATGGACATGGAATGTGCCAATGCGTCCCTGTATGACGGCGGCACGGCGGTCTTCGAGGCGGCCTCCATGGCCTGCCGCATCACGGGCCGCCGCAAGGTGCTGACTCACGCTTCCCTCCATCCCGTATGGCGCCGGATGCTGGAAACCCATCTTGCAGGTTCCCCCATCGAGGTGGCCGACGGCGACGCGCCCACGGGGAATGACATTGCATGCGTCATTGCGCAAAACCCCGCCTTTACAGGCGACCTGCGCGATTTGTCCAGCCTGGCCAACGCCTGCCACGATTGCGGCGCGCTGCTGGTCGTGTCGGTTAATCCTGTGTCGCTTGGCATGGTGAAGACGCCCGGAGCCATGGGCGCGGACATCGCCATCGCCGAGGGACAAAGCCTGGGATTGCCGTTGGGCTTCGGCGGCCCCTATCTGGGTATCCTGGCGGCGCGCAAGGCGTATATCCGTAAAATGCCGGGCCGTATCGCCGCGGCCACAACGGACGCCGCCGGACGGCGCGGCTATGTGCTGACCCTGCAGGCGCGGGAACAGCATATCCGGCGGGAAAAAGCCCTCTCAAACATTTGCTCGAACCAGGCGCTCTGCGCGCTGCGCGCGCTGATCCACTTGTGCCTGCTCGGCAAGACCGGCCTGGAAGCTACGGCGCGCGCCTGCTTTTCCAAGGCGGAATATCTGAAATCCCGGCTTGACTTTGTGGAACTGTTAAACGAAGGCCCTACCTTCAACGAATTTGCCGTGCGCCTGCCCCGCGAGGCGGACGGGGTTATCGCCGCGCTGCGCGGCAAAGGCTTCCTGCCGGGGCTGCCCCTGGCGGCCATGGGACGCGGCGGCCCCAATGACCTGCTCATCGCCGTCACGGAAAAACGCACCCGTGAAGAACTGGACGTCTTTGCTGAAGCGTTGCGGGAGGCCTGTCATGACTAAAACGATTTTTGAATCCAGTGTTCCCGGCCGCTGCGCCGTGCTGCCCGCACCCCTGGACGTGCCGGAGGCCGTGTTGCCGGAGGCTCTGCGCCGCGACACGCCCCTCGCACTGCCTGAAATGAGTGAACTCGATGTGGTGCGTCATTTCACGCGCCTCTCTCAGAAGAATTACGGCGTGGATGCCCAGTTCTATCCGCTGGGCTCCTGCACGATGAAATACAACGCCAAGATCGCCGAGGCGGTGGCTTCACTCCCGGGATTCGCCGGGTTGCACCCGCAACTGGGCGCTTCAGAAGCGTACCTGGAAGACTGCCAGGGCGCCCTGGAACTGGTATTCGACATGGAGCGGCTGCTCGCCGAAATCGGGGGCATGCAAGCCGGGTGCCTGCAGCCTATGGCCGGCGCGCACGGAGAACTGACCGGGGTGCTGCTGATTGCGGCTTATCATCGCGACCGCAGCGACACAGCGCGCGATACCGTCCTGATCCCCGACTCCGCGCACGGCACCAATCCCGCCAGCGCCGCGATTGCCGGGTTCAAGGTGCAGACCATTCCCTCCGAAGCCTCCGGCGCCGTGGATCTGAAGGCGTTCAAGGCGCTGCTGGGCCCTCATGTCGCGGGCGTCATGCTCACTTGCCCGAACACCCATGGCATGTTTGAGCCCCACGTGGCGGATATAGCCGCCCTGGCCCATGAGGCCGGCGCGTTGATGTATTATGACGGGGCGAACCTCAACGCCATCATCGGCCGGTGCCGCCCGGGGGAACTGGGATTCGACGTGATGCACTTCAATCTGCACAAAACCTTCGGCACGCCCCACGGCATGGGTGGCCCCGGTTCCGGCGCCATCGCCGTGGGCGAATGCCTCCTGCCCTACCTGCCCTCGCCCAGGGTTGAAAAAACGGGGACAGGGTATGTCCTGCGGAACGCGGAAAAAACCATCGGCAAGGTGTCCCCGTTTTTCGGCAGTTTCCTCGTCGCCGTGCGTGCCTATGCCTATATCCTGGCTCTCGGCGGTGACGGACTTCGGGACGTCAGCGGTCACGCCGTGCTGAACGCCAATTATGTGCTGCGCCGCCTGCGGCAGGCTTATCCCGCGGCTTTTGACGGGTTCTGCATGCACGAATGCCTGCTTACCGCCGCCGACATGGCGTCCGCAAAGGGTGTGCACGCCCTTGATATCGCCAAGGCGTTGTTGGACCGGGGCTTCCACGCTCCCACGATCTATTTTCCGCTCACCGTCAAGGAATGTCTCATGATCGAGCCTACCGAAACGGAATCGCGGGAAACCCTCGACGCCTTCTGCGACGCCATGCTGGAAATTGCGCGGCTTGCCGATGAAGATCCCGAATCGCTGCACGCGGCGCCGTCCGGACTCCCCGTGGGCCGGCTGGACGAGGTTAAGGCCGCCAAGGAATTGAACTGCGCGGATATCCCCCTTTCCTGAACGAAACGGAAATGCAGTTCCGTGCCTGAAGTTGTAGGCGACCGCCGGATTGGGATAGACTAAAATCTGTTTCCCGCCTCCCGGCTTTGGGAGGAGGAGTGCGCATTGCCGGCGCGCCGCGTTCACATGCTGTTGCGCGGGGTTCCGGCGCGTAGATAATCGTGGAGAGGAGTAATCTGTGTCTTCCGCAGTCACCAACGGGCCCTTGGCCGGCTGGGGTCGCTATCAGCCCCGATCCTGTGCCGTGTATCGGCCGGAGCGGCGCGCCGAAGTGGCGGAACTGCTCGATGCCGGGGCGGAACGTCCCTTCATTGCGCGCGGGCTGGGCCGCAGCTACGGCGACACCGCCGTCAATGCAACGGGCAGTGTCATCGACCTGTCCCGTTATAACTGCATGATTCAGTTCGACCCGGAAACGGGCGTGCTGGAATGCGAAGGTGGCGTGAGCCTGGCGGAAATCCTGGACGCCTTCGTGCCCCGGGGCTTTTTTCTGCCGGTCACGCCCGGCACCAAGTTTGTCACCGTGGCCGGCGCCATCGCCAATGACGTGCATGGCAAGAACCACCATCTCGACGGCACCTTTTCCAATTTTGTGGAATCGATAGACCTCTGGACGCCCGCACGGGGCGTTCTCACCTGCTCGCCGGAGGAAAACAGCGAGGTGTTCTGGGCGACCGTGGGCGGTGTCGGCCTGACCGGCCTTATTCTTCGCGCCCGGCTGCGACTGCGCCGCGTGGAATCCGCCTATGTGCGTGTGGATTACCAACGTTGCGCTCATCTGGATGTTGCGCTGGAGGCGATGGACACCTCTGATAACGATTACCGCTATTCCGTGGCCTGGGTGGACTGCCTGGCCTCCAAGGGCTCACTGGGCCGGTCGGTGCTGATGCGCGGAAACCACGCGGTGACGTCCGAGCTCCCCGCGAAACTGGCAAGCGCGCCGTTCCGGCTTCCGAAACGTCCCACCCTGGCGGTGCCCCTGGATTTCCCGGGTTTTGCGCTGAACAGTTGGAGTATCACGGCCTTCAACACGCTTTTTTATGCCGCGAACCGGGACGCCAAAGACAAACTCGTGGATTATGACAAGTATTTCTACCCGCTGGACGGCGTGCTGCAGTGGAACCGCATGTACGGCAAACGGGGTTTCATCCAATACCAGGCCACGTTCCCCAAGGAAGAAAAGGCGGGGCTGGTCAAGATGCTCGAGCATCTCGCGTCGGCGCGGCGCGCTTCTTTCCTCGTCGTGCTGAAATGTTTCGGCGCGGCGGGCCGCGGCCTGCTTTCCTATCCGACGCCGGGATATACCCTCGCCCTCGACATACCCAACCGGCGCGGACTGGAGGCGTTTACCCGGGAGCTGGACCAGATTCTGCTGGATCATGGCGGCCGCTTATACCTGGCCAAGGACGCAGTGACTGATCCCGAAACCTTCGCGGCCATGTATGGCGAGGACCTCGCGAAATTCCGTGAACTGCAGGGCACGCTCGATCCGCAGGGTGTATTGCGCTCCGATATGTCGCGCCGGCTGCGCCTGACCGAAGGAAAGGATGCTTAACGTGCGTTCTCCGCTCCCGAAATCCGTCGTTATCCTGGGCGCCACCTCCGGCGTGGCGCGGTACATAGCCGACCAGTTCGCCCGGCTGGGCTATGCCGTCGGTCTTGCTGGACGGAATATGGAAGAACTGGACCGCCTGGCGGTCGACATCCGCACCCGCTATACGGTCTCCTGCCACACCTTTTATTTTGACGCGCTCGCTTTCGAGGGACACGGCGCGTTCCCCGTGCAGTGCGAAGAGGCTTTCGGCGAACTGCCCGGCGGCGTGGTGCTCTGTTTCGGATTCATGGCGGACCAGGCCGATGCCCAGGCGGACTTCGCGATCGCACGGCGCACCCTGGACACCAATCTGACGGGCGCGATCTCCATTCTGGAACCTTTCGCCGCGGCTTTCGAAGCGCGCAAGGCGGGATTTATCGCCGCGCTGACTTCCGTCGCGGGTGATCGTGGACGCAAGGCGAACTACATCTACGGTGCGTCCAAGGGCGGGCTGACCGTCTATCTCCAGGGACTGCGCAACCGGCTGCACGCCTCCGGTGTGCAGGTAACCACCATCAAGCCCGGTTTCATGGATACGCCCATGACCTACGGCATGAAACTGCCCGGTCCGCTGGTGGCCTCCCCCGAGGCGGCGGCGAAAGCTATGGTCAAGGCCGTCACCGGCCGGAAAAACGTGGTGTATGTTTCCTGTTTCTGGCGTTATATCATGTATATTATCAAGAGCATTCCCGAATGGCAGTTTAAAAAGATGAACCTCTGATGCATGCGGTCTTAACAAAACTCTATACCATGGCCCGGCTTATGCGGGTGTATCAGTGGACCAAGAACGCGCTGGTGCTGATGCCGCTGGTGTTCGCGCAGCAGTTGATGAATTTTGACGCCGTGGCGCGAAGTTTTCTGGCCATGCTCTCCTTCTGCCTTGCCGCGAGCGCGACCTATATTTACAATGATATTCGTGACCTCGAAAACGACAAGCGTCATCCGGAAAAAAGTCTGCGGCCCCTGCCCCGAGGGGATATCAGCCCTGCCAGCGCGGGCCTGCTGGGCGGGCTGCTGTTGGCGGCGTCTATCGGGCTGGCGCTCCCCTTAAATGACAGGTTCCTGTGGGCGTTGTTGGTGTATATCATCCTTACCGTCAGCTACAGTCTCCTCCTGAAAAACGTGTTTATTGTGGACGTGATCGTGGTGGCCCTCGGATTCGTCGTACGCGCCATCGCCGGCGCCGTGGCCATCGAGGTTGTCTTTTCCAACTGGCTCATCGTATGCACCCTTTTCCTGGCGCTGTTTCTGGCCCTCGGCAAACGGCGGGGCGAAATCGTCCTGCTGGAAGGCCAAGCCCGCAACCACCGGGAAGTCCTGCATCATTACAGTACGGTTTTTATCGATCAGATGTTGCTTATTGTTGCCGGCGGTGCGCTGATCACCTTCACCATCTACACCTGCAGCGCCGAAGTCGTTGCGCGCATTGGCACCGACAAACTGTATATGACGCTCCCCTTTGTCGTCTATGGGCTGGCCCGTTACCTGTGGCTGGTGGAACACAACGGCACCGGCGACCCGAGCCAGGTGCTGCTCAAGGATTGGCCGACCTGCGCCGCCGTGCTGCTCTGGGCAGTCACCTGCGTAGCCATTATCTATGTGCGATGATTCGCGGCATGACATCCTGTAAAACAGGCTTCGGAACCGGGGCCTGGAAGTAAATATTGACATTAGTGTCGCGGAATTTTACAATTCTAATTACTATTTTTTAATTGGATGCCCCATTCTTTCCCTGGTGTCACAGGCGGCTGTCTTCGTTGAACCCTGTTCATGCCAGGCAGGATGTGCGGGAAAACATGATGATGTGGACTGCCCTTACTGTGGAGGTTATTTGACATGAAAAGGATGATGACGCTGTTTTCTATTACCCTGCTGCTCCTGGCCTGTGTGGGTTACGCGCAGCCGGAGGAAGCCGCGACTGAGGATTCGGAAGAGGATGCGCAAAGCGCGGTTGCGGATTCGGAAGCGGCCGTTGAGGAAGAGTCTTCCGACGGGGAAATAACGCCGCTTGAAGGCGATATTGTGGTCTTTAAAAAGGGTTCGGAGTTGCGCGGCGTCAAGGTGGTCCGCCATTCTCCCATGTTTGTGGAAATTGAATATCTTCCGGGGGAACCCTACCTCCAAATTCCCACGACGCAGGTCAAGGAAGTCATTTATGCGGCCGAGGAGGATGATTTGGGTGGTGCCGCCGAAGAGGGGTTGACGCTTGGTCCGGATATTATGCCCGGGGAAGAGGTGTCCCCCGAATTTCACAGCGCACTGACCGCCGTTATCGCCACAGATCCCCTGGTTTACGAGAAAGCGGATTACCTGGATGTCATTCGTAAACTGGTGGCGGACGCCAAGGTAGACCTGGATGTGGACGAGAACCTGGACGCCTTGTCAAAAGAAGAACGCGCATTCACACGTACCGTGGCGACGGGCACCACCCTGCTGGATTTCCTGCGCAAGGATCTCGCTGAAATCGCTCCGGATGTGCGGGTCATACTGCATTATGACCGCCTGACGCTTCAGAAACGTGCCGCCGAAGCCGCACCACCCGAGGCCGCACCGGAGGCGTCCCTGCCGGACGCCGCACCGGAAGGTGCGCCCCCCGCGCTTTAACGATGGACAGGTCACGGGTCGCTCATTTCTTTTTAAAGCAGTCCATATGTCGCCAAAAGCGGACATCAGAATGAAAAAAAACGTATCGTTTTAGCCGTCTGATGCGAACCATCGCCTTGTTATAACATGAAGACTAAGAAGAAATTGGATAACCGTTTCATTGCCGATATGGAGTGCGCAAGTCCTACTTGCGCTTTCGTTTTCTTGTCCACATAGTCCGTGAGTATAATCCGCCAGCTTTAAAGGTTAAGGTGCTGGGAAAGTCAAAGCGCAAGCAGGGCTTGCGCACTCCAAAAGAAAGCGGTTTACGATCACCGCAAATGCAATTACTGCAGATGGCTAAACTGTTACAAGTCTTTTGGTTTGAAAACGACTTCTAAATTCAACTCCCGTTTTACGATAAAGACAAGGAGCAAGGGGAACAGGCGCCCTGATCATGGCATATCATGTTAGGAGTAGTCGATTATTGCATTATTTGAGCCTGCTTTTGCTGCCTGTACTATGCCTGATCCCATCGTTTTCAAACGCCTTGGCGGATCAAAGGGACGTAATGACGTCTGTTCAAGGAAGCCCGCAGAATCCCGCGTTTCAGGCGTTGGATGATTTCGTAGAGGAATTGGTGACTCGATGGGCTATCCCGGGTGCTTCGTT
>Ga0123335_1008304_pt1 | contig 11189 bp, 11 predicted proteins | sample BiotimSIPDNA_2_FD_89707 | JGI IMG/M metagenome (GOLD analysis project Ga0123335, IMG submission 89707) | Anaerobic biogas reactor microbial communites from Washington, USA - Biogas_R2 time_0 SIP DNA | ecosystem: Engineered > Bioreactor > Anaerobic > Unclassified | place: Washington, USA... | reverse complement strand
ACGAAGCATTACTTGTTGCGTCATATTGTTTCACATTATAGTGCAAGCGGTTTTCTTCAACCATAAACTGCCTAAACTATTAATCGCTGTCTATGTTTATTGACGTCATTGGCGCGCGATCTGTTCCCTCTGGACAAAAGTAGGATGGGCGATGTGAGTTATAATCGGATTAAAGACAGCTAAAAATGAAGTTGAAACAGCCATTTTATGTGATTTGTATTGCCCTGCTGATGGTTTCAGGTTTGTTGGTTATGGTTGTGATTCCCCCGGTCGCTTCAGCGGCGGGCGGCGCCAATACCCCCAACCCTGTTTCCCACTATTTGGCAACAGCAACGCCATCAGCGGATGGCGCGTTATATCATACAGTGTTAGAAGGACAAAATCCGTATATGATCGCCGAATTGTACGGCATCGACATTGACAGCCTGCTCACGAAAACAATCTGGACTATTCGTCGATCATTAATATCGGCGATGTGCTGTTAATTCGCACAGCGAGTGAAAGGCTGCCAGGAGAGGTCGTCGACACCTCGACGCTCACGCCAATGGCTAATGAGGGCAATCAGACCGGACAGTCTAATACGGCTGGCAGTTTAGGAAACGGTAACAGTTCCGCGGCAGCGTCAACTTCGTTGGGAGCGGAGACGAGTCATGACTTGGGCGCGGCAACTGAAGGCGAGCAACTGGCAGAAGGCCTGGGGTTGGATAGCGAAGGCCAGGCAGGAGCGAGCGGCAGTTATGCGCTGCTGCAGGCGCAGTTGATTCAACAATTCAGTCAATCGGGACAATTGGTCAACCTGGCAAACACGCCAATCGCGCCTGAAATGGCGATGAGCGCTGCGCAAAGTGGAGATGCTTATATTCGCTTGCCCAGCGGTGAGACAGGCATGCGCACCGCGACCGCGGTAGCCGCTTTAGGTGTGCCGGTGATGACGTTGGGCGAGCATAATAATTTGGCGATTCCGGCTATTCAAGCGGTAGCGCTCTCGCCCGACGCACAAAAATTGATCAAATCAGCAGCTGAAACCCCTAATCTTGTCGAACGTATTTTCAGCAATAACACAAAATATCTAGCCTTGGCAGTCATCCTGATGGTATTGATTGGCTTACTGCTGTTGGTAATCAGCGCGCGACGGCTGAGAGAGTAATCACGGCTGAATAACCCGAGCGCCATCTGAAGCCTGGCAGGGGTAAACTGCCAGGTCTTTTTTTGTGTGGCGATAGTATTCGGCCTTGAGATTTTTGATAAACGATTCGACCTGCTGAGAGGCAACAAGGTTGACCGTACAGCCGCCAAAGCCAGCGCCGGTCAGCCGCGCGCCGTAACAGCCGGGCGATATGCTGGCGATGTCAACCAGCAGGTTGAGGACTGACGTGCTGACCCCATAGAGGTCTTTGAGGCTCTGATGACTTTCGAGCATCAGCTTTCCGAAGGCGGCGGCGTCGTGGGCGTTCAACGCTTTCAGCGCTTTTTCAACACGGTGAATCTCGTTGACCACATGCAAAGCGCGCAGACTGATATGGGTGGGAAGTTTGTGGATGTGTTTGCGCAGGTCGGCAGGGGTAACATCGCGCAGGCTCTGGATGTCAGGGAGCCAATGCTTGAGCAGCTCAACCGCTTTTGTGCATTCTTCGCGCCTCTGGTTATAAGTTGTCGTGGCAAGATCGCGGCGCTGAGACGAGTCAACGATGACGATACTTGTTTCTGGCGGCAGTTGAATGACTGACCAGCCAAGTGAGCGGGTATCGAAGCTGAGCAAATGATCTTTAACGCCTTCAAGACAGGCAAACTGATCCATCAAGCCGCTCTGCACGCCGACATAATGATTTTCGGATCGCTGGCATAACTTTGCCAATTCCAGACCGGTGAGGTTCCAGCCGCCGATGTGATTCCAGAGTCTGGCGAAACCCACCTGTACCGCGGCGGAAGAACTAAGCCCTGAACCAATCGGGATATTTGATTTGTAGGTCACTTCGATGCCTGTTGGAATGAATCCGGCATCTTGCAGCGCCCAGGCAACCCCGGCGGGATAGAGAGCAAAACCAGGCAGCAGCTGACCCTGGCAATCAGTTTTTTCAGTGAGCTTATCGAGGGGGATGGAGATTGACTGGTTCAGATCAAGGGCATGAAGGACAAGAATTGGTTCTGATAGACGTTTGGCGGTCAGGTTGACATAGCGGTCGATCGCGGCAGGAAGAACCACGCCATCGTTGTAATCAATGTGTTCACCGAGCATGTTGACTCTCCCAGGGGAGAGCACTTCGATCACATCGGATGAGTAATGTGAATTGACGAATTGATTAACGATGTTGAGGTTTTGATTCATAATCAGCGCTTCTTTTTGTTCTCGGGTGAGTTTTTTGATGGCAATTTCTCGTTTGAGAGCATTACTATGGTTGGAAACTTCTTCAACATAGGCCAGACTGACAGGGGGATTGATGCGGGTGTAGCGCGCGCCGCGGCCCTTTTGGTGGGCGGTCAGGCGCTTAGCTGGGTCTTGCGTAGAACCAGTATAAAAGGCCCCATTGACGCATTTGAGGATGTAACAGTAGTACGCCATCAATAATAGATTCCACCGAGCAGGAGGCGCATGAGGCTTTTCAGGGGCGCGTAAAAAACCTGGGCGAAAAGGTTAATGCCGAGGCGAGGGAGGATAAAAACAAGCAAGATCAGCAGGAGCGGCCCATAAGGGCGCAACAAGGCAAAAGTTGAGCGCCATTGGGGAGGGAGGAGAAATTCGATGACTTTGTCGCCATCCAACGGGGATAGCGGCAGTATGTTGAAGAGGAAGAGCGCCAGGTTAATGAACGTAAATTCGAGAAAGAACTGGATCGGGGAGGGCAGAAAACTGGCCAGACTAACGGCCGGAAGCAACCTTGAGCGCAGGAGCAGGGCAGAGAACAGGGCGAGGCAGAGGTTGGTGAGAGGGCCAGCCAGAGAGACCCACATGACGCCAGCCGGAGTGCGGCGGCGCAAGGCGGAAGGGTCGATCGGCACCGGTTTAGCCCAGCCGAAACCTGCCAGGATTAGCATGAGAGAGCCCATTGGGTCAAGATGGCGCAGAGGATTGAGGGTAAGCCGGCCGGCAAAGCCAGGGGTGGGGTCGCCCAAACGATCTGCCATATAGGCGTGAGCAAATTCGTGCAAAGTCAGGGCGATAATTAATGTAACCAGTCGAGTAATCAGGCTGGGTGGGGTAAGGTTTAACATCAGTGATATTCTCTCTCGGCAGTGTTTTTAGATGAGTCGCGTGGCGCTGAGCGGTGACCGGTTGAACGAGGAAAAATTATAACATGCGGATGGTATAATCGCGGCATGTTAGCTGATTGGAACCTTGGTCAGAGAGTGCAATTGCGCAAACAGCATCCCTGCGGCGGGTACGAGTGGGAAGTGGTGAGGCTGGGCGCGGATATTGGTTTAGTGTGTGTGACCTGCGGCAGGCGGATCATGCTGTCGCGCAGGGAATTAGCGCGAAGCTTCAAAGTCAGCAAAATAAAGGCTAATAAAAATGACCCCCCAGGCGTGTGAAAAGCCCCCTCACATCGTTTTTTTGTTCTCTGACACAGGCGGGGGGCATCGCAGCGCGGCGCAGGCAATCATAGAAGCGCTGGACGTTGAATTTCCGGAACAATACACCTGGGAAATGGTGGATTTTTTCAGGTATTATGCGCCGCCGCCGTTCAATACCGCAGCAGACGCATACGCGCCGATGGCGCAAGTGCCGGATTTATGGGAATTCGGTTTCCTGGCCAGCAATGGCAAATATCGTTCCAGTTTTATTCAACGTGTGCTTTGGCCATATGTCAAAGGGTCTGTGGCAAAGCTGATTGAAGATCACCCGGCGGATTTACTTTTGTCGGTGCATCCGATTATCAACACGCCTCTGTTGAGAGGGCTTGGAACAAACCGTCCGAAATATATGACGGTAATTACCGATATGGTCTCGACGCATACCTGGTGGTATGAGAAGAGCGTGGATGTTTTGATTGTGCCGACATATGAAGCGTATCGCCGCGGGTTGGAGCTGGGGGTGGATCCGCATAAGATGCATGTGGTCGGACTGCCAATCGCGGACAAATTTACTCATTTGATGTCAAAACAAGAAGCGCGAGAGGCTCTGGGCTTGCCCCAGGATTTGCCGTTGGCTTTATTGGTAAGCGGCGGAGATGGAATGGGGCCGCTGGAAGAGACAGTGAAAGCGATCGTTGACCAAAAGACGCGGATTGGCCTGGTGGCGGTCGCTGGAAAAAACGAGGCGCTCAAAGCAAGGCTGGAGAGTTTGGAATATCCCTGTCCCGCGTTCATCAAGGGATTTGTGACCAATATGTCTGACTATATGGCGGCCAGCGACGTGATTATTACAAAGGCAGGACCCGGCACGATTAGCGAAGCGTTCATCGCCGGGCTGCCGATCATCTTGTACAGCAAGATGCCGGGTCAGGAAGACGGCAACGTGGATTACGTCGTCAACCATGAGGCCGGCCTTTGGCTGCCTGACCCACAGGATGTGGCAGCGACCTTAAAGCGCTGGATGGATAACCCTGCCGAGCTGGAAAAATACCGACAAAACTCGGTGAGCCAGGCGCGTCCGGACTCGTCGAGGATCATCGCGCGGACGGCGATGGGGCTTTTGGGGAAATTCCCGCTTGAGACAATCAAATATTACAATTGAAATAGTTCATCAGTTTAAATTGGTCGATGTTAATCATGAGGCGTGAGATACCGCCTTTTTCGCTGCTTTCTAACCGGCTTTCGCTTGACTCTTTACAATTTTGAAACATGTAAAAATTCGCATAAAAAAGTCGCGGGCGTATCGCAAGGGTGATTAAGGTATAATCTGAGTGATTAATCTAAGCGAAAACCATGCCAATTCTTGCTCCTCATGCCTTCGAATTTTTCTCTCACAGCCCTGAACAGACGCGGCGCGTGGGCATTCGTTTAGGCGCGCTGCTGCAGGCCGGAATGGCGATTTGCCTGGAAGGCGATTTAGGTTCAGGCAAGACGACACTCGTGCAGGGCATCGCCCAGGGTTGGGGGTCGGCCGATCATGTTTCCAGCCCAACTTATGTGATTTTAAATGAATACCGCCACCCAACTGGCAGTCATCTCTATCACGCGGACGCTTATCGAATAGCGTCAGAGTCTGGTCTTGACCTGGAACTGTTGGATCTTGAGAGCCTGATTGAAAAAGGGATTTTAGTGGTGGAATGGGCGGAAAAACTAAAACGTTACCTGCCTAAGGAACATCTATGGATCCAGATGAGCTGGGTGAGCCTTGAGCAAAGGCATCTTATTTTGACCCCGCGCGGAAAAAACTATGAAGCTGTGCTCAAGAAACTGCAGCAAGCCCTGTTTGGAGCGTTCTGATGATCATCGCAATTGACACTTCAACTGAGTGGATCGGACTGGCGATTTATGACGGCGTGCAGGTTTTAGCTGAATCGATTTGGCGCAGCAAAAATTATCATACGGTTGAACTTGTGCCCGCGATAAATCAATTGCTCGCACGGGCACAGATTAGCTGCGAACAAATTACCGCTGTGGCAGTGGCAATTGGTCCAGGGTCATTTACGGGCCTGCGCATTGGTATGGCAGTGGCTAAAGGCATCGCCGTAGCGCTGAACGTACCGCTAGTTGGCGTGCCGTCGCTGGAAATTCTCGCTTTGGCTCAACCCGGATTGCGCCGACCGATGATCGCGTTGTTAAAGGTGGGGCGAGGGCGGTTCGCTTACGCGCGCTATTTATGGAAGAAACATAAGTGGGAAAGACAGGGCGAGATTAAGGTTGGCGAGCCTCGCGAGATTGCGACGACGATCACTTCGCCAGTCTTTGTCTGCGGCGAAATGGGAGCAGAGGAACGCCAGATTATAGGGCGAAAATGGAAGACCGCCAAACTCTCCAGCGCGTCGCAAAGTTTGAGAAGACCAGCTGTATTAGCGGAACTTGGCTGGCAGAAAGTGAAAGCGCTGAAAACAGGGAAGCCTGAGGCGATAGTTCCAATTTATGTTCACACGCTGAGCAACGTTCCGGAAGTATGACCCCGACAGGAAAGTTTCAAAAACTGACTATCCGAAAGATGGTTGAGAGTGATTTAAGTGCGGTTGAAGCGCTGGACAGAGCGAGTTTCAACGACCCCTGGCCAGACGGGTCATTCGCCTACGAACTCAAACCAGGTCAGCCTAATCTCTGTCTGGTAGCGGTGGTTGGCGAGAACGAACAGTTGGTGGGGGCAATCGTGGTGTGGTTGATCGTTGATGAAGCGCATATTGGGACGATTGCGGTTGACCCGGAGTATCGTCATCATGGCGTCGGGTTAATGCTGTTGGCAACCGCCTTATTGCAGGCTGCCGAATTAGGGGCAACCGCTTCACTATTGGAAGTGCGAGCGGGGAACACAGCCGCGCTGAAGTTGTATTATGGGCTGGGGTATGAAGCGGTCGGGTTGCGGGCGGGATATTATAAGGATAATCACAAAGACGCGCTGTTACTGACCAATCCACGACTTGATATTGAGAAACTGAAAAAAATCGCAGGTCAATCGCAGGGCAGATTTGAGGATAATCTGGTGTAAAATCCATTGTCGGAGAAAAAATGTCAGCTACAGAACGCATGGACGCCATTCGGCAGCAGATTAAGGCTTGTAAGAATTGCCCTTTGTATAGAGGCCGTAAGAACGCCGTACCTGGTGAAGGCCCATATGACGCGAAATTGATGTGCATCGGCGAAGGCCCAGGATTTCACGAAAACGAACAGGGCAAACCCTTTGTTGGTCAGGCGGGTAAGTTTCTGGATGAGTTGTTAGCCGCGAGCGGGTTAAAGCGCGAGGAAGTATTTATCACCAACGTAGTGAAATGTCGGCCGCCCTCTAATCGCGACCCTGAGCCCCAGGAATTAGCAGCTTGCCGCAATTATCTGGATGAACAAATTGAGTTGATCAACCCCAAAGTAATTGTGACGCTGGGTCGATTCTCAATGGGCAGATTTATCGATGGCGGCCGGATCAGTCAGATTCATGGACGAGCGCATGAAATCGGTGGGCGCATCGTGGTGACGATGTATCACCCGGCTGCCGCGCTGCATCAGCCCGCGCTTAAGGGGGCTTTGCTGAATGATTTTGCACAGCTTAAAGTTTTGTTGAATCGACAGGAACCTCCTGAGGCACCTGCTTTACCTGAAATGCCCGAGAAAGATCAGCCGGAAGCAGAACAATTAAGCCTCTTTTGACGTCTATAATAAATAGACTTTAATACAAAGGATTTTTATATGATCAAGGATGACCTGATCCATCTTTTGCAGAGTAAGCACGCGAACATAGCTGTGATTGGTTTGGGTTATGTAGGCTTGCCTCTGGCGGTAACTTTCGCTAACGCTGGCTTTACAGTCACTGGTATTGACCCGATTGAAGAAAAAGTTGAGATGCTCAATCGGGGAGAGAGCTATATCAGCGATATTTCAAACGCGATGCTGCGTAAGCATATTGATAGCGGACGCATCAGAGCGACAACTGATCATTCGGTTCTCGAAGAGATCGACGCAGTATCGATTTGCGTGCCGACACCTCTGCATAAAACCGGCGACCCAAATATGGCGTATATCACCTCAGCAAGCGAAGAAATCGCGCCTTACCTGCACCGTGGGATGGTGATTATCCTTGAGTCGAGTACTTATCCGGGCACAACACGCGAATTGGTCTTGCCGATTCTGACCGCGAACAGTGATCTGGTTGCAGGCGAGGATTTCTTTTTAGCTTTCTCACCTGAGAGGGTAGATCCCGGACGAACTGATTACACGACCGTCAACACGCCCAAGGTCATCGGCGGAATTACCGCGGCCTGTACGGGAGTGGCTTCAGCATGGTACGCCAAGGCGCTTGAGACGATCGTGCCGGTGTCGTCTGCCGAAGTGGCTGAGATGACCAAACTGCTCGAGAACACCTTTCGGATGATCAATATTTCGATGGTCAATGAGTTGGCGCAGATGTGCCAGAAGCTCAATATTGATGTCTGGGAAGTGATCGACGCGGCAGCGACCAAGCCCTTTGGGTTCATGAAGTTTACGCCCGGCCCTGGGATGGGAGGGCACTGCATTCCGGTTGACCCGCTGTATCTGTCGTGGAAGATGAAAACTATCAACTACAACGCGCGGTTTATCGAACTGGCATCAGATATCGATACGAATATGCCGCGCTATGTGGTCAGCCGTATTCAGGACACGCTCAATCGCTATAAAAAACCGGTTAATGGCAGCAATATTCTGGTATTGGGTGTGGCTTATAAGCCTAATATTAATGACCTGCGCGAGTCGCCAGCGCTTGATATTATCCACCTGCTCAAAGAAAAAGGCGCGGTGGTGTCTTACCATGACCCTTATGTGCCTGAATTAAACACAGAAGGGATTATGATGTGTTCTGAGCGGGATCTGTCGGGAGCAGCAGCCGCGGCGGACCTGGTTGTCATTGTGACCAACCACAGCAAGATAGATTATGAGATGGTGTTGGATAAATCGCAGGCTATCTTTGACTGCCGAAACGCGATGAAAGGTCTGGGTAAAAACAGCAACAAGGTGGTTAAACTCTGATGGCGACTTATCTGGTGACTGGCGCGGCTGGGTTTATTGGCGCAGCCTTGTCAAGGCATATGTTGAACGAAGGACATACTGTTTTGGGTGTGGATAACCTTAGCGAAACCTATGATGCCAGATTAAAACAATATCGGCTTGACCTGCTTTTAGCTCAGCCGGGTTTTTCTTTTATTAAGGCGGATATTGCCGATCCGGCGATTTTTGAGAAAATCAGCCAACGCAAACTGCCCTTTGATGCGATCGTCAATCTGGCGGCAATGGCAGGGGTTCGCTTCAGCACGGTTGACCCCTGGTCTTATCTGCATACGAACGTGTTGGGGATGTTGAACATGCTGGAGTTTGCGCGTCAGCATGGGGTCAAAAAGTTCATCCAGGCTTCTTCTTCTACTGTCTACGGCGCTCAGGGGAAAAGCCCATACGCTGAGACTTCGCCAACCGATCATCCGATGCAGCCGTATGCGGCAAGCAAGAAAAGCGCCGAGGCTTATGCTTATGCCTATCATTATTTATACAAGTTGGATGTAAGCATTTTGCGCTTCTTTAATGTGTATGGCCCAGCTGGCCGGCCGGATATGGCAATTTTCAGGTTCTGCCAGTGGATCGCCGAAGGCAGACCGGTTAAGGTGAACGGCGATGGAAGTCAAACACGTGGACTGACCTTTATTGACGACATCACAAGGGGCGTCATGCAGGCGATGCGCCCAGTTGGTTATGATATTTTCAACCTGGGGGGACATGAGGTGATCAGCATCAATGACCTGATCGCTTTGCTCGAGAAAAAACTGGGGCGAAAAGCGTTGGTCGAGCATGGACCTGCCAATCCGGCGGACATGCTGGATAATCAGGCGGACGTGCGTAAAGCGGGCGTTGAACTAGGTTGGGAGCCCAGCATAACCCTGGAAGATGGCGTGGGTCGGTTGGTTGACTGGTATCGGCGGGAGCGCGAGTGGGTAAAAGACATCCGCACCAGTTAAGGCAAACGGCGATCGGTAGAAAAGTGCGGGCACGTTGCTTGCACTTTATTTTTTAATGGCCAAGAAGCTGAGTTTTTTTCATTTAATTTCGACTGTTTTGCTGCTTTTAAGCAGCGTGGCAGCCTCACCATCGGTGAATATTGAGCCGCCGACAGTCGCGAATCAAGACCTGCGCGAAGAACTCTGGCTGGCATATCTGGCAGAATTGGATAAATCATCAGCAATTCAGAGCGGACGCGCTAACGACCTGCTGACGCCGGTGTTGGATGAGGCTTTCATTAGCGAGGATGGCCAAACAGCGATGCTGTGGATCGCGCTGCAGGACCCAAGCGGGCGGATATTGGCGACTGAGCCCGGGATGGTATTGGCGCGCAACACTGAGCTCGGCTGGTCGGTGGTCTTCCCGGGTGATCGGGCCTGGGCAGAAACGCTTTCGAGCTTTCCAGCTGAGCAGATCCCTGTGGAACAGGCTGTTGAAACAAACCGCAAGGTGGAAAAGATTGGAGAGGTCAAGTCGCTGGGAGGATATTATCTACCCTATGTGGCGGGTACCAGGCGCTGGTTAGAGGGCTCAATTCTCCATTTCCACAGCTTCCCTGAGCGGGGGTATCCATCGTGCAGCCAGAATGACTGCGCTTATGCGTATGACTTTACGGATGTGAATCATTTTCCCCTGGTGGCTTCAAAGGATGGCACGGTAGCCGCCGCAAAAGACAGCTGCGCTGATGGCAGCAGCTATTGTACGAACTATGTGGTCTTGAAATCGACGGATGGCTATTATCAGCTTTACCTGCACCTTGCTTATGGAACTGTGCCGGACAAATTGACGGCAGGCGCTACGGTAAGGCGTGGCCAATATATCGGCGACACAGATGATACAGGTTACAGTACCTCCAACCATGTACATTTCATGGTGGTAAGGGACTGGTGGATGGGCAGTAGTGGGTCGCCATGGGGATATTCGGTGGACGTGCGATTCGCGGATGTGGCGATAAACAGCGGTATCCCACGCACCTGCTATGAGGTGACGCAACTTCCGATCCAAAATGGCGCGACTGAATGTCTGGGCACAAAGACCGATCCTCTGAACGCCAACAACGATTGGTTTCCATCGGGAAATACTGGCGCGTTCCCGCCGAGCGGGGTGTTGAAAAGGCCGATTGAGGGGAAGGTGGTGGCGACTGCCAATGTATTCATGGATGTCACCGCGCAGGGGACTGACAATGTGAGGGCGACGAAAGTGGCTTTGCTGGCGTTGGTTGATGATATATGGAAACAAGTTGGGGCTGCGCAGCCGACGGACTCAACCGGGCTGGCAGATTGGGACGCCGATCTGTGCGCGCTTGGCCCTTTGAATGGGCCGTTGGCGTTAAAGTTAAAGGTGTGGGATCACGAAGGCAACGAGGTGGTGATGCCGGCTGTTACGACAGTGACGGTTGATCATGCCTGTTTGCCGCCAGTATCAGCGATGACCACACCGATAACCACTGACAGCACAGCGGTAAGGCTTAACTGGACGGCTGCGCCTTCGCCCTCGGGATTGAGCAAGTTTGAGCTTCAATGGCGGGTGATAGGGAGCGCTTGGGCGGCGGAGCAAACGATCACTTTGGGGGCCGGAGCCAGGTCGACCTGGTT
>Ga0123335_1008303_pt1 | contig 11192 bp, 7 predicted proteins | sample BiotimSIPDNA_2_FD_89707 | JGI IMG/M metagenome (GOLD analysis project Ga0123335, IMG submission 89707) | Anaerobic biogas reactor microbial communites from Washington, USA - Biogas_R2 time_0 SIP DNA | ecosystem: Engineered > Bioreactor > Anaerobic > Unclassified | place: Washington, USA... | reverse complement strand
TGGAGATCGCGAGTTCAAGTCTCGTTGGGACCGCCATCTGGCTCGGTAGCTCAGTTGGTAGAGCAACGGACTGAAAATCCGTGTGTCGCTGGTTCAATTCCGGCCCGAGCCACCATTATCATACCCCCTTAATAAGGTCACGCCAGTGACTTTTTTTCTTTTTCAAAAACAAATATTATATACTTTCAAAAAAGAAAACAAAAATTATAGTATAATCTATTAGGTTAGGTTCCTGGGATATGATAATTAAAACATTACGTAAAAGGAAAGGAAACTTTATGAACACTATTTTGTTTGACTTAGACGGAACTTTGCTTCCGTTAAACAACGATGATTTTGAGAAAGCGTACTTTTACGCCTTGGGGAAAAAGTTTGAATTCCTTGGCTTTGACAAAGAAACATTAATAAAAGCCGTATGGGCGGGAACTATTGCAATGTTAAAGAACCACGGAACGCAATTCAACGAAGAAACATTTTGGACCACATTTACTTCTATAACCAAAATAACTAAAGAAAAAATTGAAAAGGAATTTGAAGCTTTTTATCTAAGTGACTTTATTTTGGTAAAAAGCATAACTAGTCCTACTCCCTATGCCAAAAAAATAATTGATATTCTTAAAAGTAAGGGATATACATTGGTTCTTGCGACTAACCCGGTTTTCCCTAAAGTGGCAACTTATCAAAGGGTTAAATGGGCCGGCCTTGAAGTTAGCGATTTTTCCTATATCACAACTTATGAGAACTCTTCCTTTTGCAAACCAAGTTTAGAGTATTATCAGGAAGTGTTGGAAAAAATCAATAAAAAACCTGGCGATTGCATGATGATAGGCAACAACGTTACGGAAGATATGGTAATAAGCAAACTCGGAATAAAAGCGTTTCTTTTAACTGAAAATCTGATAAACCAAGAGAACAGCGATATTAATCGCTTTAGGCACGGAGGATGGAACGAATTAATAAATCTAGTCGATGAACTCCCCAGCTTAAAATAACCAAAAAACTGCTTATCAAAAAAAGGCGAATAATGAACCAAATATGATATAATAACTAAGGGACTGAAGTTTTGGTTGTTAGAGGTGCGTATGAAGACAAATTATGATGTTATTGTTGTAGGAGCGGGCCCGACAGGGATTTTTACCGCTTATGAATTAATGACAAAAGATCCAAATGTTTCGATTCTTTTGGTGGACAAAGGGCTTGATATATATAAAAGACATTGTCCGTTATTAAACAAACAAGTTAAACAATGTCCAATCGATACCAAAGGCAAGAACGGTTGTCATCCAAGCTGTTCGATAACTTGCGGATTCGGGGGAAGCGGAGCATATTCCGACGGAAAATTCAACATTACCAGCGAATTCGGCGGGTGGATGAACGAATACTTGCCGGATGAAGAAGTCCTATCGTTAATCAAATACGTTGACGAAATCAACTTAAGGCACGGTGCACCAGAGGAGCTAACCGATCCTAACACCGAAGAAGTTTATCGCCTGGAAAAGAAAGCAATCGCCAGCGGTTTAAAACTTTTACGAAGCCAAGTTCGCCACATGGGAACAGAAGTCAATCTAAATGTTCTTAAAAGCATACGCGAACATTTGGCCAAAAGAGTTGATATAATGTTCCGCTCGAATGTAGTGGATATTATTGTGGAAGACGGTTTTGCCAAAGGAATAATCCTCGAAGACGGAACAAAACTATTTTCTAAATACGTGGTTTTGGGAGTGGGGAGAACCGGTTCCAATTGGCTTCGCCAAACCTTGATGAAATACGGCGTCGAGTTTTCCAATAATAAAGTCGACGTTGGGGTAAGGGTAGAAACCAACAATATTATTATGGACGAAATTAACAAATACCTTTATGAAGGTAAATTTATATATACAACAAGTGTTGGGACGCAAGTCAGAACTTTTTGTTCGAATCCAAATGGCCATGTGGTTATAGAAAACCATGAGGGTGTGATGATTTGCAACGGACATTCATTTCATGACGAAAAACTCGGCAGCAACAATACCAATTTTGCCCTTCTTGTTTCTCATGAGTTTGATACGCCGTTTAAGGATCCCAACGAATATGCAATGGAAATATCCAAACTAGCAAATAAACTCAGTGGCGGAAGCGTCATTGTGCAAAACTACGGAGACATCCTGCAAGGGCGCCGTTCTACGAAAAAACGCATCGATGAAGGGTTTGTCAAACCAACCTTAAAAGAAGCGGTCCCGGGCGATTTGAGTTTGATTTTACCGTATAAAACCATGAAATCGCTAATTGAAATGATCGAAGTTTTAAATAATGTAACGCCGGGAATTGCCAGTTCGCACACTCTCTTTTACGGTGTTGAAGCGAAGTTTTACTCCGACAGAGTAAAAGTGAGCAATGATTTCGAAACGAAAATAGATAATCTTTTTGTCGGGGGAGACGGAGCGGGAATTACAAGAGGTCTTGCCCAATCCGCCGCAAACGGAATTTATATAGCCAGAGTTATCGCTAATCGTTTAAAAGGATAAAATATAAAATCTTTTGCCTGTGTCATAAAAAAGCGCAGGCTTTTTATTTTTTTAAAAAAATTTTATGTAATTTATTGACATATAAAAAACAGGTTGGTATAATATGTAATGTAAAGGTTTACATTTTTTTAAATAAATTATCGAAAACGTTTTAGGAAGAATTATTGGTAATTGAAAAAACTCAGCAAGATTCAATGCATAATTCTTGTTCTTTTTTAGAGTTTGTCGAAAACGTTTTAGAAAAGGAGAACAACATGAAAAAAATATACTTTATTGTAATACTTTTATTAAGTCTATCACTGTTTGCTTGCCAAAACGGCAATACCGACGAAAAATTTGAGCGCGTACCCATGGTACCCGAGGAACTAATTGATTCGCCTGTCCCTTATCTAGAAAACGGTTATCAATTGGTTTGGGCAGATGAATTCAATTATACCGGACTGCCTGACAGCACCAAATGGGGTTACGATCTCGGCGTCGGCAATTGGGGTTGGGGCAATAATGAGCTTCAAACATATACCAATCGAGCTGAAAACGTTTATGTGGATAATGACGTAATGACCATTACCGCACTTAAGGAACGTTACGATAATAGCGACTACACTTCCGCAAGAGTTGTCTCCCGCCATAAAGGTGATTGGCTTTACGGCCGCGTGGAAGTAAAAGCCAAGCTTTCGGAAGGAAAAGGCACATGGCCAGCCATTTGGATGATGCCTACCGATAGCATATACGGTGTTTGGCCAAGAAGCGGCGAGATTGACATAATGGAAGCGGTAGGTTATAAACCTAATCGCGTGCTTGGCACCGTTCATACGGAAAACAATTACGGCGGTAACGGAATAGGAAGAGAAATTCCGTTTGAAAACACTTCTACGGAATTTCATGTCTACAGTTTGGAATGGACGCCGGATCAAATAAAGATTTTTGCAGATGAGATATTGATTTCAACATACAACAATCCAAAATTTGCCAAAGACAATCAAAAGTTTTGGCCGTTTGACCAACGTTTCCATTTAATCATGAATATTGCCATGGGTGGAACCCTTGGAAGGGATGTCGACCCTAACTTTACAAGCGCCACAATGGAAATCGATTATGTTCGGGTTTATCAAAGAGATTACACTGAACAAGACAAAACAGCTCCAAGCGTAGTCGAATTAACCGAATGGCACACAACTCAAAACGCAATTAATATTTCGTGGTCGAAAGCCAGCGACAATGTGGGTGTCAGCCATTATGAAATTGTCTTAAACGGCAAACAAATCGGTGCCACCAACAAAAACAGTTACCAAATCAAAAACCTGGATAGCGACACTACCTATAAAGTGCGTATCATCAGCGTTGATTTGGCCGGGAATTATTCTATTACCAGCAGCATCCAAATCAAAACCACCGGAGCCAATATTGTACCGGGAAGAGTTGAGGCGGAAAACGCCAACGAAATCAACGAAGGAAGCATCGCTTCTTTAAGCGAAGGATACGGCGTCACTTTAAAAAATAGCAGCGGAATTAACGGAAGTTTAATTTTGGAACTAACGGTCAATGAAGCTGGTTCTTACCAAATTACCCTTTATGGCACGGTGCTTCGCCCAGGGAATCAACTATCCGTTTATTTGGTTGACGACAGCGGCGATGGCGAAAAAACAAATACTTTTAACCTAACTCCGACTTGGGGATTATACGAAGAAATTGAAGTGCCTTTTACTTTTAATTTTAGCGAAGGTAAATGTTTCATCAAACTGGAAACCGCTTCGGAAAACAGCGGCGATGTAATTACAATCGATTATCTTGAGGTCATTAAGAATGGATAAAGCAGTGGAAGTAACAGATATATCCGGGAACGGATTTGTTCCTTTGGCGAGCGTAAACAATGCACAAATTGCTTTGCTTAGTTATATCGACGAATTAAAATTGGAAAACATCGAATACGTGGAAGCGCATAACGAAACCGACGAAATCTTTATGCTTTTGGAAGGCAAATGTTATTTGATTTGCGCAAGAGTTGAATCAGGGATTATCAAAGGATTTGATATCACAAAAATGCAAAAAAATAAACTATACAATGTAAAACAAGGAGTTTTTCATCATCACGTTTTGACGATGGATGCAAAGGTATTGATTTACGAAAACAAAAATACCAATTATTTTAACTCAACCCGCATCTGTTTTGATGACCAAGCCAAAAAGATGCTAATCGATGCATTCGATGAGGACACCAAGATATGATAAAGTGCTTCCAAACCGACTATTTGAAAAACGAATATTTTGTTGATGTAACCAATAAATTTAAATCCCACCAACATAAGGATTCGTTTACAACCGTTTTGGTAAATCCAAACTTTAAAAAACAACAAATCCTCGGTTTTGGGGGTGCCTTTACCGAAAGCGCATCCTACGTTTACTATAACGCAAATGAAAAAATCCAAAAAGAAATAATCGAAAAATATTTCGGAAAACAAGGACTGAGGTATAACTTAGGCAGGATGTCTGTTCACAGTTGCGACTTCTCCCTGAACAGCTACACCTATATCGAAGAATGCGATGAATCTTTAAACAGTTTTACGCTCGAAAGAGAAAAAATTTATGTATTGCCTTTTTTAAGCGAAGCCAAAAAATTGCAACCCAATCTGCATTTAATGGCTGCGCCTTGGAGTCCGCCGGCCTTTATGAAAACAAACCGTAAACTAAACGAAGGCGGAAAATTAAAAGAAAAATACTATATGCTATGGGCAAAGTATTTAGTTAAGTATTTAAAGGAAATGAAAAAACTCGGACACGATATCGAATACCTCAGCATCCAAAACGAACCCGAGGCGGTTCAGGTGTGGGAGTCATGCATATATACTCCGAAAGAAGCGATTGCTTTTACTAAGGTCTTGGGACCGATGTTGCAAGAGGAAGGATTGGAAAAAACCAAGTTAATCTTGCTTGATCACAATCGCGACTTGATCGAAAAATGGATGGCGGAAATCGCAAAAGATACCGAAGCGATTTCCTGGATTTGGGGAATCGGCATTCATTGGTATGTCAGCGAAGACTTTGAAAAAGTTGTTTTAATTAAAGACATGGTTCCTTCCCTGCATGTCATCTTTACCGAAGGGTGCCAAGAAGGCGGAGTTCATTTGGGTTCGATAAAAACCGGCGAACGCTATGCCCGAAATATTATCGGTGATTTCACACGGGGATGCGAAGGATTTATCGATTGGAATCTGGTTCTTGACGAACACGGCGGGCCGAACCATGTGGGGAATTTCTGTGATGCACCGATGATTGTCAAAGACGGTCAATTGATTTTAAACAGTTCATATTACTATATCGGTCACTTCAGCAAATTCATCACTCCCTCTGCCTTTGTCATCGACACATTGGTAAGTGAAAAAAATCTGTTGGCTTTAGCTTGCCTAAATCCAACCGGAGAAACCGTAGTTGTGATATGTAACGAAACTGACCAAGATACCGCTTACCAAGTTGTTTTGAATAACCGAAAATTAAACGGCTTCATTCCCGGCCATACCATTCAAACGTGGTGTATCGATGAATAAGTGGCAATTGGTTTTTGAAGAAAAATTTGATAGCGATGAGTTGAATCCCCAAAGATGGAACATTAATGAAGGGGGAGGGGGATTCGGCAATCAAGAGTTGCAATATTATCATCCGGCCAATGTCAAAATTGAAAATAGCCAATTGGTCATAACCGGCGAAAAAAGGATGTTTAACGATTGGGAATATTGTTCGGGAAAAATCACAACCAAAGGAAAATTTAGTTTTCAATACGGTCTGGTAGAAATCAGAGCAAAACTCCCTAAAGGAAAAGGGATGTGGCCGGCGCTATGGATGATGCCGGAAAACAGCAGGTACGGTCCTTGGCCTTCCTGCGGAGAAATCGATATAATGGAAAGTTTGGGTCATAACCCCGCCTATTTTTACGGCACTATCCACTTCGGAAAACCTCATACCGAAGCAGGAGTCCGTTATATAATTCCGGGTTTTGATTCCGAAAAATATTATACCTATAAGTTGCTTTGGGATAAAAAAGAAATCAGGTGGTACGTCGATGATTTTCTAATTGGCGGGGTTAGCAGATGGTTTACCAGCAGCGGAGAATACCCTAGGCCGTTCGACCAACCGTTTTACTTAATCGTCAATTTGGCAATCGGAGGACGTTTTCCGGGTAATCCGGATGAAACAACCGTTTTTCCTCAGCATTTTGTTGTCGACTATATAAGGGTATACCAAAGAAACGGAGGTGATTGAAGTGCTCCTATTAAAACCCTTTATTATGAATAACTACGATATTCAAAAACCTTTTTCTTCCTTTTTCCCCGGTGTTTCGGGAAAAAAAGGAATCCCGATTTGGGCATTTTATTGCAATCGCGGTCAGGGAATTACCTCGTTTGGCGTAAAGGACAAAAACGGCGCCATCCTCGAATTTAACCCCGCCTGCATTGCCTATGAAAAAGTGCAAACTCAAGGATTCAGAACATTTATTAAACTAAACGGCAGTTTTTTCGAACCTTTTACCAAGGTTGATTCTAAACAAAACCTTCGTAAATTGCATCTGACCAGTACGCATTTACGCTTGGAAGAAACCGACAAAGACAATAAATTCCAAGTAACCGTCGAATATTTCGTCCTTCCGGAGGCACCGTTAGGCGCCTTGATGCGTACTATGACCTTTAAAAATCTGACCAATCAAACGGCAAAAGCGGAGATTTTAGATGGGTTAAGCCAAGTGCTTCCAAGAGGAATTTCCAACGGAGCATATAAAGATGTGGGCAATCTGATGCGCAGTTGGATGGATGTTGTTTACTTGGAAAACCATACGCCTTTCTATAAAATGCGTTCATCCAGTGCCGACGAAGCTGAAATACACATCACAAATGACGGAAATTTTTACTTGGCAAAAGATGAAAAAAACCAGCTTTTGAAACCGATTGTCGATGCCTTTTTGGTCTTTAAACACGATTTATCAAAGCAAAATCCTTACGGCTTTATCGAAAACAGCTTAAGTGATTTGTTAAAACAAACCCAATATCCCTTCAATAAAGTACCTTGCGCTTTCTTTGGAATAGCAAAATCCTTAGAACCTTTAGAAGAGATCAAAGTTTTTTCCATGGTGGGGATGGCACATGAATATAGCGATCTGGAAAACTTCCTTCCGCAATTTTTGGAAAACGAGTTCTTTGAAGAAAAAAGCAGGCGTTCCGAGAAATTGGTGCTTGAGTTAACGGAAGCAATCCAAACCGTTTCTGGTTTTCCTGATTTTGACGAGTATTTGAAACAAAGTTTTTTGGACAATGTCTTGCGAGGGGGATTCCCGATAAACCTTGGCCGCACAAAAAACCCCAAACCGTTTTATCTGTATTCTCGAAAACACGGCGATCCAGAAAGGGATTACAATTGGTTTAATTTGGAACCGGAATACTTTACCCAAGGAAACGGGAATTATCGCGACATTAACCAAAACCGCCGAAACGACGTTTTGTTCAACCGCTTTTTGGGTAAAAGCAATATCAAACAATTCATGAATTTGCTTCAAATCGACGGTTATAACCCATTAAGCATAAACGGCTTAACCTATCGGCTAAATAGCGAAATTGATCTCGATTTGTTGCTTGAGGATTTGTTTAAAACAGAATCTCCGGAATTTAAAAAAAGCTTAACCAAAGAGTTTACTCCGGGAAAAATCTATCAAGAACTCCTAAAACATGAAACAAAATTAAAAGTCTTGCCTGACGAAGCGCTGAAGAAAATTTTCGCAGAATCAAGGGAAGAAATGAATGCTGTGTTTGGGGAAGGTTATTGGATTGATCACTTCACTTACAATTTCGATTTTATCGAAAGCTATTTGTTGAGATACCCCAATCAACTTGAGGAATTGCTCTTTAACGATTGTGGTTATATGTACTATCAAAGCCCGGTTGAAGTGCTTCCGCGAGAAGAAAAAATCGGATTGACCCCCAAAAAAGCAATTCGGCAATATGGAGCTTTAAGGTTCTTTACCCCGGAAGAAAAACAAAAAATCGGTTTTGTGGAAGGAAAATCCAATTATCACAAAACCCTAGAGGGGGATATTTATACTTGTTGTTTAATCGAAAAATTAACCAGTTTGGCAACGGTAAAATTTGCCTTGCTTGACCAAAGCGGTTTTGGAATCATGATGGAAGCCAATAAACCAGGATGGAACGATGCCATGAACGGATTGCCCGGTTTACTGGGCTCGGGAGTTTCGGAAACCATTGAATTGCTTCGCATAATCGCCTTTTTGGAGAATGTTGCAAAAGACTTTAAGCAAAAAGAAATAACCCTAAACCAAGAACTCTGGAACTTAATGGAAATAATTTGGGAAGGGTTAAACCTTTGGGAAAACGCGAAATTAACGGAACTCGGTTTTTGGGAAGTAAGGCTTGATGCGCTTGAGGATTATCGCAGGCGAACCAAATATTTCTTAACCGGAAAAGTAATTGAGTGTGCCCTGTCAAAGTTGATGTCATATTTCGAAAAGATGAAAAACTTCATTGTGCTTCATTTGGAAAAGCTTATAAACCAATATGAGATTATCCCCACATATTTAATCCATTATCCGACAAAATTCAGTTCCAAAAAAGGACGAACACCTTATGGTCTGCAAAAAGCGGAAATCTGGGATTACGGTTTAAGAGCGCTTCCGCCGTTTTTGGAAGCACCTGCAAGATTCCTGAAAATAGCTCATCTATTCCCGAATTATCAAGCGGAAAAAGTTTATCGAAAAATCAGGGATAGTGATTTATTTGACCAACAATTGAAAATGTATAAGACGAGTGCCGATTTGGACTCAGAAACCCTGGAAATCGGACGCATTCGCGCCTTTACCAAAGGCTGGCTGGAACGCGAATCCAATTTCGTTCACATGAGTTTTAAATATCTTTACGGCCTTCTAAGAAGCGGTCAATACGAAGCTTTTTACGAAGATATCAAAACCTCAATGCCCCCTTTTATGGATCCGTATCGCTACGGACGCAGTATATATGAAAATGTCTCATTTATCGCCACGACCAACAATCCAGATCCCGAAACGCATGGCACAGGATTTGTGGCAAGGCTTAGCGGGTGTAATGCAGAAGTGGTGAGCATGTGGTTCCACATGATGTTTGGGCAAACCCCATTTACGGTTGAGGACAGCGAACTGGTACTTACTTTAAAACCGCTTGTTCCTTCCTCTTTCTTCCAAGATGGAATTCTGAAAGCCAAATTTTTGGGTTCCATCGACATTATATATCTTAATTCAGGTAATCTTTCAACTTTTGATGAACGGGTCAAGGTATTGAAATACGAGTTAGTAAATAATCAAATGGTGAAAGAAATTGCATCCTCGAGCCTAAAAGGCCAAGATGCCATCGATGTGCGAAACGGTGTTTATTCGCACATCAAAGTAACACTAGGACAACAAATTTAAAAAATAAAGGAGGATTTATGGGTAAAAAATTTATTAAATCTTTATTTGTTGTATTATCTCTAGTGGTCCTTTTCTCGCTTTTTAGTTGCGAAAAACGGGAAACACTCGAACCGGAAATTAAAGGCGTCAATCCACAAATGACTGCCTATACCGGAGATGTCTTTGATTTTATGGCCGGGATAACGGCTACCGACAAGTATGGTAAAGACGTAACCAACAAAGTTAAGTACTATACGGCAGCGCCAATGGACGAAAATGGGGTACTAATCCAGTCGGGCGAATACTCCGTTCGTTATGAATTGGAAATCAACGGCGTCGTTTTAACCCAAGAATATGCCATGCTTAAGGTTATCTTTAAAAAACCAGACGGACCTTCGGACAACATGATTTTCAACGGCGATTTCTCGTCTGGCTATACCGATCCGTTTATATTATCGCAATTTGAAAACGGAACCGGTACCTTCGGAGTGGAAAATGAAGAATTATTCATTAACATCACCAACATTGCAGCTGCGCAAGCTTCGCCACGGATCGATTACAACGATTTGCAATTGGATCCGGATAAATTCTATGAAGTCCGTTTTGAAGCCAGAGCCAATGTACCTAGGTGGATGCACATTCAAATCGGTCAATTAATTGACCAAGCTCCTTGGTTCTATTCTGTTGATCCGATTGAACGTTTTTTCTACTTAGATACAACCATGCAAAGTTATTCATTCCGTTTCCAACCTTCAACGAATGAAGGAGCCGATATGAGCAAGATTTCGCTACTCTTAGAATTCGGAAAAATGAAAGAAGAGGCGATTCTTACAACTTGCTTCCTAGACAATATCGTAATGGAAGAAGTTGATTCGCTCGGCGAAGACACGACTCCGCCAACCATAACCGCTCCAACCGAACATTCTGCTTACGTGGGCGAGGAATTAAATGTTCCAGTTACCGCTTTTGACGATTTCGACAAAGACATAACCGACAAATTGGAAGTAAGCGGTGACGAAATTCCGGTTGACGAAAACGGTCTATTGACAACCGAAGGCGAATACACTTTGATTTACACAGTTAAAGATACAGCCGGAAACGAAGCAAGCGCAAGTGTTTTGGTTAAAGTATTGCCACCAAGAGAGTTTGCGGATCCGGACAATCTATTCGGTACGCCAGACGATGAAGTCGCATATGATGCAGCCGGTGCCGGAAGCGAAGAAAATTCCAAAAAGAATCCAAATAAATGGCACATTTGGAATATTTCGGATGCG
>Ga0123335_1008301_pt1 | contig 11193 bp, 8 predicted proteins | sample BiotimSIPDNA_2_FD_89707 | JGI IMG/M metagenome (GOLD analysis project Ga0123335, IMG submission 89707) | Anaerobic biogas reactor microbial communites from Washington, USA - Biogas_R2 time_0 SIP DNA | ecosystem: Engineered > Bioreactor > Anaerobic > Unclassified | place: Washington, USA... | reverse complement strand
TTGCTGAAGACGTGGAGGGTGAAGCACTTACCACTCTCGTAGTCAACAGGCTTCGCGGCACTATCAAGATTGCTGCAGTAAAGGCACCGGGCTTCGGTGACCGTCGCAAAGAGATGCTTCAGGATATAGCAATCCTTACAGGAGGAACCGTAATCTCTGAGGAGAGAGGCTATACTCTTGAGAATACCACCATAGAAATGCTCGGAAAGGCAGAAAAGGTGGTAATCGACAAGGAGAATACAACCATTGTTAATGGTGCCGGAAAGAAAGAAAAGATCCAGGATCGCGCTAATCAGATCCGCAAGCAGATCGAAACTACTACATCCGATTATGACCGTGAAAAGCTCCAGGAGCGTCTGGGTAAGCTTGCGGGCGGCGTAGCAGTACTTTATGTTGGTGCCGCAACCGAGGTTGAGATGAAGGAGAAGAAAGATAGAGTTGAAGATGCTCTCAATGCTACCCGTGCTGCAGTTGAAGAGGGTATTATCCCCGGCGGTGGCGTAGCCTTTATCAGAGCTACTTCAGCACTCAAGGGCCTCAAGGGTGACAATGATGACGAAACCACAGGCATCAATATCATTGCACGTGCCATTGAGGAGCCCATCAGAATGATTTGTGAAAACGCGGGTAAAGAGGGTAGCGTAATAGTACAGAAGGTTAAAGAAGGTAAAGGTGACTACGGTTATAACGCTCACACCGACACTTTCGAGAACTTCTTCAGTACAGGCGTAATCGACCCCACAAAGGTTATGCGCGTGGCTCTTGAGAATGCAGCTTCAGTAGCCGGAATGTTGCTCACTACCGAATGTGCACTCGCCGACATCAAGGAGGAAATACCTCCGATGCCGATGGGCGGTGGCGCTCCGGGTATGGGCATGATGTAGTCCCGTACATCGGACAGTGACAATATAAATGTTTTTGGGGAGCTTTCGCAAGCGCGATTGCTCCCCTTTTTGTTTCGTATAATGGATAATATGTGATAAAAAAGGATTTTTTTTCTTATCACGGAAAAAATCCATAAATTTGGGAGCGTTGTTTATTTAAATAACATGGTATTAAACCAGAACCACTAAATAATAAAAGAGATAATAATGAGATTGACGAAAAAAGTTTTACAACCGCTTATGGCACTTTTCTTAGTTATGGTGCTATCTGTTTCATGTGATTTGCTGTTTGGCTCGGGCAATTCGGGTAAATCGGGTAAATCAAATGAGATGACCTTTATAGGTACAATAGGAGAGAGAGAAGATGGTGGTGTGAGACAAGGTACACAAACCCCCTGTTTCATACATTGGACAAAAGGCAAACAGCCTATTATAGAACCTATAGAGGGGATTACCCTGGGATATGGCGATCATCCCACCAGATCGGGACAAGCCGGAAACTATATGTTGATCAGTTCCGGCAAGGAGTCGGTATGTAGAGCATATCATAAAGATGGTTGGACCGGTGGTCCCGTTCCTTATCTTATAGACCTCAAAACGCGTGAATGGACATATATGCCGCATATTAAGGGAAGTAAGGAGAATGGATTCTTTTCCATGAGCAGTTTCTTTGTATTACCTAATGGAAAGGAAGTATATTATACATATGTCCGTTATGTTTACGACGATTATGCTGCCGACGATGGACTAATCGTTTACAACATGAATTCAGGAGAGACCGGTAATGTCGAACTGCAAGGATTATTAAATGCGGTCGGATTTATTCCTACATATACTGATGGGTATGGTATGAAAAGATCCCATGGCTGGTCTCTGGCTATTAATTGTATTACACCTGACAGTCAAACGTTGATTGGAACCATCAGATACAATCTTGCTTATGGTGGATTTAGCGGCTGGCAAGGTGGAGCCACAAAAATTTTCCGTTACGATATCCCTACGGGTAAGTTCGATGAGATAGTAGGTGACAGTGAAGGTACCCCCTCTTTTATAACTATTTTAAATGATAACGAAACTCTCTATTTCTGTAACTATGGCTATGGCTTCAGCCACCATTTTAAATATAATCTCAAAACCAGAAAAGTAACTCGTTTACCGAGTGATTTTGGCGGCATGTCCGGCTTATCCATGAACAATCATATACGTCTTGACGATAAAGGTCTCCTTCAGGCCGGTGGAACAAATAACAATTATTATCACCAAGAAGTAAACGGAAAACTGGAAGTGATTAAATTCAAGAATCTTCCCTACGAGCACCAAAATAGTTTACAGTTCAATAAGTCGCGAACAAAAGTGTATGCTCTTAAAACCGGCAGGGATAAGAATTATTATGTAGAATTGAAGAGCCTCGATGCCGAAGCTCCGGTAGATACCCTGTTTGCACTTCCTCCCAACGTAGGCAACCTGATGCAGATTTGGTAGGGGAGAAAGCTCTATGGGCATGTAGTAGTTCCTATATTGGATAGAAATACTATATTTGCGGGGGCAACCGTGTGAGGTTGCTCCCTTTTTTGTTTCTTTTTAAACGATGGATGATAAAAAATATATGCGCGAAGCGCTCAAAGAGGCAACAGTGGCCTTAAAACAGGGAGAGGTGCCCATAGGAGGGGTTGTGGTATGTAAGGGTCACATAATTGCGCGTGGCCACAATCTTACCGAGCTTCTTAGAGATCCTACCGCCCATGCGGAGATGCAGTTGATTACCATGGCTGCGGAATCTATTGGTGGCAAATATTTGACGGATTGCACTCTTTATGTGACTGTAGAGCCTTGCCCTATGTGTGCTGCAGCGTTGGCCTGGGCACAACTCGGGCGCCTTGTATATGGAGCTGATGATCCCAAGAGGGGCTATTCGCTATTTTCACCATCTCTCCTACACCCGAAGACAGAGGTGACTAAAGGGGTTCTCGCCGGTGAGTGTGGTGAGTTTATGACGGATTTTTTCAAAGAGAAAAGAAGATAATCCTATGGAATGGCTTCAAGGGCTTGGTCTTCTGGGACTCTTTCTGGGCACATTTATGGCTGCGACCATGGTGCCTTTCAATTCGACTGTACTCTATATAGGCATACTTCTGACAGGAGTCAATCCCTGGATAGTCTTCTTGGTCGGCACATTGGGCAACTGGTCGGGTGGACTCACGACTTATGGTGTCGGCCGTCTCGGTAAATGGGAGTGGATAGAGAAGTGGTTCAAGGTAAAACCGGAGACCCTGATTGAACAAAAAGCAAAAATAGATCGCTGGGGATCGCTTCTGGCCCTTGTTACCTGGCTGCCCTTTGTAGGTGATGTTTTTGCAATCGCACTCGGTTTTTACAGGGTTCCATTCTGGAAATGTTCCCTCTATATGTTTTTAGGCAGAGGTCTTAGATTCCTGCTCTGGACGCTGCTTTTTATTAAATACGGCGAGACTGTTGTGAATTATTTTTTCTAGTCTGCATTTAGGCTAATAGCGATCTGCTTCTCTTGTAGTTACCTTTTTTTGTTTTCTCCGTATCTTGAGACAAACGGGGAGATGATAGAGCTTAGCCCTTTTCTTTCGCTTAAAGTTTCTTTCAACTCTTTAGCTCTCCTTCGCGATACCGTAAGTTCAGTATCATCGGTGAGAGTGATTTTAAGTGTCTGGTGGTTATATCGCTTGATGTAATCCCTATTGAGCAAGATGCTGTTGCTTAGGGGGACAAAGTTATATTCGAGCATTAAAAGGTCCTTATAGTACCCTAAATTCCTATTCACTTTTATCGTTTCGCCACTTTTCAAGTAGACTTTTGATACTACTCCGTCAGCTTCAATATATTTGAGTTCATCAACCGGTATCATTTGCAAGATCCCGCTATGCAGATGAAACGCTATTTTATCGGGTTTTGCCGCGGAGTGCTCATCTATTTGTTGTAATAGCAATTTAACCTGATGGTTAAGTTCTTGTTTTTTACGTTTCTCCAGCGCCCTGTTCACTGCCACAACCAGTTCGCTGTCATCCAGCGGTTTGTACAAGAAATCTATGGCCGAAAACTTAATTGCCCTCAAGACATGTTCTTTATCACTTTCGCCGGTAATAAAGATGATTTCGAAGTTAATCTCACCCTTATCTGACAAGCGTTTCAAAAGATCGAAACCGGTACCGGTTTGCATTTGGATATCAAGAAAAAGGATGTCATAACTATTGTTTTCGATTAGATTTGCTGCCTCGCTTAGGGTCAGTGCCTGATCTATTTTCGCGATTGAGGGACAAAGCAATGATACTCGCCGGTAAATATAATCGGAGGTCTCTTTTACATCCTCCACGATAAGCGCACTATATTTCTCCATAACAGGTTAATTTTGAATGGTAATGATAACTATCGTTCCGCCTGATTCCGGATCCTCAAACTCTATTTTTATGTTGTAATTTAGTTCGTTGAGCAGTTTTACCCGCTGCATAATCAACTCCAATCCCCTCGATTTGTGCGCCTTAACAGCTTCACCCTTGTTTATTGCAGATTGTTTACGCCCAATACCATCATCGATTATTTTGCAAACAAGCGCATCATCATCCTGCTCAAATCGGACAGTAACCTTCCCCGGCCCCTCTTTTGGCAGAATCCCATGCTTAATGGCATTCTCCACGAATGGCTGCAGGAGCATGGGAGGAATAGAGTGATCCAATAGTGAGTCGGACTCCGGCTCAACTGCGAATGTTATTGTTTCATCGGGATACTTCATTTTTTCCAACTCCACGTAGGTCGTCAGTAAATCTATCTCTTCTCTGATACTATTTTCATTTTCCAAAACTGATCGCCTAAGCAACTTAGAGGACTTTATTGAAGATTCCATGTAAGCGCGAATCAGCCGCGAAAACTTCACCAGGTAATTATTAGCTTTTTCGGGTTTATCTTGACCGATAAGGTTCTGAATTGAGGACAAAAAGTTGAAAATGAAATGAGGACTTAATTGAGTTTGCAAGGTCGCAATTTCCATTAGCTTTATATCTCTTTCGCGCGCCTGAACCGCCAAACGGTTTTTATAAGTTCTCCATATTAGGAAAGCCACGACAAGCGTTAACAAGGCGAAAACGAAAAAGGCATACTTGAAGAAATCGGGTTCTCTAAAAAAAGGCATGTTAATGATAATATCCACCGAACTCTCTTTTTCTTCGAAGGGCGCAAGCTTGTCGCCGGTTTTAGCAACGACGCGGAAAATGTACTTTCCTGAACCTAAACCCGAATAATGAGCGCTTCTAGCTTGGGTCCATTCGCTCCAATCATTATCTTTCCCCTCCAATTTGTATTTAAAAACAGGATAGGTAGGCAATCCGAACCCCACGGTTTCATAATTAATCGTCAATCTGTTATTGCCTTTTCCGGCAAAAAACGGTTGTGCGCCACTCTGTTCCTCATCGCTTAGCCCAATTTCGTTGATGGAGGTTACAAAGAGGTTAAAATATTCCGGTGTAAATGATATATTCTTGTAGTAGAGTTCACTAGTTGAGGTTGAGGAGGGTATGAATACCCTGTCGCCATCGAGTAGAAATCCATTTTGCGCTACCTCTTCGCTGAAAAAACCGTTGCGATGATTGAACATTTTAAACTCAATCGTACCATCCTGATAGAACTTGTCCAATCTCATGGCAAATATCTCGCGCGAAGTACCTATCAATAACAGAGTGGGGTCGGGAGAGAGAAGACTGAGGATTTTTGTGTTGAAATAATTTTCTCCAATATGCGTGAAACTATCTTCTTGTCCGTTGTATAACCATAGTTCGGACTTGCCGCCAATCCACACATTGCCTTTGTGGTCTTTTGTCATCGAAACCAACTGTTGGTTTGGATAGACATCGTATTGCAGATTTGATACATGTTTAAGTTGCTTATCGGTTTTGTCGAAAAGCACCAGCCCCGAGCGGTTTCCAACCCAGATATTGCCGTCGGCTTTAAACTCCAGAGCTGAGGGATGAAAGGTGAGAATTTCACCGGAGTCGTCTGTAAAAACCTCTATTTTTTCGTTGTCATCGATAAATCCGATACCGTAATCGTAACCAAACACAATTTTATCTTCATAGGGATCATATTTGGATATCATCGAAACACCGGTATCGAAAATTTTCGCCCTTTTGTAATCGTATTTTACCAAGCCACAATGCGTGGGAAAATAGAGGTTCCCCTGCTTATCCATCGATGAGCCGTAGTAAAAAGCTTTTTTATACGTGTCAACAGCACCTTCCACCGGTATTTCCTTCTTTTCTTGCTTCTCCAGCTCCAATTTAAACAACCCTACCCTGTATTGTCCGCCGTAATAGTTTCCATCCTTACCTCGTATCATAGTCCAAAAATTGTTCATAAATGTGCGAGGGTAGGTGCGAAAAGACTTGTTGTTGATTTGATATAAACCGTTGTCGGTTCCCAGCCAACAGTTATCATCTTTGTCTATGAGAAAGGGATAGACTTCTTCATCAAAAGGTAATTCAACAGGTTGCACATTGTGTGTTGCGCTATCGAGCAAAACATATTGTCTTGTATCAAAATTGTACAAAAGGTGTTGCCGGACGGGAAGTTTGTGGATTTCAACATCGTGGATGTGCCTATCGTCCTTATATCGTAAAAATATTTCCCGACTCTCCGGATCAATGTAAATATTCTCTGTAGCCGAAGGTTGTAGGCGATAATAGATCGAACCGTTTGAAAAGGATGAAACCTTTACCGGCACCTCAAATTTTGTCAATTCTATTATCTCTTTCTCCTTTACGGTATAAATCTTATTCGTTGAGGTCGAAAATAAAAAACGGTCATTTTTACGATCATAAGCCTTGCTTGTAAAACTACCTTTAAAGTCGATATTGCTTTGTATGGTTTGATATAGCGTGTCTGACCTATACTCCCTTGCTTCGTCAATCCCACACAACCAATAGCGCTCTTTGCCTGTGATTAGATGTGTCTCTTCTCCGGTGAGTGACGCCACGCTCTTCATTGTTCCCCTTTCATGTTTGTACACATTATAAAGCGTTACAAAATAGAGATCCCCATTTAGGGTCTCGCCTATTCCGTAAATATATTCGTTATTAAGAAATTGTCGGAAAGAAGAACCGTTGAATTTTGCCAAACCGCCCTTCGTCCCTACCCAAATATATCCTTTACTATCCTGATGTAACTTCTGTACCTGTATTTGCGGTAAACCGTTGTGCGTGTTATAGTTGATAACAGGCAAATGCTGTGCGTTCACCTTAATGGGAATAAAGGCGAGACCAAAGAGGCAAACAAGCCACACCCGTTTAGTAAAGGCAGACATTTTAACTGCTATTTGTTACAGAGAAGGTAGCCAGTATACAAAAATAATAATTAACGTGGGAAATAGAAAAAATGTATAAAAATACTTACTTATCATGCCGGTTGTTACGTAAATCATACCGGTGGTTACGAAGATCATACCGGTTGTTAAAAACAGCATATTCTTCTCTTTAATTCTGGTTAACTTTGTTAGTATTAGAAAATTAGAGACATCAGCTATGAAAAAATTCAGTTACCTTTTGATGGCAGCATCACTCCTGCTGCTTATCGCCTGTCCCGGGGAGTTCTCCGACCCCAAGAAGAGCATTTTAGACCGGCAGTTAAAGAGTGTGCTTTCCTCCGAAATGATGAAAACCATCAAGGAGATGGGTATGCCGATTCATTACGGCACCAACCCGCCCAATATTGAGGGAACATATCTGGCAGATGACCAGACTTTGAAAATGTCGAACATTGGGAACGATACTCCTCCCGGAACGAAATTCATGGATGAGGTGTTGACGATAAGTGATCAAGATAATGACAAGTTCACCGCGACATTGAAATTGGAAACCGAGAGTTATTCAAACACCTATTCGATGGTGATTAGCGGCAAGGATGATAAGTTTACCTTGTATGCTTCGACTAAGATCTATTTTGACGACAACACCAGTATAAATGGAGTTGTGCTCTATTCCGGCAGGATCGAAGAGGGAGAGATTTACGATCTGCACAATGGCATGTTCATTACCGACGAGGAGTACTTTGGAATGGGGGAAATCTATTATGAGGCTGATGGCGTGGCGGAGAGAATAGGCGGAAATACAAGCGGCGAACCAATTGTAGTGACGGGTGAAACGGTTACAGTAAACTACAAGGGCAAAGATTTGGTAATGAAATTCCCTTCCAATCTTCAAATATCCATAAAGGCGTCCAAGAACAAAGGAGCTCCTAAAGAGGAGATCAGCATTACCGAAGCTAAAGAAATGGAAATGTTCAATTTGGGTAAACATGTCATCCTAGATTTCTCGAAAACGAAATCGGCTTACACCGTTGATGTTGAAACGGTGGTGGATAAAGGACTTAATGCAGAAGAAGATATTGATTGCAGCCTTTTCACGACAGACAGGCAAAGTGCTTTAGCGACAAACGGAAGAATTTACAAGAAGGTTGATTTTAAATACGACAAAGAAACGGGGAAATTAACCCTCTCTTTTAAAGCAAATGAGCCTTTTAGTGCCACGAAATCTGAAAGTGGCAGGTACAGTCATCTCGCCGTCACCCTTACCTCCGGTTATAATTTCGAGACAGAGAGTATTACCATGAAGGCACCCTACCTGGAACAGGTGGGCAGCACTTGTTGGGCAGCCTGCGCCATGATGTTCATACGCTCGTACCGGAATTTGGATCCCAAACAAGACAATAGCCTGTTCAGATTTGTAAAAGATATTGGACACACTACGCTCGACCAGGGATGGAATACCAATTTCATTACCTTTTGGAGTGACGATACGGGAAGTATCATAGATGCCATAGAAGAAAAAATTGACGGGAATGTTAAAATCTCCTCTTCCTCCTTCCGCAGGACAAAAAGCGCTGCAATCGAAATGGTAAAACTTCTTAAAAAAAGACATCCGGTAATTTTAAACTACGGGGCACATGTCTTGTTTGTCATAGGATATAAAAAAGGAGCAAACGCGGGCGCCACTTCATTTCTCGTTCACGATCCTCAAGGAGTAAGCGGTGATATGTACAAATGGATAGTGTGGGATGACTACCTGAAGAAAGTGAATTTTAATGAGGCTTGGTTCCGGGGCGATGCCATTTATATCATTTATGCCGATCAACCCATGCTGGATGATCCCATACTGCAAACCATAGCGATACCGGCGGCAGATATTCAGAACCAAATGTGTCCTACGGGCGCTGACTTGACCTTCACGATGCAGGCTTACGGAAAAGCACGCAAGGTATTTCCGAAATACGATTCAAAAGAATCCACCGGAATAGGCTGGGGAAAAATTGGATATGACGAAAAAAATACCGGAAATGACACTATCTACTCTCCCACACAATTAAAGGTGGCAATGAGAGTTTATAACGCCGACGAAAAACCTATATCCATGCTACTTGATATGGACCTGGGCGGAGGTGCGTTTAAACATTATGTTGCGGAATTTACTCCCCCTGCCAAAAGTTTTTACACGGTAAAGGGTGGCGATTTTAAAGATGTGTCGGGCAAGCAATTTGACCCTACGTTGTTCGATTTTTTCAAAGTACCGGGCAATAAAGGACTTCGTATGGAATTTGCGCTTAAAAATGTTTGGGGAGATGGAAGCATTGAAGAATTTGATTATTATGGATTAGTGGTCAAATCGGATGACTATATTTCCCTTACCACTTCCAAGGCCGTCGGAGCAACCATAGAGTTACAAATAATGTACAATACACTCTTCTCCAGTGTGTGGATAGATTTAAATAATAACGGCAAAAAAGAGGCTGGAGAAGAAGTAAAAGATTATACCAACAAAAAAACTTACACATTGGGTGCGCAAACCATCCGTATTTACGGCCCCGTAACTTTTTTGGATTGTGAGAATAATCAACTTACTGCGATAAATTTAGGCGGCAGCACAACCTTAAAATCAATTAATTGCACGAAGAACCAACTCACCGTGTTGGACGTAAGCGGATGCAAGAGTTTAGAGGCAATGTCTTGCTTCGACAGCCAAATTACTTCATTAAATGTAAGTGGCTGTACCGCTTTACATACGTTAGCCTGCAACGATAACCAACTCACATCGTTGAATATAAGCGGCTGTACGGCATTAAAAACTTTTTATTGTTATAACAATAAACTAACCGAATTAAATGCGGACGGATGTGTGGCATTGAAGAGCGTTCTGTGCTATAATAATAAGTTCACCTCTTTAAATATGAAGGGCTTCAAAGCACTGGAAGATTTATGGTGCTACGACAACCAGCTCACTTCGTTAGATGTCAGCGAATGTACTGCATTGAAAAGTTTATCGTGCTATAATAACAAGCTTACCTCGTTGGATGTGAGTGGATATAAGACATTGGAATACTTGATGTGCTACGAAAATCAGCTCACTTCTTTAAATGTAACAGGATGTACGGCGCTACGAACTTTAAATTGCTATAGCAACAAACTTACCTCGTTGGATGTAAACAGTTGTACGGCATTGACAAGCTTATACTGTGGAAACAACAACATTTGTTCTGTCAGACCTGCTGTGTTTGATAGAATTTACGATCTTTCGTATGACATTCGATACGAATACAGGTGGGATACCGGCCTTAAAAAATATGTAGTATCCAAAGATCACGGCAAAGGGTATTGGTACTCCCACGAACCGGGAGGCGGGTGTCATCAACCTTACCCTTGCAATAATTAGCAAAATTATTGTTGAAGATTGGGCGGAATTGTGTAAATTGCGGCTTAAGGAATTTTAAAAACAAATAACACTAAATATCATGATTAGAAGAGATTTCCTTAAGCGTATAGGTCTGGTAACTGCAGGAATGGCTTTAACAGACCCGTTTGCAATGGCGAGAAGTATGGCAGGCATGCCGGCCGAAGAACTTGCAAAACTATCGCCGGAAGAACTGATTCATTTTCCATTACGCAGTTTGAGGCCCGATACCGGAGGTAAGCAGATTACGGGAATAATAGTTGGAGCGGGTAATCGGGGAAGAATCTATGCGGCTTATGCGGAAAGATATCCGGAGAACTTTAAAATCGTGGGTGTTGCAGAACCTATAGAGGGTCGCAGAGAAGCAATGATTAAAAAACACGGTATTCCTAAGGAAAATGCATTTGTGGGCTTTAAAGAGCTTTTAGAGCAACCAAAGCTTGCCGATGTTGTAGTGATTGCTACTCCGGATGACCTGCATTATGAACCTTGTATGAAGGCCTTGGAGCTCGGTTATGACGTGCTTTTGGAAAAACCGATTGCCCAAACCGAAAAAGAGTGCAGGGACATATTGC
>Ga0123335_1008295_pt1 | contig 11201 bp, 3 predicted proteins | sample BiotimSIPDNA_2_FD_89707 | JGI IMG/M metagenome (GOLD analysis project Ga0123335, IMG submission 89707) | Anaerobic biogas reactor microbial communites from Washington, USA - Biogas_R2 time_0 SIP DNA | ecosystem: Engineered > Bioreactor > Anaerobic > Unclassified | place: Washington, USA... | reverse complement strand
CCATAGTTTATTGACAAAGTGACCGCAAGGATATATAATTACTCCGTAAATAGCAAAACTAGCGAAAGTTAGTGACGCAAAGCTATAGGGCCTTCGATATGATGGTAGCCAGTTGCCGTTGTCAGTATTGACGAGGGCGCTTTTTTATTTCTCAGGGAGAAGTAAGGACGCGACGACTCGTCCGACAATGGCGTTTTTATTACCTTGAAAATTAGATTGAGATCAAATGTTTCAACCCACCTGATTGATCAAATCTCAGGAAAGTGGTGGATTTTGTGGCAGAACGTAAACTTCGAAGAAAAATGTTTCTGTCCTTGGCGGTGCTTCTCTTTTCACTGTCGCTTTTTGTGTTTTCGAGTTTCGCTTGGTTCACCGGGAAGTTTGAAGCATGGATCAATGCGGAAGTCGGGTTTGTCGAAGTGGAAATGGAAGCCTTCTTTGATGACGGAGTCGGGGACCCGATTCCGGCGCAGGAAGTTGAAACCATCAACGGTATCAAAAAACCCGGCGTATATGAAATCAATATTATCTCCAATCAGAGCGATGACTTCTTTGAACATTTCCGGCTTTATTTCAATGTGAAGAGTAATATTGATACGTATTTTCGCGTGAAGATATACGAACAACTGACATTAAAAGTCGAAAACTATGATGGAACCATCACTGAATTATCCGTTTTGATCGATGGGTATATGCCATTTTACTATGAAACCGAAAATTGGTATTATGATAATCGCAACACGGATGATTATATCTATTATACTGAGAAAGTTCAGCGGGGAAGTGGGGGAGAACCAACTCCCATCGGGATGATTACCGCGTATTTTCCGGAAGAGGACTTTTCAGTATATGCAATTGGATATTCATTACAATTAGCCATATCGATTGAAGCCGTACAAGCTGAGGGGGGTCCCGAGGAAAACTGGGGTTTGACTGAGACTCCTTGGGGAACATCTTGGTAAAGAAGGAGGATTGACCATGGTTCAAATCACGATGAAACAATTGAATCGTCAACGATTATTGGTTTTTGCCCTGCTTTTGGCAGCCCTTTTTTCAGTGTCTTCTTTGTTTGTCAAAGTCTCTCAAGCGTTTCCAGGGGAATCCTTGCCTGAGGGGGTTTCTTATTATGATGGAACGAACGAGTGGGAAGAACCCCTGACGCCCAAATACACCAGTTCTAATTATCTTACATATTCCGAATTGAGAGATACCTATTGTAAATATTCATCCACTTTGGGAGCGTGTGAATTAAGCGTTTATGGCGAGGATGGCGAAGGGGGCGAAAACGATAAAATCATTCGTTTTGACACCGCAGAGGAGTTGTATCGTTTTTCGCTAGATGTCTCTTTTGAGCAAGTATATATTTCTGCTGATCCCACTGAAAATTATCCGCTGTCCGAAGCCAAAAAGAGTTTTCTATTGGGCCTTGATTATGTTTTAGGAAACAACATCGATTACTCGGTGCTCGGTGGCGCCAAGCGGTTTATTCCGATCGGTTATTCTTTCATCGATCATTTGAGCAATTCCTATACGAATCTCTTTAATGGAACCTTTGATGGCCAAGGTTTCGCCATCGCCAATCTTTATGTTGCGGACTATGATTATCTTGTTTACGAGGATCATATCGATGAATCAACCGTCGTCGATGTCGCGCTATCCTCCTATTACACGATGTTTACCGTTAATAACGGCACCCTGCAAAATATTGGCTTGATCAATCCAACGTTTGAACTTTTGAATCTTCATCGCGATATAACCTATGTTTCCAATCTGGTGGGCTTGAACAACGGTGTTGTCGATCACGTATTTGTGACGGATCTTCGCGAAGAAGTGACGGATGCCGGCATTCGGTATCAAGTAGGTTCTTACGACGCAGATTTTCAGGCCGCAGGCGTTGTCCATACCAATGCCAGTGGTGCGACATTCAAAGATTCCTATTATGCGTCAAAAGTGGTGATGAATGCTGCTTATATCAATAAATTCGATCCCGAGCCGTTGGTGTATACCAATAACGGCACCACCGCTCATCTTGTGTTTGATGACACGCTCTATTTGGAAGAAGTGGTGGTCGGCGTTTCGACCTATACGGTTCCACCAGCGGATTTAACCTATCAAACAGCTGAAACCACGACAACATTGAAATCGTCTGCGTCCAGTTTGAATCAAGAAACAAATCATTGGTTTTTTTATCCTTCCGATGGATATCCGCTGGCCATGGGACTGGAATATGATGATACCGCGGCCAAATATTTGATTTCTACCCCTTTGGAGCTCGCCTTTTTCTCGCGATTGATCGCTTTTACATCCGTGAATCTCGAGACGGATGGGTTGCATTACAATTACTCGAACTATCTCTTGACAGAAGATATCGACATGGGCTCTCTTTCATCCGGATCGTATCAAACGCCAAGTGTCACCTTTTACGGATCGCTATCGGGTTTGAACCCGGAAGGGTCGACGCTTGCGGATAACTTTTATATCCATCATCTGACTTTCAATACCGGAATTATTCGCAGCAGTCTCTTTTACATCGGGCTTTTCAGTGTTTTAGGCAGTGGAAGCCAAGTTGATAATCTAAATTTGTCGGATACCGTGATCGATATTTCGGGGACCGAATCCTATTACAGCTGGATTTTTTATGCCGGTTCTTTGTCCGGTAGGTTGACCGGAGGGACAGTTCAGGATGTTCTTGTGGATGTCCAAATGGATCTCGGCGAGGAAGCGATTGGCGAATTACACTGTGGGGGATTGATCGGTCAGGCGACCGGAATCATTGAACGCGTTTCCATTTCCGGATCGATCGATGCCGGAAATCATGTCTACCAAGCATCCTATAGCATTCGTCCGTACTACCGGGTGGGTGGCATCATCGGTTCAACCGGAAGCGCGGAATTGCAGCTGCGTGATGTGGTGAATAATGCATCGTTGACCGGTTATTCGACAGCATCTGCTTTTACGCTCGCCACCGGAGCAACCGGAATCGATGTCAAGTTAGGCGGGGTGATTGGGTATATCCACAATACGGCCGTCATCAATCATCAATTGGTGGGAGTATCCAATAAAGGCACGATTTATGTGGGGAGTGTTGCAGATACCGTCCAAATCCCAGCTATCCAAAAAGTAGGCGGTGTATTTGGCGAATTGGATGGGAATGCTCCGATATTGGAAGAGGATCAAACATATCGGTTTGCTAACCTGTATAATGAAGGAGTGATCGATGCCGAATATGAGCTCGACACCTCGATGATTTACGCAGCGGGGATTGGTATCAACAATGCCAATGAGGCCGTGGAATACGCTCTCCTTTTCAATGAGGGCGGTTTTGATTATGATACATCCGCATTCGACGCTCCGGGAGCAACGGTGGAAATGGAATTTGGCACCGAACTCTTTTTCTCGGAATATATCGAAGGTAGCGGCAATAACAAAGCGCTGGAAATTTACAATCCCACGAATGCAGCAATCAATTTGTCGGGTTACTCGATCCAATATTTTAGCGAATCGAGAACGAGGGCAAATGCCACATATAATTTATCGGGCACCATTAACCCGGGAGATGTGTATGTTATCGCCCATTCTTCAGCCGCTACGGCTATCCGGAACGTGGCAGATGCAACGACAACGGGGATTATGGCCTTCTCAGGTGACGACTCGTTGTCGTTGTTAAACGGGTCAACTGTGATCGATAGCATTGGTCAGCGAGGATATGATCCGGGGACTGCGTATACGGCTAGTGGTGTCAGCACCATCAATATGACGTTAGTGCGCAAACCCTCCATTTTGACCGGAAGAACGGATTATTCCAGCAGCTTCGATCCCAGCATTGAATGGATTGGCTATGCCAATGGCACCTATTCTTTGTTAGGATCGCATCGGGTGAATCATCGATTGATTTTCAAATATGCCAGTACGATATATGATATCGGCTCCTCCCCCGTCACGTTGTCTCGCGTCTACAACCGGGCAGATCTCACCTATGATTCTTCCTATTATACTGACATATCGCCGCTCTATCGGTCTTTAAACGATAATCCGACAGTGATTCAATATTCGTCCAACTATGGCGATACCAATTATTATAAATTTGACTCTGGATTCGTGGAACTGACGTTAAAGAACAATCTGAACATCTCTGGAATCACGACGGATTCGGATGTGAATTTCCGTAATGTGAACAATTATGGTGCAATCAATGTCATCGCATTGGATCTAGACATTTACACATTAAATGTTGCTGGTATTACCAACACCCTCTCGGAAGATCATTATCTGATTCATTCTTTGAATCAAGGCACGATCAAAGTTGCTGAAATCGATTCATCCACTTCCGGTTCTCCCAATATTTATATTGGCGGACTCGTGAATAATAATTTGGCCGGTGACTTACACGATCCGGGACAAGATCCCAATTATCCGGTCGCCACAGAAGGCATCATCGATTCGATGAATTACGGCGATATCACCACCTTCTATTCCTCCAGTTATTCGGGCATTCTCGGCAGAAGCAACACCTTTGCTGCCGGAATCGCCACGATGAATGCCGGTTCGATCCAAGATTCGGCCAACTTAGGGCAAGTCAGCCTATATAATTCTTATACCGGATCGGGAACCACCAGCTTCGCGACAGATGGTAGTACGGCCGGAAGAGTGCTCTCGTATTCCCACGGTGTGACTGCCGGTGGAATTGTCGCCGTGGTTTTGAATGGCAATTCTCGGGTCTTTGATATAGGGAATAACGGCGATATTATTGCACTAGCGAACCTATATGCCCGCGCGGGCGGGGTCATCGCCACAGCGCTTTATTCGGAAGGCGGAGCCGGCGGCGTCACCGGCTTGACGGATGATGTTGGGTCTTCCGTCATCAAAAACGGATTGAATTTCGGCAGCGTGTCCGCGATTACCAGCGCGAATGGCAATTATAGCCCCACTGCTTACAACACCTCAATTACGTCGTTACGTTATGGCACGGCAGCTCCCGATGCCGGGACCACAGGCTGCGGCGTTTATCCGAATACCACGGTCGGATCCAACGACCGCCCAGGCGTTTATGCGGCTGCCGGCGGCGTCGTGGGATATGGGCTATCTGTCATGAAGAACATGTTGAACCACGGAGCTATTTCCGGAACTGATGTGGCGGGAGGAATCGTCGGTGCTACCTATGTTCAAGGAACTGGATCGGGGACGCTGACGACTACTATCGATATCAACACCGCCATCAACTACGGCGACATCAAAGCGATAAACACCGATTCTTACAGTAGTATCGCCGCTGGGACGCTTTCCATCGATGCGATCGACAATTATTACCTGCCTGATGAAAACACGACGATCTTCCCCGCGATCATGGATGTGTTTTTCCCCGGAACCAAACGAGGCTTCGGTGGAATCTTCGGCCGACTGCAACGCGGTGTTCGCGGCATCATGAGTACGGATGGGGGTAGTTTTGACTTCATCGTCAATACCAATACGAAAGTGGACCTGATCGGACGCCTAGACCAAGACTATGCGTTCTCCAACTCGGCACGGTACTTCCAGTTCAATGAAGCGATCTATTATTCCGCCCGCCTGAATGATACGACACAGGCGGTCTTCACCGGATTCTATTACGGTCAGCTATTGATTACGGGCAAATCCGGCAGATCTGCTCCCTACACTTATACAGCCACGATACAAAACATTTATGAACAGGTTGGATCGATAGCGACGCTTGACAGCAGCCCCGGAACGACCGGGTATGTGTTTACCTCTTCCACTAGTTTAAGTGTGGGCAATACAACGTTGCGCTTTTTGGAACGATTAGACGTCCCCTGGATCACAGAGGATCCATTGGATCCACTGTTGGTGGATTCTGATACGGAAAACATGTATGATGAAGATTTCGAAATGCGTGTCAATTCAGATTTGACGAAATATATCTACTACATGGAAAAAGATTTATTGGCAACCCGTTTTCAGACGAGCCGACCCAATGGAATGTATGTGCTTTCCACAACGGCCGGATCAACCTATGGACGGGTGTTGCCGACCAATATCGACATTACCAAAATGCGGACTATGAACGAAGAGTCCGAGACACAGATATCCTTATTGATTGATTACACAGCGGTCGGATCGGATCACACCAATGCGATTCCGCCTGCGGTTGAAGCCAAATACCTCGAATTGAAACAAACCATCTTTAATGACAAGGCCGAATTGGTTCCGTCGGATTCGATTCTTCTCAAACTGGAAGAAACGACCAGCAATCATTCCATATTGCTGGGAGGAGACATTGATTATTTGGCTCGAACCATTGATTTCACCATCAGCATGGAAGCTTTCCTAACTGGCAACACCACCGTCAGTTATGAAGTGACCGAAGCGTTGATATCAGCAAACGCCTTGATTGCGAGAAGAGCCGAGGACTATTTTGGGCATGCTCCGAGCACGGCAGAACTGGAAGTCTATCGGGACTTGTTGTTTCAAGAAGGCGCAGACTTTGTTTCGGAAACGTATGCGCCCACTCTAAGCTTGACACTTCCTGATAAGGATATCAGCCCTCTTGAGATCGTCACGTTGCCCCTTGGCTATTTTACGGTTTATTCCGAGGCGTTTGTCGGTAATGATCTGTTTGCTTCAAGCAATTATTATCGCGATTATTTGGTCAGGATCACGTTCACACCAGGAATCGCTTATGCCGGTGGTGATACCGGGCTCACCGATGTGGCGTTCAATGGAGGAATGTTGATCGATGCGACCGGCTCGCCTACGGACATTCAAAGTCTGGGGACGGTAGATGCGACCGGTTCGCTTCGACTCGTCTTCACCGATGAAAACGACATCTTTTTGGAAGGATATGATTTCAAGGAATATTTTGCTTTAAAATATTTTGATCCACTCACTTCCACCTATATCGCTGTGCCTTCGGAGCATTATACCATCGCATTCATTCCAACGATTGTGGGGGATACGTCCGCGGTCTATGAGATTACCTTCTCCTTTAAAAACACGCTCCGTCAGGGAATTTACCAATTTGAATATCGCTACTTCCCCGGCAGTACCCTCTTGACGCTTGTCTTTGATAAAAATCCGTCTGGGGTGGCGGAGATCATTGACTTCACGTATTATTCGGAACTGAATTCTCTGGCGATCGATGGACTTGCGATCGATTCGCTGATCAACATGGGATCTCCAGTTACAATCGATACCAATACCTCAAATTTCACTTCGTCTGAGCAAACCGGATTGGATCCGTTCCTCTCCAATTATATTTATAACTTGTCTTACACAACCGCTGGGACGTTTGTGATCAGTCCGTTCGCGATTGTCTCCAGTGCTCGGTTAGTGGAAATCACTTATCTTAACGGGTATAAAGACTATGAAATCGAAATCATCATTGTCGCTGAAGATGCCACGACAAGCAGCACCTATACGCATCATTTGGTGGAGCGACCGGTTGATTTGGTATCGGTACTTAAAAACGGGAATGAAACCGATTTGAACGACGTATTTGCGATGCGGGAAGATCAAAGCACGCTCTTTACCGTTGATTTGGGGTTTGATCAGACACTGGATCTCTATAATTTGACTGTCGGATTGGATTCCTATCTTCAAGTCACTGTGACAGCGACCTTGTTGGATGAGGTGACAGTGATCGACTCTGAGGATATTGTCGGATTGAGCTATAATGACGAAGGCGATTACTTGGACATCACGATGGAATACGATACCATTCCGGGGATCTACACGTTTGAGTTTTACTTTTATCGGGATGGAAGTGCCAATTATATTACGTTGGCAACGCCATTGGTCATCAAAAAATTGCAAGGTGTGAGTCCTTATCTCACAGACATTCGTTTTTCGCTTCTCGCCAATGAAACCAGTTATCCGGAGATTTATACCATTAATGACAATCCCACGTTCGATTATACCCTTGTGACAATCAACGCGCTTTATAATCCTGCCGTGTACTTTGCCGGGATCGATTATGCCGGTGCCGATCTGGCGGGAGTTCAGTATTTCCGTGTGGATGGCAAAGTTTCCAAGGTTCCTCTTGAACAATACATGCCGTATATGGTAGATTATTTACCGTACGGAGCGACGATTGCTCGTTATGACTATGATGATGACTTAGAAACTTGGCAATGGACAGCAGAAGTCGGGGAAAATGCGTCGTCGGAGGAAATTGCGGTTTTAATCACGAACTTTACGGAGTTTCCGGACACGCATTTAGAACCAAGCGATGAAGAAAACGTATTGATATTGTACCGAGTGACCTCGGAAGACGGCAATCATTATGCTTATTACTTTGTCACGGTGACCGATGTGGAATTCAATACCTCCATGATCTTCAATTTATATTTCTGCTCATCGGCTGATCCTGCCAGTTGCAAACTTGCCAAACAAGTTGACAGCGGATTTAATGATCAAATGGTCATCGTCACCGTCAAGAACTTCATCACAGACGGCGATGATACCATTCTCGGGGTGACTGATCCTGAGGATTACCCGGGATTTACTGAAATTATGAGTCTAAAGAGCAAAATGACACAGTTTATTTATACAAATGCAGATAATTATGCTTATGGCTTCGGTCGAAACCGTAGCGGGTTTTTCACCTTTGATGTGGAATTGCCACTGGATCCGTATCTGAATGAGTTGTACACGTATGACATTGAATATGATATTTATACATTAAACGATGCCTCCGATTATGTGGAGGAACTGGATGGGAAATACTTCTACATCGGTCCATCGAACAAAAACCGGTCTCGCCGCTTCAATGTCTACATTCGGGCAATTGAACCCGCGACCGACAAACCTTGGGGTCTGTTTGACTTTTTCCGCTCCTGGGGAGAATAAAAAAATGAAACGAGTGATGTCTCTTGTCTAAGAAAAAATCCAACCGACCCAATAGCCTTGCGAACAAAATCGTCAGTTTGACGATCTTTTTGGACGCGCTCTTTTTGGTTCTGGTCATGGCAGGCGTCACGTTTGTCTATATCGAAAAACTCAAAGCTGATCCGGGGCTTGGACTGGAGCTCACATTCTTAGTTCTGGTTGGGGCGATTTTAATCCTGATGGTGTTTGTCTCTCTCTTGTTATCAAACAAGATTCGCAAGACGTTGTCGCCGATCGATGACATCCTTGATTCGATTGAAGACATCAAACAAGGCAATTACAATGTTCATGTCCGCATCAAGGAGAACAACGAACTGAAAACAGTCGCCGATGCGATCAACATCATGAGCCGGGAGATCGGCAAACAAGTCGAATTGGTCTATAAGAGTTTTATGTATGATACCCTCACTGGGCTCAAGAATCGGAAGGCGTGTCACTCAGAGATCAATGAGGTAATGAAAAAGGAAACAGAAAAAATGGCAATCTGCCTTTTGGAGATTGACAATTTAAAAAGCATCAGTGTGACCAAAGGGCACGGCATTTCTGAGAAGCTTCTAAGGGGGATCGCAGACCGTTTGAAACGGATCATGATTGATCAGGAGTTCATCTATTCAAACGGCGGAAATGAATTCCTTTTTCTGATCCCCGGGATCAAAGGGCTGGAGCGGGTCGAAACCGAGATCAACAAACTCCTTGAACGTTTTTTAGAGCCGATTGACATTGATAATCTCAAAGTGGAAGTCAAAGTGAACGTGGGGATTGCGCTTTACCCATCGGATGGCAAAGAGATCGAAGAACTGATCAAAAAATGCGATACGGCTCTCTTCAAGGCAAGAGAAGCCGGATCGGGCAAGTATGTATTTTATAACGATCAACTGACCAAAGAAGTATTTTACAAGACACAGATATCGGAGCAACTCGCACAGGCGATCAAAAACAAGCAACTTTACTTGAAGTATCAACCCTTGATCGACAACAAAAACGAAATTTATGGCTTTGAAGCACTCGTTCGCTGGAAATCGCCAACACTCGGCGAAATCAGTCCGCAGATCTTTGTGGCGAACGCGGAAGAATCTCACTTGATCGTCCCTATTGGTAACTGGATTTTGGAGGAAGCCTGCAAGGCGCAAGTGGACATGCTCAGACGGTTCAACCGGAAGTTCGTAATCTCCGTCAACGTGAGCCCGGTTCAGCTGATGCAAAAGGATTTCATCAACATATTAAAACAGATCATTCGCCAAACCGAGATCGATCCCCACTATTTGGTGTTAGAAATTACCGAAGGAGTGTTGATTGAATCCAATCTCTATTTGGAAGAAATCGTCGATTATTTACACGAGATCGGCGCAAAGATCGCTTTAGACGACTTCGGAACCGGCTATGCCTCCTTGACATCGCTCAAGCAAATCCCCTTTGACAATTTGAAAATCGATAAGAGTTTTGTGGACGGGATCTTTGGACCGAAGAAAGAACACGACATGATCAGCAAAATCATCCAATTGGTCCATAGCCTCGATATCCTTGTGGTCGCGGAGGGCGTAGAGAAAAGACGGCAATATGAATACTTGAAACAAATTTCAACCGATGTGTTCCAAGGATTTCTGTTTTCCAAACCACTCGGGTTTGAGGAAGCGCTTCATTATATTGACCAATTTTATAAAGTTGCAAAAAACAAACGCATCGATGTCTTTGCCAGCAAGGATTATTATGAATAGGGGGAGTTACCTTGACCTTTGACTTTAAACTAATGTTGAGCGCGGTGCCGACGCAAAGGACCTATGAAGTGGTGGTCGCCGTTGTCATTGTCGTCGTGACCGCCATCGCCTTGTTTTTCCTGTTTCGCAACGTGATGGGCGAAATTCGGAAAGGCATTGAAGATCGAAAATTGGTTCGGAAGAATCCCAATGAACCGGAAGGCTCGGAAACGCGTCTCGTTGTGGAACGACGCGCTTCAGGTAAACATTCCGGTGATTTGTTAGGGCAGATCAACGATCAGATTTATCATGCCAAAGAAGGCGCTCTGGGCGTGCTCTTTTATATGAACCTTGACAATTTCCATTACATCAGCGACAAATATTCAGCTAAAGAATGCGATCGCGTGATTTTGGAAATCGATAAACGCTTGAAGAAAAACGCCAAATCCGGTTCCGTCATTGGCCATCTCAAAAATGATGTTTTCCTCTACTATGTCATGGGAGCGATCGACAGTGTCTTCATTCGCGAAGAAGCCGAAGCGCTGTTGAGCCTCGTGAATGAGCCCTTGCGAGCCGTGAACGAACAGATCACCACCTCGATTGGAATCGTGATCTTCCCCTATGATG
>Ga0123335_1008294_pt1 | contig 11201 bp, 6 predicted proteins | sample BiotimSIPDNA_2_FD_89707 | JGI IMG/M metagenome (GOLD analysis project Ga0123335, IMG submission 89707) | Anaerobic biogas reactor microbial communites from Washington, USA - Biogas_R2 time_0 SIP DNA | ecosystem: Engineered > Bioreactor > Anaerobic > Unclassified | place: Washington, USA... | reverse complement strand
GAATCAGGCGAAATCATCTTCTGGGAAGGCGATTTCGGGGACTGCATGTATCTTGTCGTCGAGGGCAAGATATCTATTTTTACCGGCAAGCAACCGGCAATAAAGGTGCTGGCCAGTTTCGAGAAAGCCGCGTTTTTCGGGGAAATGGGCCTCTACGACGACAAGCCGCGCGCCGCCTCAGCCATGGCCGATGTTCGTTCGCGCCTGCTTGTGCTGAGAAAAGGCGAGTTTTGCGATCTCATCAGCGAGTTCCCGATGGTGGCACTTGGTATCATGAAGGAGCTGAATAACCGAATCAGGGCTACCAATCAGAAACTCAACCTGATCGAGCGTAATCTGGTCGATAATTCCAGCCGCCTCTATTCAAGGGATTACTTCATCGATTGCATGAAAAATCTGGTTAACCGTGCCAGAAACGAAAAAACTCAGGTCGGCTTTGTTCTGATCAGGCTGAAAAAAATGCACTTTCAGGATGAAAGCTCTGATGATGAGACTATCGGCAAATTCAGAACCGAGCTGATTCGCGAACTGGGCATGCGCCTGGCAGCCTATATGCGCGAAAGCGACATGCTCTGCCGATTCGACGATAACAGCATTCTGATCATGATCCCAGAAATCAATTCGCGCGGCGCTCTGAAGTTTCAGGCCCGCATAACTGATGATATCAATCGAGTGCTCATCGACTTCGAATCAGCACGTAAACTTTATTCTGATGTCGAATTCAAGACTTTAACCTTTCCTGATGATGCCGATTCGGCTGATACAATCGTCAAGAACCTTGAGGCTCAGTAAAACCCGCGCATATCCTTTGGCGATGAGCGCTTGCCGGGTGACTTGCAATAATGCGCCCGGCCGTCTATAATTCGAGCCTGCAAATACCACAGGGAGTTCAATTTGCCGAAAACCTTGTTACTTGAAGCCGGCTTTCTCAGCCTGCCCGACAATCTCTTTGCCGCCAGTCAACCTGATCTGCGTGAGCCGATCGGCCAGGCTCTGCGTCAGGAAAAGTTTGAGTTTTCCCGCCTGCGCTGCTGGATATCGCAGCACCGTATCGGAGTGTTGATCGAAGGTCTGACTGATTCACGAACCAGCGCAACAAAAGAGGTGCGCGGACCAAAAGCCGCCGGAGCCTTTGATTACAATAATCTGCCTTCTCTTGCTGTTCAGGGGTTTGCCACTGCTCAGGGAGTACAATACAAAGATCTGGTGACCAGAGAAATTGATGGCGAAAAATATCTGTTCGCCATACGTCCGGCTTCAGAACAACCCCTGGAAAAGAGCGTCGATAAAATTAAAGATACCGTTTTTGGTGCACTGAATTTCAGTGCCAGGCCATGGAGCAACAGCAGCCGCTTTGTTCACCCGCCGGCCTATTTTACGGCAATGCTCGACGACAAGGTTTGTGATATCGACCTTGATGGACTGAAGGCGAGCAATATCACCGCCAGTCATGACGGGTTGACCATCAAATATCATGTTTTATCCGGCGCCCAGTTTTATCCACAGGTGCTGCAGCAGATTGGCGTCGTCTGCGAAACGGCTGAACGTCGAAAGATTCTGGAGACCAGAATAAGATCGATATTGCCGGAGGGCTGTGTTCTTCGTTCAGAAGGCGCTCGCATCAGCCATCTGTGCTATTACAAAGAATCGCTGCAACCACTTCTGATCAAGTTCAAACCCGAGTATCTCGAAATCCCGGAAGCGGTGCTCCACGCGTACATGAAAAAACATTTTTCACTTCTGGCCTGCGAAAATAACCGCGGCAAAATAATGCCAGCTGCCATCGCCATCTCAGAAAAAATCAACCCGCAGAGCCAGGAAGCTTCGCTTAGAGCGGCGGAGCTTGACGACCATTTTGCCCGCCTGCTTCAGGTCTGGCGCAACGATGTCGAAAAACTGCCAGAAAAGCTTATGCAGCTGGCCGGTCGCTTTGAAAAAGACAAGATTCTTGTCCCGGAATCAGGTAATCCCCTGGCGCGTTGTGCTTTGTGGCTGGTTCCCCGTCTTGGCCTAGAAAGTGCGTCATCAGACATCAATGTTCTGATTTCGCTCATTGCAGAAGGCGAGCGCACAAAGATTGCAGAACTGCTTCCTTCAACCGGCTTTTCGGTTGTAATCAGCCGGCTTGGCGAAATAGCAGCATTCAAGAAGATGGTTCCGATTCTTCAGGAGATCTGCGATTTCTTTTCCGGCCGTATTCACGCTCCGGGCGATGTTGTCGCACGCGTGCTCTGTCTTTCCCTGCTGATGCGCAATTACACATTAGGCGACAGCGGTGAGCTTTCAGATCCTTCCAGAATCATAAGCCTTCTGCGTGCCGCTGATTTCCGCATCGATATTTTTCAGGCGTTTTCAGACATTTTTCCAGATTACAACCTGGCAAGACGGTTCTGGATTCAGACACTTGTTGCTGATCTGCAACGAGAATCAGTTATAAAACTGGTGGGTGAAAACTTTCTGTCTTCTTATGAGCTCGATCCTGCCTCGTTCTATGATGCCGCCAGATCCTGGAAAGATCTTAGCGCCGCCGATTCAGAAGCACTTTCAACTCTGCATCAACGCATGCGCAGTAAAGTAGAAGGGGTTCATCCCGTCTATGAAGAGATTTCTGACTGCCAGATCGAGAAGGAAGTTGTTGAATCGCTCGTCAGACTTGAAAAAATGCCTGGCATCAACTATCGTGAGATTTTTGAATTCTTTGCCCGTGAAAGGGTTAATATCGAAGCCTGTTTGATGAATCTGCCGCCGTTGCTCGACGATATGAATCCAGAGCACCTCTCACGAATCAGTCTTTTGCAGAGACTGATACGCCAGCTGGGACGGCTGCCTTTTGTCACCAGAGAAAAAACAGGTGCAAAAAAATGAGAATGTTTAACTTTATGTTTGGTATAATGCAATTTTGCAGTAGAATCGTATCAATCTCAGTCGGGGGAATATAGTAATGGCAATTGAAGATCGCAGCAATAATCCAGATAACATTGATGACAACGAGAATCCGGGTGCACCGGAGATATACCCTCTCCTGCCACTGAGGGATGTTGTCGTATTTCCCTACATGGTGGTGCCCCTCTTTGTCGGGCGCAAAAAGTCGATCAGAGCAATAGAAGAGGCGATGCTCAAAAATCGTCGTATCATTCTCTGCTCGCAGAAACAGGCGAAAACCGATGACCCGGAAGCAGATGAACTCTACGAAACCGGAACTATTGCAGAGATTCTGCAACTGCTCAAACTGCCCGACGGCATTCTAAAAATCCTCGTCGAAGGCACCACCAGGGTTAAAATAAACCGCTTCACCAAACTTGATGAGTTTTTTGAGGTCGAGGGCGTTAAAATCCTGACCGAAGACAAAAAGACAATAGAGCAGCAGGCTCTGATGCGCAACGTCATCAGCCTGTTCGAGCAGTATGTCAAGCTCAACAAAAAGATTCCGCTCGAAGTGATCATGGTCGCCAACAACGTCGAAGAGCCCGGTCGCCTGGCTGACATCATCACCGCTCATCTCAACCTCAAGGTCGAAGAAAAACAGGAAATTCTCGAAGCTTTCGTGCCACGAGAAAGGCTTGAAAAAATTGCCGGCATCCTTAACCGCGAGCTCGAGATCATGATGGTGGAAAAGAAGATTCGCGGCCAGGTGCGCAAGCAGATGGAGCAGATTCAGAAAGAATACTATCTGCGTGAGCAGATGAAGGCTATTCAGAAAGAACTTGGCGACACCGACGAGCGCACCGAAGAAATCGAAGAACTCAAAGAAGCGGTAGCCAAGGCCGGCATGCCGGATGAAGCCCGCGAAAAAGTAGAAAAGGAACTGTCCAAGCTGGGCAAGATGCCGCCAGGCTCTGCCGAAGCTACCGTTTCGCGCAACTATATCGACTGGCTGGTCGCCCTTCCCTGGAAGAAGCAGACCAGAGACCGCATCGATCTCGAAAAGTGCCAGAAGATTCTCGATGAAGATCACTTTGGTCTCGACAAGGTCAAAGAACGAATCCTTGAATACCTTGCCGTCTGTCGCCTGAAAAAGTCGATCAAAGGCCCAATTCTCTGCCTAATCGGCCCTCCGGGCGTTGGCAAAACTTCGCTGGGCAAGTCGATTGCCCGCGCCCTCAATCGCAAGTTTGCCCGTATCTCTCTGGGTGGCATGCGTGATGAAGCTGAAATCAGAGGCCATCGCCGTACCTATATCGGTGCCATGCCTGGTCGAATCATACAGGCGTTGCGTGACACCGGTTCTCGAAATCCTGTAGTTCTGCTCGATGAAATCGATAAGATGGGCATGGATTTCAGGGGTGACCCAAGCTCTGCTCTACTCGAAGCTCTTGATCCAGAACAGAACCACTCTTTCTCCGATCACTATATTTCGACGCCTTTCGATCTTTCAAAGGTGCTGTTTCTGACCACGGCCAACGTTCCGCATACTATTCCCGGGCCGTTGCGCGACCGTCTTGAAGTTGTTTACCTGCCTGGATACACCGAAGAAGAAAAGGTCCAGATTGCCAAAAAATATCTGATTCCGAAACAGCAGGATGCCAACGGTATCGTCAAAAAAGGCATCAAGATCGAAGAGTCGGCGGTTGTCGAAGTCATTCGCAAATACACCCGTGAAGCTGGCGTGCGTAATCTCGAGCGCGAACTCGCCTCGATATGCAGAAAAATTGCGCGCGATCTCGTTTTCGGCAAAATCAAGCCGAATCCCGAGAAGAAGGATCAGCCGCTGTTGCAGATTACCAATGCATCGATCGAGCAATATCTCGGCATTCCCAAGTATCATAACAGCAAGCGCGAAGACAAAGATGACATCGGACTGGTCAATGGTCTTGCCTGGACAGAAGTAGGCGGCACGACATTGCCAATCGAAGTTGTCGTTATGCCTGGTCGCGGCAAAATCATTCTCACCGGCTCTCTCGGAGAAGTCATGAAAGAATCGGCACACGCTTCGCTTTCATATCTCCGCAGCCATTCCGATGAGATCAAAATGCGCCCGATCGATTACGATGCAATCGATCTGCATATCCACTTCCCCGAAGGTGCGGTGCCCAAAGACGGGCCCTCAGCCGGTATTGCCATTGCAACCGCAATTTACTCGGCGCTCAACGAAGTGCCGGTACGCAGCGACTTTGCCATGACCGGTGAAATTACTCTGCGTGGTCGCGTGCTGCCAGTCGGTGGCATCAAAGAAAAGCTTCTGGCAGCACATCGCCAGGAGATAACCAATATCATTCTGTCGAACGACAACGAAAAGGAACTCGAAGAAGTGCCGCCACAGATTCGCAAGAATCTGACGATCTACAAGGTCGCTTCTGCTGCTGAAGTGCTCAAACTGGCGCTTCGCGGCGAACCAAAGAGTACTCCGCTTGTGTTCAGCAGCCGCGCTCTCGGCACTGCGGCCAAGCGCAAGAAGACCTCGAAAAAGCGCGGAGCAGCTTAATGACCATCAAGATTACTTCGGCTACATTCAGCGCCTGTGTTGTCGGCAAAGACGGCATTCCTGACGACAATCTGCCGGTAATTGCTCTGGTTGGACGCAGTAACGTTGGCAAATCATCTTTGATCAACTGTATAACCGGGCGTAGAGAACTGGCGCGTACAAGTTCTCTGCCAGGTAAGACCCTTACCATCAACTATTATTGTATAAATGAGGAGTTTTATCTCGTAGATCTGCCGGGTTACGGTTACGCCAAAGCTTCAAAAGTTACCAGACAACGCATACAGAACATGATGAACGAGTTTTTTGCCGAAAGCAAAAATCTCAAGGGCGTTATTCAGGTGCTCGATATCAGGCACAAGCCTTCGCCGCTCGACACTCAGATGCAAAGCTGGATACGCGATCAAAAGCTGAACAGTCTCGCTGTTCTCACCAAAGCAGACAAGCTCAGTCATCAGCAGGTAGTTAAGATGCGCGCATCGATTGCAAAAGATCTGAAGCTCGGCTTCAGCATGGTCTTTTCGGCAAAAACTTCGACCGGAAAAGAAGACTTTCTCGATGCCGTAGAAAAAGTTATCGCCGGTCTCGAAATCAAGAGCAGTGAAAGCAAGGGCAGAAGGCCTCATCCGCAACCCCGCCAGGGTGCTGAGCGCTCGCAAAGGGCCGGCGAAAGCGGTTCACGCTCTGGCCGTGAAAGGCAGCCTGACAGAGAAAGAAAACCGGGCCGGGATCGCCCGGCAGACAAGCAGCCTGACAAGCAGTCAGAAAAAATTCCGTCTCCTGATAAACCGGCTCCTAAACCCGACAACCAGTCTTCGCCAAGACCTGAAAAAACCGAACAGTCGACCGAGCAACGCCCAGGCCAGAGTCGCCGTCGGCGCTGGAAAAATCGCAAAAATCGTGGCGAAGGTGACAAGAAAAAACAGCCAGAAACATAACTCTTTTTTGAGTGGAGGAAAATATGAAATTTGTGCGTATCGCTCTCTGTCTCGCTTTGCTGGTGACAACGGTCACCGCTGGTGCAGCTCCATCGCTGAACAGCATTCAAAAGAACATCAAAGCTGCCGGCAAACTCTGGTCAGGCGACCCGGTAAAAGCGCAGACCATGTTGCGCGAATCTTTTGCTTCGGCAATTGCCTGGACCAAGGATGAATACAAACCTTCCGTCAGAGAACAGGGTTTTTATAACGCTATTACCTGCTTCAGCCCTGAACTTGTCGAAGAAGTCGCGCTGGCGGCCGAAACTTATGTAACTCTTTTTCCGACGGGTCGCTACCTCAAAAAGGTCAATCTCTATCGCGCTATGGCTGAATATTCACGCGGCAATTACGAATCAGTGGCGGCCGCTCTCGATGCCGCCGCCAGAGCCAAAGGTAAATTCGCCTATCCGGAACAGACCCAGGCAATGTCAGGGTATGTTTTAACCGGACACCATCGCAGTGCCGAACGCTTCATCGAAGGTCAGCGCCTGCAGAAGCCGTCATCTGCTCTAACCAAGGATCTGCGCCGTTTTCATTCAGGCAATAGAATGATCGATGGTCTTCTTAAGCGTGTGGCATCTGGACAAATCAGTGGTGCCCAGGCGGCTGATCTTCTCGACTCAGCTCTTGACACAGCCTACTTTGCCAAGCGGGCTCCTGAAGCGGCCTTGACTTCGATCGCGCTTAAGGATTCGCAGGCACCATATTATAACCCGGTAAGAACTGAATGGTTAAGCTTGAGCCGTGTGGTCAAACATGCGACTTCGCCACAGATGCGATTGAAGAAGCTGACTGAATTCGTTACCAGCTTCCCGGAAGCATCCAGTGCCGAGCTCTATAAGGCATTGCTTGACCTGCGTTATCTCTATCTTCTTGAATTCCGCGACCAGACTGCCGCTGCCGAAATGCTGGTGCAGATGAAGTCGCTGCCTGGTTTCGAAAAGCTGGCAAGAATTGAAGAGATCGTATCCTCGATGAATCAGCGCAGCCTGATGACCCCCGAAGGTTACAAGTCTCTCCAGGAACTGCTTTCTCTTGGTCACCTGCTCCCTTACGACAACGGGCATCTGCCGGTTATTGGTCTCGACTACATTCATTTCCTTACAGTGATCGCTGATATGATACATGGTCAGAACAGCCAGATCCGCAATGTTAATGCTGTTGGCTGGAACAACCTGCCGGCTGACATCCTTTATCAGACAGCTGTGGGAGCCAAGGAGAAGGCCTATCAGTCATATCTTCAGATCAAAGATGGTTTGACCCCTCAGGTCAATCGCATGCTCGAAGATTTGATGTTTCCGCTTTATCTGCCTTCTGTAGCCAAAGATAGAATGTTTATGGCCGGATTGTTGGCTGTTCCGACGCTGCCGGACCTCGGCACTGATCTTCTGATCGCTGCTATCTCCGATCAGCCAAGAATGCGCAAGGCTGAACACGGTTTTGCAGTTCTTTCTGATGTTTACAACCGACACATGGCTTATTCTGAAGCTCAGGCTGTCTGGAAAATCCTGTCAGACAACTACCCTGATTCTATCTGGCTTAAGTAATTGAATTGAGAGGCGGCAGGCCTTGCCAGATGGCAGGACTTGCCGCCTGCTTTTTTGGTTTTTTTTGGATTCTGGAGGTATGCTATGAAAAAACTTGCTGTTGTTGCACTTCTGACGATAATCATGGTCGGAACCGCCTTTGCTGCGCGCCCGATCGATTACCGCGGCATATTCCCGGCCGATCGTGAAAGCGATGCCAGAATAACCAATTATATCCTGCTCAAAAAAGATACGCGAATCAGGTTCGAAATTGAAGAGCAGGGGCATGGCACAACAGACAGAGTAAAAGTCGAAAAAGTTCAGCTGACCTCAGCTCCTGATATCAGCTTTTCTGATTCAGCCGGCATAAGCGTGCTCGATGTCAGCGAATCTGGCATCTACGAGGTTACACTTGTACCAACAGCCGTTTCTGGCGAAATACGGTTCGTGCTCAGGGTCGTCGAAATTGCCAGAGAGGCACCGGTTGAGCCGCTCGTGCCGGTGGCGACGGTTACAGATTCAGTTTCAGTTGCGAATACGACTGACATATCGCAGGCGGTTATCGCTGATACTTTGCCGGCGGTATCGACTGCTGCAATAGCAGTGCCGGTTGCGGTAGAGCAGATGACAGCGACAGCCGCGCAGGTTGCAGACAAAACTGAGATTGCCTCATTTGTATCTTCTACTATCGAAGCAACCAGTTCAGTTACTCTCAAGGCGCCGGCTGAAGGCTATTTTATCAATCCCTTTGCCGGTTTCAAGTTTGTTGGTGAAGGGCTTAACCTTCTGTCTGATTCTGAGCGCCGCAAGCTGATCAAAGTTCTTAACCGCCTGGCAGACGGCTCTATGGCCGAAGTTGCCGGCAGCTTTTTCAGCCCGGAACCAGACGTTTTGATGTTTCTGCCAACTGCGGTGCTGCCTGGGGCGATTTACTATGTCGAAGTCTATGATAATGCCGGCAGTCGTTGTGCGGAATATCGTGTTGCTGCCATGCCTGAGGTTGCAATAGAATTTAAGAGAAATCTCAATGATGTGCTGGCAGGTGTCAGCTGGCAGCCTCAGCCGACGCTTATGCCCAACCCGGCCGGGCAGATGCTGGCTTTGCACAACTGTGATATTGCTGTGTTTTCAGGAACAGAGCTGTTGGTAAAATTAAGTGGCGAACAGGTCGCACAGCCTTTTGGCTCTCTTGGTCAGATCAACTGGCGGGCGCGCCCACATTCTCTTGATATTGAAATGCCTGCAGCTCTCATTGCGTCAGAATGTGTCGTCGAGGTTATGGCAGCGCTCGATGGTTCTGATACGAAAAACGTTGCATATCGGGCGAGCTGGCAGAAAACGGATGACCAGGTCGATTTCAGCGATGTTGAAGCCTCTGACGATCTGATTTATGACAAGCCGAAGGAAGAATTCAGCATTCAGGCATTCACGGCGCGCGAACAACTGGCAGAAACGGCTGCTTTTCAAATTGAGAAAAGTTTCAGCCTGGTTGATAATGAGGCTGACAAGATGGTCGCCTGGCCACAGGATGTGGTGTGGGATGAAAACGGCAGCCTCTGGGTGCTCGACAGTCAGTTGCGCCGAATTGCCAATTACAATGTCGCAGGCATGCTGCGCACCAGTTTTGGCGAGCGTGGTGACACGCCTGGCAGCCTTGGTCTGCCGGTTGCGCTGGCTCAGAAAAACTCAAGTCTCTTTGTGTCTGATACTTCCCGGCATGCAGTTCACAAATTTACTACTGAAGGTCTGTTTGTCGTATCGATTCTGTCTGAGCCTGGTTCAGGCATTAACATAGATCTGCCTGGCGGGATATGTTTCAGAAAAGATGAAATGTGGGTTGCCGATCGCGGCAATGCCAGAATTCTTTGTTTCAATCAGCAGGGTGGCTTTCTTGGCAGTTTCGGCTCGACAGCGGCAGCTCCGATTGAAGCCCCGGTAAGTGTCCGGGCCGATGCTGATTCATTGTTCATTCTCGAAAGAAGCGGTCTGGTCAAAAAGTTCAGCCCGATGGGCCAGTTTGATGCAACATTTCAGAGTGGCAGCAACGAAGGCAGCGGACTCGATGTCGATCGCTGGGGCGGCGTGTGGGTTTGTGATGCTGGCAAATTCAAGGTTGTGCGTTTCTCAAAGCAGGGCGCTGCATTGACCGAGCTGGCAGCTCCTCCGGCGGCAAAGCCCTGGCTGCCTACAGCTGTTGCTGTGCGCTCTGATGGTAAGGTTGCGGTTACCGACGCCGCCAACAAAATGCTGCACATTTTTACTCTGGTAGAATAATGAAGCTGCCGGAGACCAGAAAACAGAACGTTGGCAGCAGAGTGTTGCGGATAGTGGTTTTGCTGCTGTTAACCATGTTGCCATTACCGGTTATCTCGCAGAGCGAAATGCTCGAAGTAGAGCTTGCTTTTGTTCGCGGGCGCTCTTTCATCAACAGCCCGGAAAAGGAGCCCTATGAAGTGAAAGCCGGGCAACATCTGTTGCCATCTTCTACCAGCCTGATCACTTTTGTTGACGGTCAGTGTTTCTTGAAAGCCGGCGAAAGCGAAATACGTCTGAAGCAGGAAACAATTCTCGCTCTCTCGGGAAAAGATAAATACGAGCTGCGGCAAGGTCTGGCAGGCTTTAAAACTGGCTCTGATACAATAATGCTGACGACTGCGCATCTCGCTGCCGAGTTTGCCGACGCTGTCGTAGTGGTCAAGGCCAACCCGGTAATGACCAGATTATGCGTGGTCAAGGGCGTGGTGACGGTCATACAGGGACGGCAGTCGGCAACCGTGCCGGCCGGACAGGAAATCGCCGCGGCTCCGCAAAGATTGTCGAAATTATACCGACATTCCGATGAGCTGCGCTTCACCTGGTACTGGGTAGACCCATCCAAAGAGCCCGCACTGCAAAAAGACTGAACAGTTCTAATTATAGCTGTCTGCGTTGAAGAGATAGCGGGCAGTAGCAACTACCAGCCCATTTTCGATTACATCTGCGACCACCATTATACGATATTGGTCGCCACTCGCTGGCAGATATTCTGTTAACACTCCACCGGGCACAGCTGATGACTCGCTGTATAGAAAATCTGATATGTCCGAATAGACGCGCAGATAATAGGAAGCTGTACCAGAATTAACCGAAACCGGGCCGACAGATATAATTCTATTGCTGCTGGTAGGAGCAGACGGAGCTGTCTGAAAACGTGGGGGAAAGGCAGCACCCCAGCTGATGTCTTTGGTTACTGAAAATGTTTCGGTGTTAACGGTGTAGTGTAGTGTGTATTTGCCG
>Ga0123335_1008293_pt1 | contig 11202 bp, 6 predicted proteins | sample BiotimSIPDNA_2_FD_89707 | JGI IMG/M metagenome (GOLD analysis project Ga0123335, IMG submission 89707) | Anaerobic biogas reactor microbial communites from Washington, USA - Biogas_R2 time_0 SIP DNA | ecosystem: Engineered > Bioreactor > Anaerobic > Unclassified | place: Washington, USA... | reverse complement strand
CTCGATCACCCCGTTCTCGTATACCTCGAAGGCGGTCTCCCCAATATCCAGGTACTCGCCCAGCTTCTTGTTCACCGCGATAATCGTTCCTTCCACTGAAGAACAAACCGAAGCCGATCGTATCCGGCCTGCTGCACTTCTCGCCCGAATGGTTCGGGTGCGCAGGTTGGATTCGACAGCATAGCGCTCCTGTGTGATTTTATTCTCCATTTCCTCGACGGCAAGACGGGCCTGATTCAGGTCATATTCCGCCACGTAGCCTTCCTTTGCCCGTACCTGCAGCAACTCGTAATCTTCCTTGAGTTTCTGAAGGTCGATATCGTGTTCTGATGGCAAGGCACCCATTTCCTCACTGAACTTCAACTGAGCCTGATTGCTCTCGGAGGCCAACTCCACCGCACGGGTATCTAACTCCACCACGACCTCACCTCTCTTGACCCAGTCGCCCAATTCCTTGTGAACCTTCACAATTTGCCCCGGATCACGGAAAATACCAATCTCATACACATGCTGGGGTCTCACCTCAACCGTCGCATAAAGGTAATGGGTGAAAGGCATGCTGCGCACTTTTACCACTCTCTCCTCCTCAGCCGTCTCGCGAAAAGCAAACACCCCCGCGCCAATCACCATTGCGATGGCAAGAAACGCGATCAGATTCTGCCAGATGCGACTATTTTTGTTATTGGTCATTGTGTCGACTACTTGCGCTTATTGGTTTTGACCCAGTCACCCGGCTTGAACCGTCCCATTTCCTGAACGATCACCCACTCGCCTTCCTCGATGCCATCCAACACCTCGATGTGCGTGATCCCCCGGTAGCCCAACTGGACGGTGCGAGGCTCCACCCACCCGCCTTTCACAACGTAGGCCAACTGTTCCTGCAAGGCGTCCGGCCTCACCAACAAACTATTCTCGCGGGACCCCAGGATGATGCTCACCTCTCCCGTAAGCCCGGGAACCAGCTCCGCATCGGGAACATCCGTTTTGATGTGCACATCAAAACGATTGGTCATCGGATTGGCCTTTGGAAGCTTGAACGCCACTTTGCCTCCATACGTATCCCGTCCTAGGCCCAGGAATTTGATCAAACACGGATCCCCTTCATGGATCCGGTCGATGTCCTGCTCAGAAATCTCCGCGACCACCTTTTTCTCGACATAAATCAAATCCATCACAGGCTCTCCAAGGCTCACCACTTCGCCCGCTCGCTTGTAAATCTCTGAAATGATCCCATCCGAAGGCGCATAAAGTTTCGAATACTGAAGGCGCATGTTCATCAGCTTGATGTTATGGTTCAGCCTGGCAAGGTAGTTGTCATCATTGATATCAGTGATCTCAAGACGCTCACTGCGTTGTTTCAAATCACGCTCCATCAGCTCAAGCTCGCGATCGGATTTACCACCTTTTTCATATTCCTTCTTCGCCATTTCATATTCTACCAAGCGCCTTTCATATTCAAAGCGGTCAGCTGACTTCAGCTTGCGAACATTCATCCGCTCGTCACGCAAAGCCTCCTCCTCCGCGATTTTGTCAATCAGCGCTTCATCCCGCCATTCGACCAAAATGTCCCCCTTCTTGACATGGTCGCCGATTTGTACATGCAGGGTCATGATCGCACCCCTAAGTCGGGAGTTGATCGAAGTCTTGTGCTTCTCGCGCACATACACGTTACCCAGAACCACGTCATTTGCAGTTCCCACCTTGACCTGCTCCACCACTGCCTCCTTTGAGGTCAGCATGAAGTAACCAAATCCGAACAGAACCATGCAGACCAAAGCGATCCCGATCCGGATCAGCAGGCGCCTTATCTTGATTCTATTCCACATACGCATGTCTTTGGTGAAACCGTTCCATAGCCAAAAAGCCAGCAAAAAACCATACCCGTCTTGGGACATCCCGCACAAGACCAACGTTCAACCTTTCCCGAATTACCCGGCAGCAACACCTCAAACTGACGTGAAATGGGTGGCGAGATGCGTTGAACCAAGACATACGCAAGCAGGGCGAGCGATGTTGAATACTAAGAGGTTTCTACATCGCCCTGCGGGCTTACGCCCCTCGGCTTCGCTCGGGGCACAGACGCCTCAGCTTCGCCTCGGCAACATATTTTGAATTCTAGATCTGCTGTTTGGCGCCAGCCAAACGTATGTGGCCCGCAGGGCTTATAGCGAGCACAGCGAGCGATGTTGAATACAAAGATTTGACTCACGCAGAGAGCCCAAGACCCCATGAAAGAGAAGACTAAGATTTGTTCTCACGCCCGTTTGACGCTTCATGCAGCGTCTTCACTCAAGACGCAAAGCCGCCAAGGAAGAGACTGGCGTCGCCCCGACAAAGAATAGCCGATAGGCGATAAACAATAGCCAATGATATAATTACTCACATCGATTCCCCAAATCTGAGTGAATCTGCGCTAATCGGCGGCTCAAGCTTCTTCCTCTGTGCTCTCGGCGTCCTTTGCTTCGCGCTATCGCTTGAGTGTCGCCTTCGGCTCGAAAGTGGTGGATAGAATTCTTATTCGACGAGCAAGGCGAGCGATGTTAAATGCAAAGAATTGATTTACAACGCTCGCCCGCTGGGCTCACCGGAACAAGGACGTGGGCAGCATGCTTCCAATACACCATTGGAAGCGGGAGAAATGGGGAACACTCACGCCTTCTCTTCAGAAAACCACTGCAGGCACGCATCCACAATACGATCGCATGCTTTTCCGTCATCGTAGGGGTTGTGGGCACGGGTCATGGCAAGGTAAGCCTCGCGGTTGTCACGCAATCCCTCCTTGATGCACCGGGTGTCACTTCCAACCAACCGGACCGTGCCCGCTTCAACGGCCTCCGGCCGTTCCCAACGATGGGGCCTCATCAATAGTAGGGTCGATTATCAGATCTTTGCACCCGATGAGTGCCTCGCTTCGGTTTCCAAATTGTAACTGCCCGATACAGCATCCGGAGAACAGATGCAAAGGGTTTATTATCCAGCCGCTGCAAGAACATGCGCCCCAGCAATTTAATGGGCACTCCATAGTGATAGTTGATGTCTTTGCAGATCGGTCGGTCCACGAGTTGCAAAAAATCCTTGGTTCGCCCGAAAGCAAGTTCATCGCCATCGATACGGCTGATCACATTCCATTCCGCTGGGCGCAGGAGCCGACCATAGGTGCGGATCGGTCGCAGGCACGGCTTGAGGCTCAACAAATAGGGAGTCTGGATCGATTCAAGCGGCTTCACTCCTCCCAAATCAACCGAAAAATCATAGGCTGACAGCGCGGGACACAGGCCCTTGAGTGCGGCAGGATCAAGTTCTCCATATGCGTCGTAAAACAAGGCGCGATCATCCAAATCCGGCAAATGCCAATCGCGCAGACCAAGCATCATATCACGTTGGTAGGTCGCATCACTCTCATGATGATTCTCCCCTAGCTCCATGAAATTGGTGGTCGTCGAATAACGGGGATAGACGAAATAGCGAGTGGTGTCCACCATGTAGGCCGTGAACCATTTCTTCCATGAACTCCATGGCCATTTCCTCATATCCCATGGGATCGCCTTGGCTGCCACGGTCTCATGCGTTTGGTCCTTTGACCAATCCTTGAACCGATTCCACTGTTCCGATGTCCAGCATTGCCCCCATGATGCCGCCAGTTGGAGAAAATACGCATCGCTCCCATCCTTTAAAGGCCAAAACCGCATTTTGGACGTCTCGTTATAAGCATGGTGATACAATGCCATGCCGGCGACCCGATCGTCGGGTCCATATTTCTGAATCATCCGACAGGCGAGATCGTAGAATCCAGGGGCAACGAAAAGATCATCCTCGAGCATGATGATACTCCCAAAGCGTTTCGCGAGATCGGCGCATGCATAGACATGGTCCCGAAGCCCCAACCTCTCCGTCCGGAGTATAACCTCTATCGAACCGTAGGGCCAATGATGACCCTTCACGAACGATTCCACAGCTGTGCTGTTTCCTTTATCCACACTCACAATCAACGGAACATCCCGACCTCCGTATTCCCCCAAATACAACGAGTCCAACAAACGGCGAAGGCTTTCAACCCTCTGGTATGCAATCACCACTATCGCCGGATTACTCATATGGTACGCTAATTCAAAAAAAAGACACGTATTGTCCTTCAGAATATCATGTCAACCCTCTATGATATTCCGACTCGATAATCTGCAAAAGAGTAAGCTCGCATCGTGATAACACTTTTTTTGACAACACATGGGCATACCTCAGGAAATAGCCATACTAAAGAGTAATCTGACGATAATCGGATCAATCGTTCATAACTAAAGGCGAAAACTCAATTGTCCTCGCAGTGATAATGGAACAAAGACAAGACTTCGGGAAGTGAAAATGGAACCAAACAGCCAGACGATCCGGATCCTGTATTCCCTCGCTGGAAGTTCAGAATAAAACGCCCGAATCCAGTTCGGGGAATTTGGTGTTGATCTCAACCGCCCGCTGGCGCTAATGCATAAGGCTTGCGCGATAACGGACTGCGATTTTTTTGAAAAAAACCACCGGACTCGCAGGAACCTTTTCGCTGCTGAACATCCCAATTCTTACATCATGCCGAATCCATACCACATTGTCGTCTGCGGAAGCATTGTTCCGAATCCGCTTCAAACCCTTGAGCCGCTCGAGTCCCCACAGGGCCCGGCACTCAAAAACGAAATGATGCTGCCCGCCGTTTTGGACCCATGGGCGGGGCATGCCCTCTACGAAGCCGCAAACCTCGTGAAACAAGTCCCAGGGAGCAAACTCTGGCTGGTGAGTATGGCGCCCAAGGCCAAACTTCAGCAGGTCATGATGGCCATCGCCCAAAAAGTAGGCTTCGAGTTGGTCGCCATCGATGGTCCATCCAGTGGATTCACGGATGCAGGTGCTGTGGCGACGGAGCTCGCCAAGGCAATCTCCGGGATCGCCGGTTTGGATCGATCCAGATTGATGGTGTTCGGGGGCTGGGAAAGCGCATCAAGAGGATCCGGTGCCGTGATGCAAATGCTGGGAGAGATTCTTGGCATAACCGAACAGTTCCAAGGAGTCGATGTGCTGACACCGGGTGCCGATGACATAATTGAGATCAAGGAGCGGGTCGAAGGAGGGCAATATCAGGTAAGCGAGTGCGCCGGCCTTCCGATTCTAGTCGGATGGGCCACCGGAAACCTGCCAGAGCCGAAGAATAATCCGCAGATCGGCATGGTCAACATGCGCACGGTCATGCCAGCTCTCCAGAAGGCAGCCGCTTCACAGGTCAAAACAGCTCCCGATGTGTTCAAATCGGTTGAACTTCCCAAGCAGAAAAGGGAAACCCGCATCGAGAAGAATCTATCTCCCGATGCGATCGCGGATGAGATTATCGCTTGGCTCAATCAATAAACTTCCAACACCCTTTTGTTATGTCTGATACAATCCTTTGCCTGATTCCCTGCAGCTCAGACGGCAAGTTCGATAGGCATGCCCTTGAATGCCTTACGACCGCTCAACAGTTGAAAACGGCCCTGTCTGCCAACCTTGTTGTGGGAACGTGGGGCGCGGCTGTGCCCGATACATCCATCGGCTCGATTGGAGCCAGCGCCTACCTTCAAGTGGAAGGTGCCGCATTCAACCAGGCCCGCTACGCGACGGACAGCGCTGCCGCCGAAGCCATTGTGAAACAATGTGGTGCCACAGTGATCCTTGCTCCAGCAAACTCGCGCATCCAGCGCATCATCGCAGGAGTTGCACAACGCATGGGCGGCACAGTGGACACCCACGCAACCGGTGTCGAAGCCGAAAACGGCAGAATTGTCGTGTCCCGCTGGTATTATCGTCAACGGATGTTGGCAAAACTTGTGCGCAGTGCCCGTCCTTGTTTTGTGTCGATCGAGTCCGGTTGTTTTGCCGCACATGCAGCCTCCGGATCCTGCACCTATCAGAAAATCCAACCGGCTGGCGAAAGCCGCACCTCCGTGAAGGGAGTTCTCTCCTCGACGGGTGGCGACCAGACCATCCGCCCCGATGCCGACCTGCTCTTCGTAGCCGGTGCAGGATGGACCAAAAAACAGACCGATGGTTCCCTTCAACACAAAAAGGCCGAGGACCTCATCCTGAACTTCATCAACAAGCGCAATGCCTCACTGGGCAGCAGCAAGTCCATGGTGGATCTCAGCTCCGAGGGACAGGAAGTGCTCTCATTCCTCACCCACATGCACCAGATCGGGCAGACTGGTGCGACTCCACGGCACGCAAAAGGATTGTCCACCTGCTGTCACGGCGAAGAGCCCCATGCGGTGGGATGGCGTTTCGTTCAGGAAAGAAGGGCCATCAACCTCGATCCGAATTGCGGTTGGGCTCACGGAAAGGCAGATGTGCTCTACGTTGCCGATGCCTTTCAAGTCATGGAACGCGTTAACGCCAAGCTCTGACGCTTTGAGCAGCTAGAGACGGCAACTCCCATAAGCGAGTTACCCATCTGTGCATCGCCGATTCGGGACTCACCTGTCGGCAATGCACAATTTTCTCATCCCGCCGACAATCTCCATGAGCTGAGTCCGGCAATCCAAAAGAATCCGGACATGTACATCACCGCACCAGCCGGTGCATGACGTCTGCCAGCTCACGCAAACGTATCGGCTTACTGAGATAGTCATCCATACCTGCAGCCAAACACCTCTCCCGATCCCCAAACAACGCATGAGCGGTGAATGCCACGATCGGAACCTTCGGCTGGCGAACACCCGAATCACGTTGCCGGATCTTCCTGGTTGTCTCGTATCCGTCCATCACCGGCATCTGGCAATCCATGAGCACCAGGCAATACTCATTCGATTTCAGCCGATCGATAGCTTCTTCACCCGAAGTTACCACTTCGACGCCAAATCCAAGGGACCGGACCATACTCGCGGCAACCTTTTGATTCGAAAGATCATCTTCAACCACCAGCACAACCGCCTTATCACCTCCATTTGATTGGGATTTCGGAACACTTGGCAGCACGCTATCTGATACCACTTGTTCGGTATTCGCCTCTTGATCCCGCAATCCAAACCGGGCTGTGAAAGAAAACCTCGAACCTTTCCCTAACTCACTTTCGAGAGAAAACTCGCCTCTCATCAAGTCCACCAACCGCTTCGATATCGCAAGGCCAAGACCAGTACCTCCGAAACGGCGGGTGATCGAACCATCCACCTGACTGAAGGCCTGAAACAGCTTAACCTGATCCTCGGACGCAATACCAATACCGGTGTCTTCAACCAAGAAGCGGAGCGTCACATCTGAATCATCCCCTTCCACCAAAGTTACTTCAAACCGAACCGATCCCTTCTCAGTAAACTTCAACGCATTGGATCCGAGGTTTACAAGAACCTGCCTCAGACGACCTTCGTCACCCATCAGGCGGTCAGGAACTTCATCCTGAATGGTGCACGAAAGCATCAGTCCCTTTTTCTGCGCCTGAACGCCGAGCAAACGTATGGTCTCGTCCAAGGCCTTTCGCAAGGCAAACGGATCACGTTGCAATCTCAGTTTACTCGCCTCAATCTTAGAAAAGTCGAGGATGTCATTGATAATGTCCAACAATGATTCTCCACTTCGGCTGATGACCTCGGCAAACTGGCGTTGTTCCTGATCAAGATCAGTCGAGAGCAACAGACTTGCCATCCCGATCACTCCGTTCATCGGAGTGCGGATCTCATGGCTCATGTTCGCGAGGAACTCGCTCTTCGCACGGTTGGCACTCTGTGCGGCCTGCGCCAAGCGCTGCGCCTCTGCGATACTATCTTCCAGCTTTAGATTCTGCTCCAGAATCAGCCGTTCCTGTCGCTTCCGCTCAGTGACATCACCGACAATCACCGCGAACTGTCCCGGAGCATTGCGGTATGCCACCACATGGAAGTGCCGACCCAATGTATCGACGTAGTCTTCGAAACTCTTTGGAATCCCCGTCTCGGCCACCTCTGCGTATCGCTTCAACCAATCTTTATCCAAATCAGAAAACACCTCATACGCTCCCTTGCCAATAAGATCAGCCTTTTTGAGCCCAACGATTGCCTCGAAGGCATCATTCACAAACAGGAAACGGTAGTCCACAGCCACGCCTTGTGCATCATAGACCATCTCATGAACGGCCAAGCCCTGCTGCATTTGAGTAACCAGGCTCCTGAACTGTTCCTCGCTCTGACGGAGAGCCATCTCAGCCCGCTCCCGCTCCGTCACATCCCTTGCCGAAGCGTACACCAGACCACCATGCAAGCGCGACCTCCATTCCAACCGGCAATAACTCCCGTCCGATTTTCTAAATCGGTTAATGTGAGCGCGAATATCAGACTCAGATTCAAGCATTCGCATCGCTGCCACGGTGTATTCAAGATCATCTGGATGCAGATAGTCCACAAAGCGATTTCCAACCATACTCTCAGCCGGGTAACCAAGCAAACGACTCCACGCCTGATTCAAGCGAAGTATTTTTCCATCTTCATCCCCGACCGCCAACAGGTCAGCGGTAACATCAAAGAACAGTTCCAACTCCCGCGTAGTGTCAATCAGGTGATTGCGCAAAGAGTATTCACGGGTGACATCCCGAAACACCAGAACAACCCCCAGGACACCTCCATCCATGGCACGTATAGGCGCACAACTATCCGCGATCTGATAGTTCGAACCATCCCTCGAAAGCAGCATCGTGTGGTTCGCCAACCCCACAATACGTCCTTCGACCAATGCTCTTCTTACCGGATCAGGCGCAACACCTCCCGTCACAGCATTGACAATGCGAAATACATCGCTGACCGGCTTCCCGGTAGCCTCTTTCTCGATCCATCCGGTGAGTCGCTCAGCTATCGCATTCATCCAAACAACCCTTCCCTGGTTGTCGGTACTGATAACCCCGTCACCAATGGAGCGCAAAGTCGCTGAAAGACTTTCCCTCTCCTGCCAGAGTTCCGACGTCCGCACCCGGACCTGATCTTCCAAATACCGGCGCCTGTAGAGTAACATGGCGACAACAACCGCCAGCCACATTGTTACCGTAGATCCAACAAGAATCGCCATCAATCCATACGTTCTCGAAGCGGATCCCATTCCGAACCTGACCTCAGGTTCCATGCGCAAGACCCTCGTCTGGCCGAACACAAACAAAGGCCGGGTCAAACCCGAGGAGCCGGGCCGCATCATCATACGCCATGACAACGGGTTCCATTCAGGACGCTGGCTTCTGGGATATTCGTTCGATAAACCTTTCCACTCCTCCGGATCTTCGACTGTCACCCGCTGGATCCACTCTTTGCCCAGCAATGCCTCAACGGCTTCATCGAAATTCAGAACCACACCAATCAGGCCCCTGAGTATCTCTGATTCGCCATCCTGCCGATACAAAGGGCATACCACCAGGTGCATCGCTTCTTTCACTCCATCCCCATGTTGCAGCGCCAATGATTCACTCATGGTCGGCAATCCGGTCCCAATGGCTTCAACTATCGCATTCCTTGCAGCCTCGATCTCAGCAATGTCCCAATTCTGCATACCTGAATGGGAGGACTCAGGCGCAACGTAACGAACAGCAAAGCGATCATCCCGGGATATTCCCGTAACGCCATCGCCACTACCGGCATCCACGGAGACATCCCCTTCTCTGGTTATCCATAAGACGGAATGCACCACGCCTTCATGCAGCATGGCCGAAGTAAAAGAAGCGAACTCGTCACGATCCACCATCTGACTCGAGTCAAAAAAACGCTTCAATCCGCCCAACTGATGAATCCTGAGATCGTCGAAAGCGTTCTGAATCTGTGCATGTTTGGATGATGCCAGCGAGCTGAAAGCATCCTGATCGCTCCGCGATGCGATTTCGGCGATAACCCAACTTGCAACAGCAGTCGCAACCAATCCAAAAACGACGATCAACACCACTTCCACATAGGCTAGACGCTCCCGCAACACAGGTCGCATGCTCTCCCTCCGAAGCAGCAGAAGACCACCTCCGATTAGAATCCCTATCTGCACAACGGCAACAAAGACAGAGAATGTCCATGACCAACGAATAGCTTGCGACCACAACCCTCCGTCCCATTCGATTCCAACCACCCATGCCGGGCTAACCGCCCCGCCGGAATCAATTAGAGCCACAGAATAGTAACTGAGCCCCTTCTCTCCAGCCCATTGAACCACCTGTCCTTCTTCCTGCTGGAGTATCCTCGTGTTAATCACATTTGACAAACCTGGGCTCGAATAAGTCACGGGATCACCCCCCGATACAACCTCCAGCTTAAACCCATCGTCATCATCCCTTGCCAAAAATATGGACTTCGCCCCAATCACATCCCGATACTCAGAAAAATAGGCCGAGACACGCTCGCGCTCAGAAGAATCCAGGTCCCTTCTCCCAAACGAAAAAACATCCAGCTTGTCCGGACTGATCACCCGTCCCAAAGCAGCTGCCTGCGTCAACGCATGCCTGTTAAGCGCATCCAAGCAGAAATCGCCATACCACACCCCACCACCAAGTGCTGCACAAAGAACAACCGTCAACGCCGCCACAAATGCCCATACCGTCACACGCAATCGAAACCTTCGTCTGTGACCTGCGGTTTTTTTCTGGGGAGCGGACTCCATATTCGGGGGAGGGGTATCAGGAGGAATGAATGCGGTTTTGAGTCAAAATCGACCCACAAGCTATGATTATCGGCAAATACCAGCGATTTGTGAATTCTTTTTTAACGCCAAACATAAACCCGTTGACATTAAAAACCCTGGAAAAATCGGAATGCTCCTGCTTGAAGCTGAATCAGAAACGATGCTCACCCGAAAAGATTGACCTTGAGGTCTCGGACCACCTGAAGTCCCCCCCAGTCGGCGCCTTTCATTGAGGCAAACCGGGCCTTCCGGCTCTCCGGGAAACAATCCCGGCGTTGCTCATAGATCTCCTTCAGGAAAAGCCTTGAGCCGATCGCCATCCCATCGCTGAAGTAGCGTACCCTGCGGCGCAGTAACTCCGACATTTCCACCTTACCGCCGGTGCGGATCACCTCACTGAGCTTCTCTTCGGAGATCACACCGCGGTCTTTGTCCAGCTCACCCTTTGGTTTTGCACCCTTCCCGAAAAGGCACAGACGATACCCGGCCATGGCCTCATCAAAGCTGCGCCCACCATAGATGAGCCGGTATCCTTCCATCGCGGATGCCGTTCCACCCATCGCTGCGGCATAGCTGCAAAAACGG
>Ga0123335_1008289_pt1 | contig 11203 bp, 7 predicted proteins | sample BiotimSIPDNA_2_FD_89707 | JGI IMG/M metagenome (GOLD analysis project Ga0123335, IMG submission 89707) | Anaerobic biogas reactor microbial communites from Washington, USA - Biogas_R2 time_0 SIP DNA | ecosystem: Engineered > Bioreactor > Anaerobic > Unclassified | place: Washington, USA... | reverse complement strand
CGGCCATCCACGTTCTTCGCCCATGGAGTTGTCGGCAGGTTACCGCCATAAATAGAAGTACAGCCGGTAGCGTTCGCCACCACCATGCGGTCGCCGAACAGCTGCGAAACCAGCTTGATATAAGGGGTCTCGCCACAGCCTGCACACGCGCCAGAGAACTCGAAGGTCGGCTCAAACAATTGAGAGAACTTGACCAAGTTCAATGGCACGGTCGCGCGGTCGATCAACGGCAGGGTCAGGAAGAAATCCCAATTTTTCTTTTCCTGCGCGCGGAGTGGCGGTTGAGGAGCCATGTTAATAGCGTGGCGTGATGGATCAGCCTTATCTTTGCCTGGGCAGTTCTCGACACACATGCCGCAGCCGGTGCAGTCCTCAGGAGCAACCTGAACCGTGAACGAATAGCCCTCTTTCCACTGCGCGGTCTTTGAAGCGGTATGTTTGAAGCTTTCGGGAGCGTCTTTGAGCAGCTCATCCTTATAGAGCTTGGTGCGAATGGCTGCGTGAGGGCAGACAAGTGAACATTTACCGCACTGGATGCAGATATTGGGGTCCCACACCGGAATTTCGAGCGCGATATTGCGCTTTTCCCACTGGGTTGTGGCGGTCGGGAAGGTGCCATCATCTGGCATCTGGCTGACTTTAACCTCATTGCCGCGACGGTCGATAATCATGCCCAATGTTTCACGTACGTACTCTGGCGCGTTCACCGGAACGGGGGATAGGCGCGGTTTTGTGCTCGTGACCTTCGCGGGCACCTTCACTTCGTGCATGTTCGCCACAGCCTGATCGACCGCGGCATAGTTCTTTTTTACCACAGCCTCGCCGCGCTTTCTGTAAGTATGCTCGATCGAATGCTTGATCTGCTGGATTGCTTCATCCTTGGGCAAGATGCCACTGATGGCAAAGAAACAGGTCTGCATGATCGTGTTAATGCGCTGGCCCATACCGGTCTTTTCAGCGACATCATACGCGTCGATAACATAGAACTTAATCTTCTTATCGATCAGATTTTTCTGCATGTCCTTCGTCAGTGTATCCCACACCTCATCAGGTCCATAGATGCTGTTCATCAGGAAAACCGAACCGGGTCGGGCAAATTTAAGCATGTCAAAGCGGTCCACAAAGCTTACCTGGTGGCAGCCAATGAAGTTGGCTTCGCCAGTTGAGATTTGATAAGGCGCCTTGATCGGTTTTGGTCCAAAGCGCAAGTGTGAAACGGTCACCGCGCCAGACTTTTTCGAGTCATATTCAAAGTAGCCCTGAGCAAAGTTTTCGGTTTCATCGCCGATGATCTTGATTGAGTTCTTATTCGCGCCAACTGTGCCATCCGCACCGAGGCCAAAGAACATCGCCTGCACCACATCATTGCCCAAAATTTCAAAGCTCGGATCGAAATCGATCGAAAGGTGAGTCACATCATCGATGATGCCCACGGTAAAGTCGGTTTTCGGAGCGTCTTTTTTCAACTCATCAAACACGCCCTTCACCATCGCGGGCGTGAATTCCTTCGAAGACAAACCATATCTGCCCCCAACCAGCGCTGGCATCTTCTTGCAGTTTGCCATACCGCTTGACACACCGGTCTGCATGGCAGATACCACATCGACATACAGAGGCTCACCAGTCGCGCCAATTTCCTTGGTGCGGTCAAGCACAGCGATTTTCTTCACCGTCGCCGGAATAGCTTTCACAAACGCTTCCACCGGGAAGGGGCGATACAAACGCACCGCCAAAACACCCACTTTATCTTTGCCGTGTTTGACAAGATATTCGGCGGTTTCGGCAGCGGTTTGAGCCGCTGAGCCCATGATCACCACCACACGGTCGGCATCTGCCGCGCCATAATATTCAACCAACTTATATTCTCGGCCGGTCAGGTCGGCGAAACGTTCCATTTCCTCTTCAACAATACGCGGGCATTCAGTGTAATAGCGGTTAACCGTCTCACGGCCCTGGAAGTACACATCGGGGTTCTGCGCCGTACCGCGCAACACTGGTCTGTCTGGGGTTAAAGCTCTTGAGCGATGAGCGAAAATCATTTCATCATTCACCAACGCGCGCAGGTCGTCATCGCTTAGACGTTCGATTTTGTTGATCTCATGCGAAGTGCGGAAGCCGTCAAAGAAGTGGATAAAGGGAACTCGCGCGCGCAGCGTGGCCGCGGTCGCGATTGCCGCCATATCCTGGGCTTCCTGAACTGAATTGCTGACCAGCATCGCGAACCCAGTCGACCGCGCCGCCATCACATCCTGGTGGTCTCCAAAAATGGAGAGCGCCTGAGAGGATAGTGAACGGGCAGAGATATGAAAAACGGTTGGGGTCAACTCACCAGCAATTTTGTACATATTCGGGATCATCAGCAAAATACCCTGAGACGCGGTAAATGTGGTGGTCAGGGCGCCTGCCTGCAGAGCGCCGTGCACTGCGCCAGCCGCGCCGCCTTCTGCCTGCATTTCCACCACCGATGGAATTGTTCCCCACAGGTTATTCAACCGTTCCGCCATCCACTGATCGGCTAATTCGCCCATCGTTGAGGAAGGAGTAATCGGGTAGATTGCGATCACTTCACTAAGCCTGTAAGCGACATGAGCTGTTGCTTCATTGCCATCGGTCATGACCATTTCACGTTTCATATTATTGGCTCCTTAAATAATTATCGGGTGCATCCCGTTATTTGTGCAGACACGATTAAAAAACGTGTAAATTTACACAAATTGAATTGTAATGCAGAATCCCGTTTTTGTATGTTAATAATTTGGCTAAGCTCTATAATTTTGCCGGCGAACTTCGCTCTTCGACACTTTTCAGGCGCTCCTCCCGCCAGATCAGCGCCTCTCAGTCTGAGCGATAAACCGCTGATTTCTCTCTAACGCCTCTCAAAACTCATCAGTTTCCAGCCAACAGATACTGGCGCGCCAGAAGCAGGGTCGAGAGCGTCTTCCCGTCGACGATCCCGCCCTCCGCTGCCATCTGATATGCCTGCTCAATCGGCATTTTCGATAAGCTCAAGAATTCATCCTCATCCTGCTCCAAAGGCGCCTCAATCAACCCCCGTGCCAGGAAACAATTCATAAACTCATTCGAATATCCGGCTGCCATCCAAAATCCGCCAAGGTGCTTCATCTCCCGACAATCCATGCCGATTTCCTCGCGCAGTTCCCGATGCGCCGACTCAAGCGGGGTCTCGCCCTCATCCATCACCCCCGCTGGAAGTTCCAGCATCTTCCCCATCGCCCCAATGCGATACTGCGTCACAAACCAGATATTTCCCGCCTCATCCACCGGCAGGATCGTTACCGCGTCCGCGTGGTCTACCAGGTCATACTCCCTTTCCCGTCCGTCCGGTAGTCTGAACCTGACCTTCTGCACGTCAAAGGCATGTCCGCTCATTGTCACCTGCCTCGCCACAACCGCAAACGGGTTGTTTGGAACGGCTGTTGTTTCTCGGTTAATCTCACTCATCGCTGCACCTCTCTGCCCATTTTACTCCAACCCTTTCCTGAATCTTCCGCTCACCCGCAAAAAAAAGAAGCGCTCGTGCGCTTCTTTAGATCAACAATTCAAATCACTATGGAATTTGCAGAGTTTTAATCCCTTCCAAATCATACGGGGCTTTTAACCCATTCACCGCGATAATCGCTTCAGGCGTCACATCGCCGTATGCGCAGGCAATGCTATACACCGTATCCCCCGCGCTCACCGTCCAGATGTCGGGGTGCGAACTGCCTTCCACCGCGCGTGAAGGCCCGGGCCACTTGCCCGTCTGAGGCATCTGCAGTTCATCCCCGATGCGCAGCATGCTCCATTCAGTCAGATTGTTGAGGCTCAGGATGTCTGCCGGGTCCACATCGTAACGCCGCGCCAGGCAATAGACCGTCTCACCGCTCTGTACAATATGCACAGCCGGCTTCGTCACCACAGGCGTCGGGGGCATCGGGCTCGGCGATGGCGTCTGGGTCGGCACCTGCGTCGGTGGTATGGGGGTAATTACGATCTGCTGTCCCGCGGCATTGGTCACAATTTGTGTCGGCTGATTAAATTTATTCATCACCGCGCCAGCTGTCGCGGTCGCGCTGTTTGGGTTCAATGTTACCAAAGGCCGAATCGTTTCAATCGCCTGAGGCGTGGCTATCGGCGGCCGTGAAGCCGGCCGCTCACAAGCCGTGATCGCGAAAAAACTGATCAGGATGAGCGCAACGACTTTCCAGAGTCTCTTAAGCATAATAATCTCCTTAACGCACAATCGTTACGCATTACATAGCAACATTTGTGCCAGAATTAAAAACAGCCCGGCAAATGCCAGGCTGCTCTTCTTCTTTGCCAAACGATTTGGCCGCGGATTAAATCTTCTTCAACACAGGGAGCCCAGAGTCCAGTTCAACCACTTTCTTGCCAGCGGGAACCTTGTCAACTTCCTGCCCCTTGCGGATATCGGTTGAGAAATAATAGAGCTCGGTGGCTTTACCCGAAGCACGCGCGACAACCTTCATGTGCAGGAAATACTCTTTTCCTTTTGAGTTTTTAAAGCTGTATGCCATTGTTTTTCTCCTTAATATCATTGAATGACTTGCTTATTCCTCGTTAGTGTAACCAGCTTTTTTTAATTTGTCAATCACACGCAATGAGTAACTTAATGTACCAAATGCGGCGCTGTGTGCTCTACAGCGACAGCCATTTCGCTGTCTGGCCTGGCAAATTGCCCAACAAACCTTGTTGGATTGTCGGGCCGGGCAGCGATTCCAGGAACAAACGCCCATATTGTTTGGTGGTCAGCCGTTTATCCAACACGACCACTACCCCACGGTCTGTCTGGGTGCGAATCAGACGCCCAAACCCCTGCCTGAAGCGCAAAATCGCTTCGGGCAGGTTATATTCATTAAAAGGATCATCGAAGCTCTCAGAGCGCGCGGCGATAATCGGGTCGCTCGGCACGTCAAAAGGCAGTTTCACAATCACCACCACCGAAAGCGCTTCCCCAGGTACGTCTACTCCCTCCCAGAACGCGCGGGTGCCCAACAGCACCGCTTGGGGTGTCTCCTTAAACACATCCAAAAGCGCCGAAGCGCTCGCGCCTTCCCCTTGTTCATATACCGTAATATCCATCTTCGCCAATGGAGCCTGAATTGCCCGCGAAGTCTTTTGCAGCTGGGCGTACGAAGTAAACAGCGCCAACATACGTCCTCCGGTTGCCCTGGCCACCCGAATAATCGTGTCTTCGGTGATTTTTTGATGCCCATAGCCGTCGGTTGGTTCTGGAATGTCGCTCGGCAAGTATAAAAGCGTGCTGTGTTCGTAATCAAAGGGCGAGCCCACCATCAACTCGTCGGCGTCTTCCGCGTTCAATCGACGCTTTAGATAGTCAAATTCCCCGTGCGCGGTGAGTGTCGCCGAAGTCAACACTACGCTGGACTTCTCATGCCATAGATATTTTTCCATTAGGTGGCCGATGTGCAGCGGGGCGACCTGAAGGGTCAGGCGGTGCTGCAGCGGGTCGAGCTCAACCCAATAAATCTGGTCAGTTTCAGGCGTCATTGTCAGCGCTTCCAGCTTAACCCCAATCTCAGTCAGCGTGCTGGTTACGGTTGCCAGCGTCCCCAGCAAATCTTCTGCGCCTTCCAGCCCCTCCTCAGCGAGCCCTCTCATGCGTTCGCGCACCATTTTCAACTGGTTCATCAAGTTGGTAAGCTGTTGCTGAGCGTTTTCCCAGGCAATCTCCACCTCCAACCAGCTTGGCAAAGTACGCGTGGAGGGTAAAATGCGCTCTTGCTGCGGATATGTGCCTGGAGACCGGCCGTCGCGCAGCTCCTCAAGCAGGAATCCAAGCGCTTTGAAATAATCGGTCATGTAGGCATCTAACCTCAAAGAAGCATCCGCCGCCTGGTTCACACTCGCCAAAAGCGCCGCCCCTTCAGAGGGCGGCAGAACAGGCAGCGCCGCGCTGGTCATTCGCCCTAAGATGCCCTGATTCGAGCTTCCGATCTCCCTGACCAGCCGGGTCACATCCGGCGCGCGCAGCCTGAAAGACATCGCATCCGTTATCGCTGCCTCAAGATGATGGGCCTCATCGATAATCACATAGTTATAACTGGGCAGTACCCGGTTTTCAGTCTGTGCGTCCGCGAGAAGCAGCGCGTGATTGACCACCAGCAGGTGTGCTGCTTCAGCGGCAGTGCGCGCCTTATAAAAGGGGCATCTTCCGCCAAAGCGTTTCACGCAGGTCTCCAGCTTGCAGCCTTCATCTTCCGCCGATAGCCGCGACCACACCAACCGTTCGATCGGCCCGTTCAAATTGATCTCAGCCCGATCACCCGACTGTGAAGACCTCAACCAGACCAGCACTTTCGCCAAAACGCGCAGCTCATCTGTGCTCTCCAGCGCGCGCCTGCGCATCAGGTTCAATCGGCGCGGGCACAGATAATTTCCCCGTCCTTTCAGCACCGCAAAATTGACTTCCAGGTCCAGCGCCTCAATCAGATCGGGAATATCCTTGCGAACCAGCTGATCCTGCAGCGCGATGGTATTGGTCGAAATCACCACACGCTCGCCGTTCTGCTTAGCCCAATAAGCCGCGGGGATCAGATATGCCAGCGACTTGCCGGTGCCCGTACCCGCCTCCACCATCAGGTGCTTACCCTCAGAAAACGTGTTGGCGACCGCCTTCAACACTTCGACCTGCTGAGCGCGATGCTCAAACTCTGGGAAGTGCCTGGCGAACTCCCCGCCCGGTTCCAATACCGCGGCGATCTCCTCCGCGTCCAGCGCCGATACTCTCTCTTTAGGCTGCAGCGCTTTAACCTTTTCGCTCTTAGGCAGGCTCGGCAGCTCATAGAGAAAAGCTTCCAGATCCCCACTCACCTTGCGCGGCTGGATGCCTTGCCTGATCATCCCCTGCAGCGCCCACTGAAACGGCAAAGCCCCATACCAGTCTAAACCCTCGCTGAGCTTCAAAATCTCCGCCACCAGGTCAATCGGCAATTCCCGGATCATCTGATTAAGGCGCCGATAAACCTCCATCGTTACCCTCGCGTCATCCGAAGCGCGGTGAGCGTTCGTCTGTACCACGCCCAGCTGCTGTGCCAGTGAGCCCAGATTATAGCGCGGCGCTGTCGGCATCAGTACTGAGGCGAGTTCATAGGTGTCAATTGCCTTGTTGCCACGCAAAGCTTTGGCTTGATAGAAAAAGCCCAGGTCAAAAACGATGTTCTGCCCAAGAATGATCGCGTCGCCGACAAAATCAATCACATCAGGCAAAACATCTGCCAGATAAGGCTGGTTGAGCACCATGCTGTTGCTGATATTGGTGAGATTAGTGATAGGTCCCGGGATCGGGCGGCGCGGGTTGACCAGCTGAGAATACTCCGCTTCCACACGCTTTTCTGAGAATTTGACCATGCCGATTTCGATAATCGCGTCAGATTCAGGGTCAAGGCCGGTTGTTTCAATATCAAGGGAAACGATTAAAGGCATGCCGAAGATTATACCTTAGCGTTTTCCGCTTTCGCGCGGCTGGCCTGCTTGTTGCCATTCAAAGTGTGCTGCCGGAACTTTTCGAGGCTTCCCGCGTTCTTTCTAATAACTTTCTATCGTTTACAATTCAAAAGCGTCATGTCAATATAGGTATAATACGCCAGTAAGGAGACGCTTTATGTCAACAATTTGGATCATTCTGCAATTCGCGTTTTTCTTCGGGTTGCTTGTTTTCTTTCATGAGTTAGGTCACTTTCTCGCCTCGATATGGCAGGGCATCGAAGTCGAAGAGTTTGGGTTCGGCCTGCCCCCCCGCCTTCTGAAGTTATTCACTTGGAAAGGCACCGATGTCACCATCAACGCGATCCCCTTCGGCGCGTTTGTCCGCCCGAAAGGCGAAACTGACCGCAGTGAGCCAGGCAGCATCCTCAATAAGCCCGCTTGGAAGCGCGTAATCGTTATGTTAGCCGGTCCGGCAATGAACTTTTTGATTGGCATTATCATACTGCTGATCATGTACATGGCCATCGGCTCACCGATCGCCAACCAGGTGCTGATTACCGAGGTGTCGCCCAACAGTCCGGCTCAATCCGCCGGCATTCAGCCCGGTGATGTCATCACCCGCGTCAACAGCAAACCTCTCGAAAGCCTCGAAGACTTCCAGAAGCATATCAAAACCCTTGCTGGCGCCGAGATCACCCTTACCATTGAGCGAAACGGCAGCGAACAGCTGCTTCACGTCACCCCCCGCAAGGATCCGCCCGCTGGTCAGGGCGCTTTGGGCGTCGCTATCACCAACCCGCTTGAACCCATGTCGTTATCCAATGCCTTGAGCGCCGCCTTTGAGACCTTCGGCTATCAGGTCGCTGAAACCATCAAACTGCCCATTCGGCTGATTCGCGGCGCGGTCGCCCCGGCAGACGCCCGTGTCGTTGGCATCAAAGGCATCTACGATATCTTCAACCAGGCAAACACCATGGATCGAACCATCGCGGTGACTTCCTCAACGCCGATGCCATTCTTCAGGATGTCGCTGATTTCAATTATTTCCATCGGCTTCGGCATCATGAACCTTCTGCCCATCCCTCCCACCGACGGCGGCCAAATTTTGCTGCTCTTCCCGGAATTGCTTTTCAGAAAACCCATTCCTCAAACCATCGTCAATAAAGTCAACTCCGTTGGCTACTTTCTGATGCTCGGACTGATGCTTTACATCACCCTGCAAGATTTTATCAACCCCATTATTAAACCCTGAGAGGCGACATGAGCGATCAACCCTCCATCCGCCAGGCCATTGAAGCCCTTCTTGACCCCACCAGACCCTTTCCACCCAAGTTGCTCTATGTGCTTTCTGATCTTGACCATGAAGAAACCCGCCAGCTGCGTGGAATCTGGAAAACGATCCCCACAGCCAGGCGCCGCAACTTGCTCGAAGATCTCGCCGAATTGGCTGAACACGACCTCGTTCTGATGTTTGAGCAGGTCGGCCTTATTGGGCTCGAGGATGAAGACGACGGTGTGGTAGTCAGAGCCATTGATCTGCTGTTTGAGGCTGACGACAAACACCTCCCCGACAAACTCCTTTCCCTGCTCAAAGCGCAGGACCGCGACGAGCTGGTCCGCGCCGCCGCCGCCAACGCGCTTGGTCCTTATGTCTATCAGGGCGAGTGCGAAGAACTGCCCGAGGACCTTCTCGACCGCATCGAGACCGCCCTTCTTATAGCTACGCGCAGAGATCCTTCTGACCTCGTGCGCCGCCGCGCGCTCGAAGCGGTCAGCTTCTCAAGCAACCCCGAGGTGTCGGCGCTCATTCATCAGGCTGCTGCCAGTGATGACATCCAGTGGCTCGAAACCGCTCTGTTTGCGATGGGTCGTTCCGCCAACGAAATCTGGAAATCCGATGTTCTCGCCAACCTTGACCATGAAGAGTTAAGCGTCAGGCTCCAGGCGGTACATGCCGTCGGCGGCCTCATGCTCGAAGAAGCCCGTCCCTGCCTGGTCAAGCTGATCAAACAAAAACATCTCGCCAGCGACCTGCGCAAGGAAGCCATCTGGTCGTTGGGCGAAATTGGCGGCGAACAAGTTGTTGAACTGCTTGAGGCGCTGCTTGACAACGCCGATGATGACGAAGAATATATGCTCCTCGAAGAAGCCATCGACAAAGCCAATCTCGTCAACGAAACCAGTAATTTTGAGCTTCTCAAAGTCGATGAGAGCGACCAGGACCATCAGGATCACTCTCACAATCTCGAAGAGGATGAGGATGATCTCCCTGAAGACGATTTCGACGATGAAGAGTGGAACCGCTATGTCGACGAGGATGACTTAGCAGATGAAGAGGACGAAGAATCTTACGATTTCGAAGACCCCTTTGAAGACGAGGATGACGAAGATTTGGGGTTCTGAACCCTTGGCGCTTAACCATGCCTGAAAGTGAACACTCAACACACGCGCGTTTACATGCCGTCATTTCCGGGCATGTTCAGGGGGTGGGGTTCCGTTTTTTCACCCGCGAACAAGCCCGCTGCCTGCTGCTGAGCGGCTGGGTGCGCAACTTGCCCGATGGTTCTGTCGAAGTCACCGCCGAAGGCCCGCGCGCTGATCTTGAACAGCTTCTCGACATTCTTCACCGGGGCCCGACCGGCGCGCGCGTGCGCGACCTGCGCTTCACCTGGCAACCTCCCACAAGTGAGTTTACAGATTTTCGGGTAGGAAGTATCTGATTTGCTAATCTTCCCGACGCGCTAAGATTTCCTGCTGCTTCCAGATTGGCAGGTTTGATTTTTCCATCAGCAGCGTTTTCAGCTCATACACCTGATCACGCAGCATCGCCGCCCGCTCAAACTCCAGCGCTTTCGCTGAGACCCTCATCTGATTCTCCATTTCGCCGACCAACCTTTCCAGCTCACGATATTCCATTTTGTCAGCCAGCTGACGGGCGCTGCGCGTTTGTTTTTTCTCTTCTTCCGGCTCGTGCATTAAGCGCTCGGTGATATCCCTCACCGCCTTAACCACCCCAACCGGCGAGATATGGTGTTCTTTGTTATACGCTTCCTGTTTGGCGCGGCGGCGGTTGGTTTCATCAATCGCCCGTTTCATCGAATCAGTCATCTTGTCCGCGTAGAGAATCACCTGGCCGTTTAAGTGGCGCGCCGCCCGCCCAAAATTCTGGATCAGCGCCTGTGTCGATCTCAGGAAACCTTCCTTATCCGCGTCCAAAATAGCCACCAGCGAGACCTCAGGCAAGTCCAGGCCCTCGCGCAGCAGGTTGATCCCTACCACAACGTCATACACGCCCAACCTCAGATCCCTCAGGATGCCCACACGTTCAAAGGTCTCCACTTCGCTGTGCAGGTAATGCACCTTGAAACCCACCTCTTCAAGGTACTTTGCCAGATCCTCCGCCATGCGCTTGGTCAACGTGGTCACCAGAGCGCGCTCGCCCTTCTCCACCCGCTTGCGCAGCTCAACAATCAAATTGTCCACCTGACCCAGCGTTGGCCTGATCTCAACCTTGGGATCAAGCAAGCCAGTAGGTCTGATAATCTGTTCCACTACCTGATCGGCTTTTTCCAGCTCATACGGCCCCGGCGTGGCGCTCGTGTAAAGCGTAATGCCCATGATCTGTTCGAATTCAGGGAATTTCAGCGGACGGTTATCCAGCGCCGATGGCAGCCTGAAACCGTACTCCACCAGTGTTTCCTTGCGCGAGCGGTCGCCGTTATACATACCCCTG
>Ga0123335_1008287_pt1 | contig 11206 bp, 9 predicted proteins | sample BiotimSIPDNA_2_FD_89707 | JGI IMG/M metagenome (GOLD analysis project Ga0123335, IMG submission 89707) | Anaerobic biogas reactor microbial communites from Washington, USA - Biogas_R2 time_0 SIP DNA | ecosystem: Engineered > Bioreactor > Anaerobic > Unclassified | place: Washington, USA... | reverse complement strand
GGAGAAGGAGTAACAGTAGGCTCAGGAGAAGGAGTAACAGTAGGCTCAGGAGAAGGAGTAACAGTAGGCTCAGGAGAAGGAGTAACAGTAGGCTCAGGAGAAGGAGTAACAGTAGGCTCAGGAAGAGTGAACTTTTGTATTCGGTTATTGCAGGTGTCAGCTACATACACATTACCTTCAAAATCTATAGCAACTCCACGGGGAAGGGAAAGGTAACCAGGAGCCCAGCCGTTACTACCGAATTCGGCTATAAATTCCCCGTTGCAACTGAATTTTTGAACACGACAATTAAATGTGTCAGCAACATACACATAACCCATATCATCAACAGCAATACCACGTGGCCGGTCAAATTGACCAGCATCACTACCTAAACTACCCCACTTAGCCAAAAATGTTCCGTCATTGCTAAATTTCTGAACACGAGGAGCAGTTTCGGCGCCATTACTACCAATCTCAATCACATATACATTACCTGAACTATCGGCGGCGACACCATATGGAGAGTAAAAATCACCATCAGCAGAATTTGAAGCCCATTTACCCCATTCAGTGAGATAAACACCAGTATCAGTGAACTTTTGAATACGATGGTTCCCAGTGTCAGCAACATACACATAACCCATATCATCAACAGCAATACCGCTAGCCATCGAAAATTGGCCTTTATTATAGCCATAAGTGCCCCAGCTTGTTACATGTTTTCCGTCACTAGTGAATTTTTGAACACAGCTATTTAGTTGATCTGAATCTATTACATATACATAACCTAAATTGTCGACTGCAATACCAGTGGGGTTTTGGAAAAGACCAGAACCATATCCGAGGCCACCCCATTCCGTAATAAACTTACCTTCAGAACTGAATTTCTGAATACGACTGTTTTCAGTATCAGCTACATAGATATTACCTGAACTATCAACTGCCACGCTTGAAGGTTCACTAAATTGTATACTACTGGAAGGACCACCTAATATCATACTATATTCATATGTTTCACCTTGAACAACCATAAAACAACCGATCAGAAGCAATCCCAACAAAATGGCCACGATTGCAACTCTTAGACGTCTGCCGGCTAATTCAACAGTAAGTATTTTTAAACCTATACCTCCCCGATGCGCATCAAGTAGTTATTCTAACTTAGTCTTACACATCATTGTTGATTATAAATTTTGTCGATTCTCACAGCAATTACTAACCTTAACGATGTTAAAAACATCACATCGCATAAGTGAGCCGCTCCAAATCAATCTTAACTTGCCTAATTACAAAAACAACATAACATAAATATTAAAAATAGATTTATCGCAAACTTTTTGTGGAACAACTCAATACGAAAAAGTTGAATCACCATGACTTTTTCAGTGACCAAGGCAGATGGGCATAAACAACCTTTTGACAGAGCTAAAGTTGTACAGACATGCCTCAGAATGGGTTCAACCCCACAAATCGCTAATCAAATTGCAGACAAAGTGGAAAATAAACTCTACGAAGGGATATCCACCCGCGAGATTCTACAGATGATATTTAGGTACATGCGAAAACATAAACCAGAAATAAAAAATCTCTTCGACCTCAAAAAGGGCATAAGCATAATGGAGTCTAAACCTGAATTTGAATTGTATGTACAGAAACTATTGACTTACATTGGATATGAAGTAGGGCCGAGCCGGATTTTACGGGGAAAATGTGGAGAACACGAAGTTGACGCCATTGCAAAAAAAGATGAAATAACATATTTTGTTGAGGCAAAACATCACTCCAGCTATCACTCCTTAACAGGCTTAGATGAGAGTAGAATCGCATACGCCATACTTGAAGATACTAATGAAGGCTACTTGGAAGGTTCAACTGACTTAAAGGTTGACAGAGCCATGATAGTAACTAACACACGTTATTCAGATCACGCCATAAAATATGGAACGTGTAAAAACATACTACAGGTAGGTTGGAGTATGCTTCAAACACCTGGATTAAGAGACATAATCAAAGAATATAATATGTACCCGTTAAGTTGCTTGAAAGAACTACAAAAAGAAACAAGGAGAAAAATGGTAAATGCTGGCATCGTTTTAATCGGAGAGTTACTAGAATCGGATAACGAAGAGTTATCGAGGAAAACGGGGATACCCCAGCACATTATAATTAAAATAAAACAGAAAGCTCAAATCAACACAATCACTCACTCGGGCAAAAATAACGCTAAATAACTTGGCATATTTTCAGCAAAAACAATCAATAAAAAAATAATCACTGCATATTTTTGAAATTTATCAATTTGATAGACGAAATTAAGTAAAAATTACATAAAAAGCATAGAAACCCATAAAAACTATATCCACTAATAAAAATGGAAGTAAAGCAATGAAAAAAATTACTTTAGCTGTTTTTGTCATTTTTATTCTTATGGGGCAGACATTCTCCTTTGTGGTAGAACCAGCGGAGGCGGGTGGTTGTAGTGTATCAATTATTAATGTTAATCCACCTAGTGGAGCCACCATAGATGATGCTGATGTCAAATTTGGCAAAATATCTGTGGATATAACCATAAGTTGGAGTGTCAGTATTCCTCTTGAGAACATCACTGGATATGATAGCGGATTTGTAGTGATACTGGAAAAAGCAGTTTGGGATGAAACTAAAAACGATTGGCAATATCTATCTCCGACAATATATACTGCAGGCAAAACAACTATATCTAACTCACCAAAAACTCTAACTTTTGGTTTTGACCCTACAAAAAAGTATTTACTAAACGCTACGATAGGGGTTGAATATGGTGACGGCCAATTTGATTCAGGTTTACTTCCAGATTTTAAATACTGTAATAGTTATTTCGAGTATATTCTAGATTATCACATGAAAAGTGAATTGTTACTTGATGCATCTTTCACCATAACTCCGGAGAGTCCAACAATAAATGCCGACGTATATTTTATGAGCACTTCAACATCTCCAAACAGCAACATAATAGAAAATAAATGGTATTTAGATGGAAAGTACCTACAGGCCGTAGGTAACAGCGAAACATGGAACAGCAAACTTTCAAAAGGAACACATACCGTGGAACTAACAGTAACAGACAATTTAGGTTATACAGATACAGAATCAAAAACGTTCACTGTGAGAGACATAACAGTAAACAAACCGATTTTGACTGTTTCAACTGACAAAACAACGTATATTACCCATGAAAAAATCATAGTAAATGGTAAAGTAACCTTTGGTGGAACTCCCCTATCACATGTCGATGTGAATCTAAAGATTCAACAACAAAACGGGAAAGTAAACATTTGGCCAGGTCCACTTACCGAATCTGACGGAACGTTTAAAGTGGAATATGAGGTTCCAACTACAACCTTAAATACGGTTCCACCTAATCCTGAAACTTGGATAATCGAGGTTACTGCAAACCCTGCTGAAGCAGAATATGGAGCTGTAAAAGAAAGCTTAACTGTACAGATTTTGCCAGTTTATTTGAAACTACATAGTATCCATCTTGTTCAAGTAGCAGAGGTCCCAGTCATAAAAGGCACAACCTACATAGCCGCCGACAGAGAAGCAGGATTACGGGTCCTTGTTTCATGTCCAAACCTAAAAGGATACACAAATGCAGCTAAACCACTAGTAACTATTTCATTGAACATAGAAGGAAATGGTGTAACTGTAAAACAAGTACAGAAGAAGGCAACAATAGGCGCAGATTATTCAGCGGTTGACTTTACTTTCACGCTATCAAAAGGAACTTACTTCCTTAACATTCAAGTTGATCCGTACAACGAATTTATGGATACAATATATTCGCAGGAACTAAATATGAACCATTTTTTCACATCTAAAGAGATGAAAACACTAAAGATTGAATATGTTCCTCTGTACATTCAATTAAACAGTAACGAAAAACTTTCCGAGTTTGATAGTTTCTGCGTAGAACATTCAAACTTTATTAAAAATGTGTATCCAGTTCCTGACTCCAAGTTGAAGTGTTATGAAGTAACCGAGACACTAAGTCCGGTTCTCTTAACACCGACACTATCACTTCAAAGATGGCTTCTGCTTAAAGCATTATCGCTTAGATCGTATTTGACCGCCGATAAAGTAGTTGGGGTGCTTCCAGCTGATACTGGTTGGTGGGGACCTGGAGAAGAAGGATATTCAAGTTGGTCGGTTCCACCTTTCTTTTATTATACACGTTCAGTTTTGGTTAAATATGGATCAAATGAAGGCGTTACCGCCCATGAAATAGGACATACGTTAGGTTTGAATAGATTTCCATGGAATGAAGAATATGTTACTGACCCGTTTTTTGGTAAAGAAGTAAACGGGTTAATTTTAAAAGAGGGCCAAATATTTAATGTAACTAACGAAGATGAAAAAGTTCAGGCTTTTGGTGTAGGTACAGGTAAAGTTTATTGTTTTATGGGTAATAATCCAGGCGGTCTTTCCCCAAGTTGGGTTTGCAATAAAACTTTTTCTGAACTTTTTGAGAGTTTAATGGATCCGCCTGAAAAAATTGTGTATGTCTCAGGAGTTATTTATGAAAATGATACTGTCCTATTGGATAACTGGTATATTGGTAAAGGTGAACCTGACCCTATCGACGTAGGAACATACACTATACAATGTGTCTCATCAACAAGAAATGTTCTATACTCTACAAACTTTGGAGGAGAAATTGAAGACTTTTTAGGTTTTGGTTTTGTTATACCCTGTCCAGAAGGCACAACTTCAGTTTTAATCAAAAGAGGTGAACAAATTCTAAAAGAAGTGCAACCAAGTAAAAATTTTCCGATAGTTGATTTACAGTTTCCAAATGGAGGAGAAATACTGAATGGTAAAGAAGTTTTTAGTTGGAATGGAAATGACTATGATGGAGACCAATTAGCTTATTCGGTTCTTTGCAGCTCAAATAAAGGAGAGACGTGGACAGTCATAGAAGTTGAGCTTAACGAAACTTCTTGTGAAGTTGACTTTTCGGGGTGCCCTGAAGGAAACCAGTATCTCATAAGAGTAATAGCGACTGATGGTTTCAATACTGGAGAAGATACCTCAGAAACAACGTTTACAGTTAATTCAAACAATAATTCATCAATAGACATTCTGAGTATTGTCGGCATAATTGCGGTTATTATTTTAGGGGTTATTTTAAGTGTATTAATTATTAGAAGGCGAAGTAAAAAAAGTAAGATACTTCTGCCTCCACCACCGCCTCCGCCACCACCGCAATATTAGGAGGCAAGTAATGGGTTGACGTATTTTTTAGTAAAAAAGAGCAAGATAGTTTAACGTGGAGTAGACATAATATAATAAGCCATTAGGCACATAGAAAATCTCCAAGCAGTTCTTGCGCAGGCTTGCAGGTTTTTGCCAGTTCGCTTTCACGAAGTCTCAAAAATGTCTTTTTTTGTCTAATCTTCTTTAATTTAGCCTGTGCAGTAAAAGACATCCAAACACCTACAAGAGTTATAACTATAAAAAGCGTGATGACAAACAAATCAAAAATCAAATTTACGCCGTTCGGTATCGAAAATAACTTGTAGAGGTCTAATGCACTTATAGATGGCCCAATCAATACAAGTGCTAAACCAGTTCTCAGTTTGGCTAATTCTGTTCGTTCTTCAGCTAGGTAGTTACGTTCTAAAGCTAGCAAAGTACGCAGTTTAGATAAAATTTCTAATTCATCTTGGTTGGATGACATAACTTCAATCTTCAAGAGGTATTATCTGTTGATAGTTTTTTAATTGTTTTCCTTTAAAATACTTAAAGGCGATTTACTATAAATTATTCGTATAATTTCATATGTAAAAAGAGAGTGCGACTACAGTTTAACGAAAATTAGGTAACTTTAATAAAAAAAAATTGTTTGTCCAAAGTACCTGTTTGTTCAGTTTTAAAGATAATATTAGAAAGTTCAGTTTAGATGTATTTCTTATTTCAGTTTGTCTCATTTATTTTTAGAATGTTTCTCTGCTATTACTTTCTTTGCTAAACCTTCAGCCTCTTCTTTTGTCTTTCCAAATAGTGCACCAATTTTATCAGCATCTTCTTTGTCTACTGCTGCGCCGCCAATAATCACCACGACTTTACCGGTTAGACCTTCACTTTCAATAGCAGCCATAAGTTTCTCTAGATTATTTTTTGCAGGAGTTAAATTAACAGAAACTGCAATAATATCAGCAGCCACTTCTTTAGCCTTCACAGCAAAAGCACTTGGAGAAACACCTTTTCCTAAGTCGACAGTTTTAAATTGAGCCCGTTTAAGCGCTTTTCTAACCATTTCTTTGGGAGTATCCATCATGTCAGGATGAAGATTACCTATCACAACTGTACCTATTGGGTCTGTAGGTTCAGGGGGTTCTTTTTGTAACATACCTTTTAACCAAGACATATATCCACTTCCTCATGGAATTTATCTAGATAATGTTTGATTTTGGGTTCTATATACGGTTTGGGGTGAATCCAAAGTAATAAAGCAATTTTGAATACACCTTGGATGTTAAGGTGCAAGAAGCTTCAGAAATAAGGTAACTCTAACACTTAAAAACTGAGAAAACATCGTCAACTGGATTGCAGATTGTTTATTTATGTTGCAGTTGTGAGATTCGAACCCTCAAAATCAGCAGATGTATCCAGTTTTCATCTTTTTTCTGCAGACGAAAACTAAAATTGATTGCATATTAAGAAACGGACTTGAAAAGACCAATTAAACAACGGCATATTTACATTTTTCTTAGACACAAGATGGGCAACCAAAATAAGGATTTTTATGTTCAGTTTTGAGGATGCACTGTTTGTAGATTCGACGATATAACCTCTGTTCCTATTGCGGCAAAAAGTTTGAAAGTGCTCCATATCTTCTTTATGCTCAAATTATGTGAGAACAGAAAAGCAGATGTCTTTAACAGATTCGAAATGTGTGGTTCGGCTAAACATTTCAAATCAACATCAAGGTTTATTGTAGAATCATCATGTCTTCCATAAATAACTTGTATGTACTCAACAGTTTTGCTAGTTGTCTTGAATACGAAACTAACAGTAACATCGTCAAGGCTTAATGAACATTGAATCTTTTGAGCACCAAGTACTCTGAGTAAACGCTTAAGGTCTAAAACTTCATGAATCCCCACTGTTCTAGTATACTTTTCCACGCGAGGGTCTGCGTAAGCATCTAGAAACGTCTTTATATGCTGGCCAAAGTTGTCCTTCTGTAATTCATTTCCGTTATTTGTCATAAAACCTAAATTCAGTATTCTTTCACGAGCAAAATCTACCATCGTCTTTTTTCTCATGGTTCTTTTCTGGGCAACCATCTCTTGATCTATGAATGTGTCCAGATTCCAGAACTTTGCCATGCAGTAGGTTGCCATCTCTTCAACAGTCTCTTTTGATAGATGCTTAGTCTTATAGACGGAGTGCATTTCGTCAAAGTTGTCCCAGTTTTTCTCGAAAATCAATCCTTGTTCATCAAGTTCCTTGTAGAAGCCTGTCCCGGGGAAAGGTGTTGCAATTCCGAAGGCAGCTGCAGTTAACCCAATCTCTTTTGCGTAGGTTGGAAAAGCTTTGATTTCGTCTATTGTTTGGTCTGGAAGACCGATAACGAATGTACCACCGGGTCTGCCTCCGTTTTCACGTATGTTTTTCACAGCTTCTCGGTGAATCCCGTTGGTTATGCCTTTTCTGGTTGATTTCAAATCCCGAGGGTTTGGGCTTTCTATACCCATCTCGAATTTGAGGATACCTGCTCTACACATCTTTTTCACTATATCGGGGTATTTTGCCATCGCGTCCGCTCTTACTAGCGCGCTAAACTCTATGTTTAGATTGTGTTCAATTAACAAATCGCAAAGGCGGTCGACACCACTGGGGTTACCGATGAAGTTGGGGTCTGCGAACATGACGTTTATAGATTTATTTTGATGATATTTCGCCATTTCCAGAATCTCTTGCATAACATTTTCTGGTGATCTAAATCTCAAACAGCCAGAACTCATACTAGGTTCACAACAAAAGCTACAAGATCCATTACAACCTCTGGACATTACTATCACGTCGTTGTCCGTTGTGCGGTTTTGGCTTTTGTACTGGTATTGTCTCAAATTCCGTGCGGGAAATGGAAGATTATCTAAGTTCTCAATTTTTGGTCTATCATCATTGTGGAGTACTATTCCGTTCTTCTTGTAAGAGACACCGAGAATATTCTCAGGAGTACCATGCTCTATGAGTTCTCTGATAGTCTGTTCGCCTTCACCTCGAATAACGAAGTCAATTTGTGGGTAGGAAAGCATCAAGTCAGGAACACTTGTCGGATGATATCCCCCGATTACCGTCATGGCACCATTTTTCTTAGCAATCTTGGCGAGACGTAGAGCTTCGTTATGTTCCGTTGCAGATAATGAAATACCCACTAAGTCAGGGCAATAGAGGTTGATGATGTCTTGGAATTTTCTGCGGTCCAACTCCATGTCAACGATATGAACTTCATCAACAGCATCCTCGATATAAGCCGCAATATACTCTAAACCTATAGGTATTAAATCAAAAGCAAAACTCAAGCCTTTCCTTCCAGAAGGCTTCACCAACAAGATTCTTTTAAATCGCACTCGAAACACCAAAGATAGTTTGAGAGCTATAAAGGTAAACCATAAAAACCAATCGCGTTTTAAACATGATTAGCCACGGAGATGTTCTACAAAAATAGACAAACTTCAAAAACAACTTGTATAATGACAGATTTTTTATGTCTTCTTTAAAGTTAACTTTCGAGTTTTACTAAAATGTGAAATTCGGGGTTTAGTCATTAGTACACGGGGTTGCATTTGAACACAAATTACCGTTTAGACGTCACTCACACCGCACCATTCTTTTCCTTGACTGATTAAGAATTATTTATAAAAATTAATCGTTGATTATTTGTTTCTGCCTCGAGTTTATCTTCGCTATAAGAATAACTGTTTAAAGAAAAACAAGTTGATATTTAACACTAAATCACCTAATGTTATAGAGTCAGTACACTAAAGGAAGTTTGGTAATTAATAGAAGGAGATTAAACTTTAAAGCTTAAAACCCACAAAAAGTATTGGGTGTTGTTTGATTGAAATTTTAGGTTTTCTCTTTAGTTTTTTGGTTTTCGTTAATTTCTTTGTTATTTGAAATTGAGCAGCAAACAGAGTATTCCTTTCCATCAATCATTTTTTTAGCTGTTGCAAAGACACAGGGGTTTTCTGGGTCTGTGGGAGTACAATATGGGCATTTATGGCTTTTTGTTTTTGATTGGCTGTTCATTTTTTCACCTCATTTTTAGTCTGCTGTTTCTTTAAGTAATCCTGTATTGCAGCGTGAAGTGCGTCCGCGGCTAAGTTCGAGCAATGCATTTTAACAGGAGGCAGACCATTCAGTTCAGAAGCTACGTCCTTTCTTGAAATCTTCAAGGCTTCTTCAAGGGTTTTTCCTTTTGCCATTTGTGTTGTCATACTACTGGTGGCTATTGCAGCTCCACATCCAAAGGTTTTGAATTTAATATCTTCTATGCGGTTGTCTTTTACTTTGATGAAAATTGTCATCATGTCGCCGCATACTGGATTTCCTACGGTTCCAACACCGTCAGCGTCAGGAATTTCTCCAGTGTTTTTTGGATTCTTAAAGTTCTCCATAACTTTATCTGAATACATTATTTCTTCAGCTCCTTGGGAGTTAGAGGGGACATATCTCTTAACCTATTAATTATGTTAGGCATCAAACCTATAACATATTCTATGTCTTCTGTGCAGGATTCTCTACTTAAAGTAAACATTATCGAACCGTGCGCTTCTTCATGTTTTAAGCCAGTAGCCAACAACACATGAGAGGGCTCCAAAGTTTTGGAGGCACAAGCCGACCCAGATGAGACCAACACACCATCCACATCTAGACTAAGCAGTATCGATTCACCCTCCACGAAACTGTACCTAACTGAAACGTTATCAGGCAACCGGTTTGTTGGGTGACCGTTTAGATAAGTATATGGCAGAGAGTTAACCAATCCCTCAATTAACCGGTCTCGAAGTTTTGTAAGTTTGATAATATTGGTTTGCATTTCTTGTTTTGATATTTCAGCTGCTTTTCCAAAACCTACGATTCCGGGTATGTTTTCTGTTCCTGACCTTAGACCTTTTTCTTGTCCGCCTCCATGTAAAAGAGGTTCAATACGTAAACCTTCTCTAACATAAAGAGCGCCTACTCCTTTTGGACCATACATGTCATTAGAGGAAATAGTTAACGCATCAATACCTAAATCCTGAACATCAATTGGGACTTGACCAGCAGCTGCTGTAGCGTCAACATGCAAAATTTTGTTTTTTTCATGGACAATTCTGCTGATTTCTTTTATGGGTTCGATTGTACCTAATTCACTGTTTGCATAAGTGATTGTAACCAGAACAGTTTTTTCGTCCACTTCTTTGTCTAATGCTTTTAAATCCAATACTCCATATTTGTCAACAGGTATTAATATTGATTCAAAACCTTTGGTTGTTAAATATTTTATTGGATTAACAATAGACATGTGTTCTACTTTTGAGGTTAGAATTTTTGTACCTTGATCTTTGTAGCGATTTACTAGTCCTTTGATTGCTAGATTGTTGCTTTCTGTTGCCCCGGAAGTGAATATTATGTTCTCGGGTTTTTCTGCGTTAATTAACTCAGCGACCTGTTTTCTAGCTTGGCTGATTGCAGTTTTTGCTTCTTGCCCAAGATGGTGTAGTGAAGATGGATTACCAAATGATTTTTCTAAATAAGGCAACATTACTTCTTTGACTCTGGGATCAACTGGTTTTCCAGCTGCATAATCTAGATTTATGAGTTTTTGGGCACTCATATTTTTCACTTCAAAAAGACTTTAATTAAAAATCTTAAGCAACCTTTTTGATTACTATCTTAATTATGCTACCGTCTTTAGTAGTGCTAACTATTTCGTGACCCAGATGTTTAACCAAGTTTTGTATGTCTGATTCAGCAGCAGGGTCATCAGCACTCACTTCAATTGTTTCTCCAAGTTCCATTTCGTCAAGCGCTAACCTTGTATTGAAGACGGGTTCGGGACAATAAAGTCCAACGCAGTCAAGCTTTTTGTCAGTTTTTGAAGTCATAATAGTTCACTTCTTTGGCTATGTTAATTAAAACCACATTGTTGCTTTTGCTGAAAGCGCCAAGTCATTTAATGTTGCGG
>Ga0123335_1008285_pt1 | contig 11209 bp, 4 predicted proteins | sample BiotimSIPDNA_2_FD_89707 | JGI IMG/M metagenome (GOLD analysis project Ga0123335, IMG submission 89707) | Anaerobic biogas reactor microbial communites from Washington, USA - Biogas_R2 time_0 SIP DNA | ecosystem: Engineered > Bioreactor > Anaerobic > Unclassified | place: Washington, USA... | reverse complement strand
TCATCATCCTGGCAACCGTTCCCAGCGCCTTTTCCAACACAACCACCCCTGAGATCGCCTGGAAAAACGGATTCTGGCTCGTGTTGCCTGACGAGCAGGAACCAACCCAGCGGCCCGGAAACGCAACTCCCAAGCTACGCAACCCAATTCCAATCGAGGCAATCCTGCCACATGAGCCCTCCACGTTCGCACTCCTGCATCCCAACGCCTGGAATGCAGCCGCAATCATCCTAGCACTGGTAACTATCGTCAATCTGATCGCACTGTACCGCGATGCGAAAAAACGACGCAACTCACCGCAAGCAAAACAACTTAAAACAGCCAGGAAAATCGCCAAGACAATCCAAGGCAACAACCTGACAACAGCACAACTTGCAAACGCAATCAAAACCTGCCTCACAAACAACCCGGCAACCAACTTGACCCAACTGGCTGAACGCATCCAACAGCAAGCGCCACAACTCGCCAAACTTTGCCGAGAAGTCGAACAAGCACAATTCAACAGCACCGATCAAGCAGTCCAGATCCAAGAGTGCCATCTGCTTGAACTCAATGAAATCCTAAAGCGACAACGCATCGCAACAATCAATGCACTCCTGCTCGCAAAGACAATCCTCCTCGCAAGCATTGCGGCGCTCTCAATCATCATTTCATGCCAACTCTACGACAAAAACATGCTGCTTGGCAAAGCCCACGACAAGGCAACCAAACTCGCAACATCGGGACAAATCGACCAGGCATACGACCAATTCCTCAAAATCCATCACGCTGCACCCTCTGCAAGCAATGCCAGAAATCTCGCAACCGTCGCCTCCTGCCTTGGCAATCATGACGCAAACCTGGCGTGGAATGCAGTCGCCGACGCCTTCGACAATGCATTCAGCACACCTTCCTACAAGATCACCAATCATGTGCCTGAAATCCTCTTTGCCACTGTCATCTTGTTCCTAGCCTTTTTGGCGATGCCTTCATGCAAATTCCCCAAGACCCTTGGAACCCTCTTCGTGTCCACCCTTGCAATCCTCGTTGCCGTTAGCTCGCCACGCCTGAAATTGAACTCGACAGCAATCACCTCCAGCACAACAGCACTCTTCCCATTCCCACATGCAAGCGACCGCAAACTCCAATTGGATTCGATAGCGCCAGCCACTAAAGTCAAGGTGCACCGGCATGTCGGCGACTATGTTTTCATCGAGGCGATTCATGCCTCGGGTTGGGCACATGCCAAGTCATTCTTTTTTTGTTTTTCGCCCAAAAATTCTCCTTGATTTGCTTGCCTTTTCTCAAACAAGGAGTAATTTATTTCAATTGACACGCCGGAGTGGCGGAATTGGCAGACGCGCTGCGTTCAGGTCGCAGTGGGAGCAATCTCGTGGGGGTTCAAATCCCCCCTCCGGTACCACATTAAGCCTCGCATAATCTTGCGAGGCTTTTTTGTGCCCATTTCCCAAGGTGGAAATTGCTTTGCATGCTGGGTGGGCAGAGATGTGAAGATGTCTATCGCCAATTTCTCCGTTTACGTATTTCAGCATTCATCTGATCAACTTTAAGTTTGATCTTCTGCAAGAGATGATCTAGGTCTTCAGGTGTTTTCGCTGCTTCGATAAGACATGAAATGTCCCAAGCCCAATCACGGAGACGAGCATTACTTGAGAACATTTTCATTCCATCTCCCGCATCGGCAGACCCAATTATTTCAGCCTCTTGGGCTTTAATCAGCTTGTCAAGGAGAAAACAAGTTTGACTAATGAGGGTAATTTGAGTATTACAGATAAATTCTGCTTCTTTCGTATGAAAAAATTGCTTCCACTGTTCCCATTCTGTGTGTGTACGTGGAAATTTTCTAGTTTCAAGTACCAGTCGTGAATCTTTTGGCCACTTAGCTAACTTATGCGTAATTAGGAAATCGTTATAGTCTTCCCGCAATTCCTCCAGGGAAGCTCTTGCTACATTGGTCAGTTTGATTTCCGTCATCCTGCTAGTTCCTGCCGCTGCACTACCTTCAGCAATGTTTTGTTTACAACTTCGTGCCGCTTGTACCATCTGATCAACGGTACGGTCTCCAAAAGAAGGAAGAAAGCGTTTACAAAAAACAATCGTCCCCTGATAGACTATCTCGCTCTTCTTGTAGGAAATTAGACTTCTGTAACCACCATGCGGCAAGACTACACCTGCTTTATGTGCCATTTTGATAACTCTTTCGCTATGGGACTGGGACTGAGACAAATGAGACTTATGGGACAAATGAGACTTATGGGACTGCGAACGAATGGGACTGGGACATCAAAAACCCAATTTGAAGTCATAGTTCATTTCATTCCAATGTCCAAATCCGATGCCCCAGCCACAGAACCTCAAGGCTCACAAAACCCAAGGGCAAGGTCCCATAGTCTCAGTCTCATGTCCCAGTCCTATAGGTCACATTCGTCTCATATGTCTCATTGGTCACAGTCCCATCACGCAAACCATCTCTGCTCACACATCAGAAACCTTATTCATACCAAGTCCCATTGAACTGATTCCGGTCCAGGACCACTGGGAAACCTTGGTTTTCGAGCAGGTTTTCGCCATAGAATCCATTGGCGATCAGGTAAACGAAGTTGGTTGGAGGGGCTTGTTGCGGCGACCTCACGCACCGTATGGTCGTGGCTTCAGACATCACGCTGCTTCCCTGGATCGTCACGCCACCGCCATGGACGCCGATTTGGACTGCCGTGCCATCGGCGCCAATCACGCAGTTAAGGCAGGTTACATTCCCGGTTCCATCGCCGATGATCAGCGCACCATCTGATTCCCCTTCAACATCAACGCATACATTGCTCAACAACAGGCTATTGACCTCGGAACCTGATGTCCTGATGGTTCCCAGCAGCTCCACCTGATCATCGTCATAGGTCGCATTCCCCAAGATAGCGACTCCCTTTCGCACGATCCATTCGCCTGTTGGAGCCACGTATTGACCGCTCATCACCTGAACGCATCCGCCAGGAGCGACAGCTTCCAGGGCGGCTTCCAATGTTGCGAATGCATTGTAGCCGAACTTGTAGTCTGTTCCATTATGAGTGAACTCCTCGTTTTCGGCGTAGATTCCATCCCAGTCGTCATCGACCACAACTCGTGTGCTTGCGCTCATTTCCGCCTCCTCGCCTTCATCCAAAATCGTCAATGTCCCTTCCAGGAAGATCACCTCGTGTGCACCGGGAGCTTTTTTAACTTCAAGCGTACCGAGACGAATCGTATAGACCCCAGGTTCCTCCCCGGCATCGCGGGTCAAGCTTCCATTCCAACTATCATCAACTAGATTCCCAGACTGTATGCTGAACGTCAAAGCGGGATCTGCTTCCCCGACACGCTTCATCACATTGTTGGCGGCAATCACAACCTGACGTTTCGAAACTACAATCGTGCCATCGATAAACTCGCAATCGTAGCAACTCCTGCGGACAGCCAAGCCGAGGCAACTGACGTCAAAGACCTTCGGATACTCCTTGGACACAGGATCGCGCTCAATCGCAGAAAGCGAACCTACAAGATCACCTTCCAATACTACACGTCCCTCGATGACCTCATACGTCAAGGCAGGCATAGGATCACCATAGATGATGTGATGAGACTTCGCGCGAACCGTAATCTTCCGACGCAAACGAACAACATCAACTTCGGAGGTCAGATTCGGGAAATTACCATCGGCAGGAACAAAAACACAAGCGTATCGAACCTTGTTCATATCCAGCACAACATGGGCAGGTTCGGACCAGCTCCATGTTCCCTCAACGGGTTCCATCGTGATCGGATGCAGGCACAAGCCGCCAACCAATGCAGATTCCTGAAGCTCATCGCCGTACATCACAGGCTCCGGCACAGGCAATTCCGACAAAATCAGCTTGCGAGGAACAACCGTCAAACGACCTAAGTTAAAAGTAATCGCATACTTGTCAGCATTGGTCACTGACAAATCACCTCGCTGGACATATGCCGCAAAATTTGTCGTCCCTGCAATGAACGGACTTAGCGCCCCCACGAAACTATCTCCTTGCGCAAGGGATTGACCATCTGCAAGATAGTAGGGAATATCGTAATTGGGTTCTCCTGCAAGAATCTTGATGTCATCGCAATAAACTGTAATTGCCCGTTTGGTCAACGTCAGTTTTCCTGGCAGGACAGTCAAGTTGTAATTTGGATCTACCGACAATGTCCCTTGGGTAATCGGGTACTGTCCGAAGGCATCGGTATATTCGCAGGCTGGCTTTCCCTTCAACTGGTCGCCATTGACCAATGCGCCCGACTTTACATCCCACCCGAACTCGGGCATATCGTCACCGTAGCTAATGGTATAGCTTCGCAGTTGCACGATCAATTCGCACGGACCGATTACGAATGTTCCCGGTCGCAAGTCAATGGTGTAGTTAGCAGAGACAGTGCTCATCGTCCCCAGCGTAATCGGGTATGACCCCAACTCCTCGCCTGGCTCGCGGCTCAATTCACCATGTAGCCAATCGGCGTGCCTGGCACTCGCCAGCTTGTATTCGATGGCTGGATCCGCCTCGCCATATCCCTTGCCGCAAGCCTTGGGCGTCACGGGAATCGCAAATGGATGGATGACATAATACTGCTCCAAGTAGGTCACATCGTAGTTCGGACCAAAATCGATTGTCCCTTGCAAAACTTTGTACGAACCCACGTCATCGCCAGGTTCGCGTGAAAACGCCCCTGTAGGCGCATCGCCCTGAACAAGCGACCCCACGTAGACTTTGTAACGAGTCATCCAGTTCGTCTCCCTGTCGATGTATCTACGCGACAATGCGCTTTCATACAAGCCGACGGTAATGGCCCTGGGCACGACTCGTACTAAGGCTACTCCAGCAATGCCACCTAGATAATCCACATCGTCAGGCATAAAGTCAAATCCGATTTCGTACTCGCCAACTTCCAGGATGGCATCGCCGCCATTCCACGTGAACGTGCCTGGCACCATATCACCAGTCAACGGATGCCTGAGATCGACACGCGGGTCTCCGTACTCGTTCAGCGTTGTTCCGTAGATCAATTCAATGGGTTCCACTGGTCCCATGTTCGGCACTGCGGGAACGACCGTCAGCACCCCGTCAACCAATTCCAACTCGTAGTTTGCGCTATTTCCACCAGACAACTCAATGGGATACTCACCCACGACGGCATCGGAACCTGCCTCGCATTCGGCAACAGGATGTTCGGCAAACACTCCTTCGAACTCACTGGTATCCCCATTAACAAATCCCTCGTATTCGTACTCCCATTCAGGATTGTCTTGGCCAACCATTCGGCGAACGTCCTTGACCACAACCCGCAACGATGCCTTCTTCACAATCACATCCAAGATGCCACGTACAACTTCATATTGGGGCTCGTCGGGCGTGAATATCCATTCCTGTCCATGCGTCCCGGCAGGCAACAAGGTGTCGCCAGCCTCAACCCAAGCCAACTCACCGTCAATCACAATATCAAGCCCAGGATGCCTGAACTCGCCTGCCAAGGCGGCTTCGGACAATGGGTCGCCGTACACGATTTCGTTGGTTGCGACCTCCTGGCTTATCTCCAGCTTGGCTCCTTCGACCGTCAAGGTCCCGCTTCCATACGTAAACTCGTAGTTCGCCGCCTGACCACTGCCTAGCGTGATTGCATACTCTCCCGGACGACTTGTCAAATCAGCCCCGCAACTCGCAACTGGAACCTTGATCAGTACTGATTCGTCCTCTCCATGCACAAATCCAGTTATGTCAAGCTCAAACTCAGGATTCGCATAACCGTACTCGCGCTTTGGCACATTGTTCACCAGCTCGACGCTCAGCTGTGCAGGGCTGACTTCCACATTTGCATTCCCACCCAGGGGCTGGTAGCAATCAGCTTCCTCAGCCACAAAATTCCATGGGCGAGACCAATTTCCCACAGGCAACCCTTCGGCTCCGTCAACCCAATCCATTCGACCAGCCACCGCCTCGCCCGTTTTGCCGTGCACAACCTGACCAATCAAATCGGATTCGGACAAAACCTGACCATACACCAATGGAGTCCCGGACGCATCCCCGACCAATCGCAGGCTGCCAGCTAAAATCGTATAAGTCCCTGAAGTAAACGTCAAGGCGTAATTCGCTCCTGCGCTCAAATCCCCTTGCAGAATCTTGTACGTCCCGGGCCTCTCGCCTACCTCACGGACCAATGATCCAGCAACCTTGTCATCGAATGCCAAATCACCAGATCCGATCGACCATGTCAAGCCAGACTCCGCTTCGCCGTACTCGCGCTGCACATTGTCTGCGACAATCGTCAACGGGCGTGCCCGAATCGTAAACTCTCCAGGAACATAGCTCAATGTGTAGTTGGAACTTAGCGTCAAACTCCCCTGCACTATTCCATAAGTCCCGACATTTTCACCAGGGTCGCGCGCCAAGGAACCCGAAAAGGCATCCGTGCCCACCAGGCTGCCGCTTGAAATCGTGAACGCCAACTCAGGATCGCTGTCACCATATGCCTTTCCAGCTCCATTCGCCGTGACAGCAATCGGACGAGGACGTACCAATACCGGAATCTCACCCTCGCCAGGCAAGTGGTTCGCCTGATCCTCAGGCACAAACAGCCAACCGTGGTCACTGGTTCCAGCGTAGGGATATTCCCCTCCTGCCTCCCAAACAAACCTGCCAGGAACCAATGACCCGGTGGCTGAATTCTTCACGATACCAGTAAGTACCGACTCGGACAATGTCTGCCCGTATGTCAAATCACTGGCTGAAACATCAGCAATCGACAATGCCGCTCGTTCAATGGTCAACACGCCATCCGTCAGCGTCAATTCGTAGTTCTTGGCACTTCCGCCAGCCAAAACGATTGGATAGCCGCCTTCAACCACGGGACTATCCGCCGTAGCGACCGTTGAGATGTCCGGCAACTGGATGGAAGCTTGATCGTCGTCTCCCTTGAAACCTACGAACGTCATTGTCAGCGGTGGATTTTCCGCCCCATAGCTCTTGGTTTTGTTGTCGGCCAAGATGTCGAGCGGTGCCTTAGTGATGGTTATAATAATCGTCAAACCACCTTCGTAATGCGGATCGTCCGCCACGATATCCACCTGATATGAACCAGCGTCCTTAGGTGGTTCATTGGAGCGTCCGTACTCGGTACCGTCTATTCCGGCATAGGTCACATCAAGATTGACGCCATCCGGTTCCGTATCCACGTCCACCTGGAAGCCTTTCCCGTCATATTCCTTTTCACGCTCTTCCACCGCCAGCCCCGCAATGCCCTTCAGGCGCATCAGCTCTCCCGGCAGGAATTCGATCCTGTAGTTGACGCCGCCTCGTCCGTCATCCACATTCAGGTCACCGCGTCCTATGGCGTATGCCCGATTCAATTCCTCCCCTTCCTCGCAAATCAGCGAACCTACCAACTTGTCATCACCAATCAAGCGACCGCTGACCAACGTCCAGGTCAACTCAGGGAACGGCTCCCCGTAACGATGCTCAGCATCATCCGCGCTGACCACCAAGACCCGGGGACGAACATCCACCGACTTTACAAGTTCAAATACATTCCAATCGTCATTGTCAACCCATGCCTGCAAACCAATATCAACAATCCCTGAACGCTTCCATTGACCAATCCACGTTGAAAGCGATTCCTCGCCATCAAGCAAAACATCGCCTGCATCGCCAAAATACATATTCTGGCATCCAGCGGGACTCAACACACCCCAGTGAGTACGGATTCCAGAGTCGCCACCATACACAAAGGGGTATCCAACCGAAAAGTCCGCCGCCAAATTTCCACGCAACCCAGTTGCATACGCCCCAATGTCAACCAGGCCACCTGATTGCAGATCCATCCCTGCCGCATCATATCCCTCTATTCCTGCGAAACCACGGGCAATCGCGTACGAACCGCCTCCCAAGCGGAAATCCCCAGTCTCGGGATCTACAAAGCACACATAGTACCCCCCAACCCAATTGTCGTTGACGTCAATCCCACCAGGACCGCAATTCTCAGCCAACAGCGGAATAATCCCGTATCCCGAGCAACCTCCTTCAACTGCGCATCCGCCAAAACTGACCGAATCCCCAAAAGCCTGAACCAAGTCAGGCGTATTCCCCCAGATAATGCTGTTCAGCACCTCGCTGCCAGTATCGCACCAGACTCCACTGCCTTCGCGACGACTCCGGTTCCCAACAATTGTACAATGGGATGCCTGCCCCTCGCCGACCAGATACATCCCGCCACCATTCTGAACGCCACCCTGGGCTACTCCATTCCAACATGCCACAATCGCCTGAACAACGTAGCCCTTGCCGCCCAAGTACAGACCGCCACCGCAACCTCCCCAGCCTTCTTCGACCAATTCATTGCCCTCGACCAGGCATCCAGTAATCGTCACCCCTCCGGTCAGGTACGCGCCGCCTCCGTCGCGAGCAAAGTTCCCACGAATCACGCAATTCCTAATCGTCAGCAATCCAGCCCCTTGAATCCCACCGCCGCAACCATCAAGGTCGCTGCCGATTGCATTCCCGCCCTCGATGACAAAGCCATCCAGCACGCCGCCTCGCTCAAAGGCAATATCGCCGCAACGCACAACGCCACCATACACGCCATCCCCCTGGCAAAGAACGGTCTTGTGGGCAAAATCCCAACTCCCATGCCCATCAGGCAGCACCTGACGGGCTTCGAGAGCCCCCTCGTCCCCACGAAAACCTCCGTACAAACTCACTCCGTCTCGAAGAGTAAACGATGCACCATACTCCTCAAGCCCAGACAGCAAGCGCATGACTTGCGGCGAGTAACTCCCCGCTCCCACCCAAATCTCATCGCCCGCCACGCTCAATTCCAACGCGCTGTCCAAATCCCCAAGCGCATCCCCCCAGCTGCTCCCGTCACCACTTCCGCCAACCTTAACGTAAATGATCCCTCCAACGCACTCCCCACCCAAAGCCATCATTAAAAGCAAAAATAAAACACAAAACAAATTCCTTTCAACTTTCACTAAACTTTTCATTGATTGCATTGTCGTCTCCTCAAGTTAATCTATTGGGTCTTCAACGAAAATAATACCTAAAAACGCCAATAAATTAATCCATGATTTGATTTATGCAACCCAATGAATTGCACTATCATTTACTTTACTGAAAAGTCATAGCTTTCATAGTGAAATTCATTATTTGCATAATGACTTCTTATGATTTTTCCTCAACCAGACGCCCCAAGAAAAAGTCGAGGAATAACCGAAGCCATTTTTATCGTGGCAAATCCCTTGGGTTTTGACAGGGGTTACAAACACAAAAAAGCCGCCCGCCATTTTGAATAGCGGCGGGCGGCAATTTTTGTCAACCTGGGATTGGATCAGTAATTTCCGAATGCTGTGCTTGTCGATTGGGTTCCTGTGAATCCCATTCGCTTGTCGATTTCACTATACAATTTGTGTTTGTTGAAATTTTCCACATGTCCGTCACAGAAGACCAAGTTCGCCGAATCACTGTGTCGGATTGAGATTCGGCTATAGAGAAAATCTGATTGTATCCAGCCGGAGACCGCGTCAATAAAGATTGAGCGTTCGGACGGTGTGTTGTGTGCGGAGTATGAACTGATGTATCGTTCTAGCTTCGTACCATGAGCGGCTGTCGACATTCCATAGCAGTGCTTGACCTGCCATTGATCTGCGGTATAGGTTTCGCTTCCGTACGTGCTTCCCCCCATTGAGGTTGACGGGCAATTGAATACCTTCTTGTCCCCGATGTACGGACCGATGTACGGCGCGAAGCTGCCGAACTCAATTATCTGGTACTTGTCGTACTTCGCCCAATACGCTCCGTCATATCCCCAATTGCGATTAAAGAACCAGCCCTTATTGTCATCCAGGTACATGGTCAAGCCCAAGCCCATTTGCTTCATCTGGCTAGTACAAGAAATCGAACGGGCTTTTTCACGGGCTTTTGTCAATGCAGGCAACAGCATCGCAGCAAGGATGGCGATAATCGCAATGACAACCAGCAACTCAATCAGCGTAAACCTTCTCTTCTTCATTGTCGTCTCCTGTATAAAGTCTCTAATATTTGCAATGAAACATCTTAGTAGTTCCAACGCAGGTAGGGCCAGCAATCGGGCTGGGCATCATTGAATGGGAATACCGAATGTGGCTCCAGCTTGTTCGGGACGCGGTAACTCTGGACATGGCCGTCCAAATGCAGCGTATTGCATTGTCCGTTATGGCGTGTGCTCGGCCAGCCCCAGCCCGTGTCCGTATAGGTCTTGATTCCAGGCGTGAAGCGCCAGAACTGCCTGTTCGTCGGCCTGCCATCGGCTGAATTTTGGCAAGAGTCAATCGCGATAATCTTTGAGCTGTGGGATTGCATGGAGGACAGATTGCGGGAAACCTGACGTGAGCAGATATTCCAGTTGGTGGCATAGCAGTACGTTGACCAGTTGTCCTGCTTATCCGAAGAAGGGCACTTCAAGGTCTTCGAATCCAGATAGCCGCCTGCATAGTTCTTCTTGGTACTGTCGTACAAGGTTCCCATCATGACCTCGTTCCATATCGGGCGCTGAGTAGGTCCAGGCGGTCCTGAATCCCCAATTGGCAGATAGCCATCGTTATCGTCGACGTAAAGCAACATCGAAATACCCAGCTGCTTCATATTGTTCACGCAGGAAATCGCAAGGGCTTTTTCACGGGCTTGCTGCAAGGCGGGCAACAACATCGCAGCAAGAATCGCGATAATCGCAATGACAACCAACAACTCGATCAGTGTGAATCTTCTCTTTTTCATTGCCTCCTCCTATTTAAAATGATTAATTAAGAGTACGCAGCGAAATACTTCAATAGTTCCAGCGAAGATATGGCCAGCAATCGGGCTGAGCATCATTGAATGGGAATACCGAATGCGGCGCCAGCTTGTTCGGAACGCGGAAATTCTGGACATGCCCGTCCAAATGCAACGTATTGCACTGGTCGTTATGCCGGGTGCTCGGCCACCCCCAGCCGGTGTCCGTATAATTCGTCAACCCAGGGAAGAAACGCCAGTACTGATTGTTCGTCGGCATGCCATTGGAGCTATTAACACAGGAGTCAATCGCAATAATCTTCAAGCTGTGGGATTGCATGGAGGACATATTGCGCGCGGCCAGGCGCGGGCAGAGATTGTAGTTGATCCCGTAGCAGTGGTGCGCCCAGTTGTCCTGCTTGTCCGAAGAC
>Ga0123335_1008284_pt1 | contig 11209 bp, 8 predicted proteins | sample BiotimSIPDNA_2_FD_89707 | JGI IMG/M metagenome (GOLD analysis project Ga0123335, IMG submission 89707) | Anaerobic biogas reactor microbial communites from Washington, USA - Biogas_R2 time_0 SIP DNA | ecosystem: Engineered > Bioreactor > Anaerobic > Unclassified | place: Washington, USA... | reverse complement strand
AACCATAAATTTTTACGTATCCGTCGTGAAATGCATAGCCTGATTCGTCATTCACCGTTCCGCTGATATTTCTTGAAACAACATATTTTGCAATAAATGTACCGTTCAATGCAGGGTCAGTGAGGCCATTATCTCCAATGGTACTTGTATTTCCGGTATACAATCCTGTAACTATACTGTTTCCATAGCCATCAGCTGAAATTTTCTCAATTCTTACCAGACCGTCAACATCATTTGATTGCCAGAAAGCATAATCACGAGTACCATCCGGGTTCAGTTTAATAATGTATGGAGCACCGGATAGAGCGTTTCCGGGAAATATATCCGGGTCGAAGGTAACAGGGCTGTACAGCGTGCCTGCAAGATAAGTATTTCCTCTTCCGTCGATACTCACACCTTCCAGATAGTTGTCGCCTGCAGCAGCGCCCTGATAAGACCATAGTGGTTCAAGTGTGGTGTAATCGATTTCAGTAACAAAAATATCGCTGGTACCTGTTTCGGTATTATTCAGGATACTGGCACCAGAGAGTACAGAGGATGAGCTAAACTCCGAACACAACACATAATTACCTGAAGGATTTATATTGATAAATACTTTTTCTGATCCTTCAGCATAAAAAGGTTTTCTGATGTCGAAGGTAGTTGAAGTCAGGTATTCTCCATTGCCGGAAAATGTTCCGAAAAATAGGTTTAATGGTCCTGAAAAGCCAAAATGGTCGTGTTCATCCACGATGAGGTTGTAACCGTTAAATAAAATCCCGACAGCAATAGTATGATCCGGACCGACGATAAGATTGGTAACATAGTCCATGGAATCGCTTCTGAAGACTTTTCCCCAGGTTGCATTCCCTGTAAGCTTTGAATATTTTGCTACAAAAACATCCTGATCATTTGAGTTGCAGATGGAATCAAGGCCAAAATAAAAAATCCGGTTCCCGTTATATTCTCCCCCAACACAAAATTCATCAGTATTCATGTTCCTGATCAATCTGCCCTTAATATTTCCAGGACTCTGGGTACTATCATATGGTGTCCCTTTTAACCAGGCAAGATTATTACTGTTATTAATTTTTGCTATAAACATCATATCTTCATCTGGCAATCCCGGAATTGTTAAGTATGAAGCCGTCAACTCATCACTTCTGAAGGATCCTGTAGCATAAACTTCACCATTTTCCTCAATAAAAACATCATGAATTTCTACTTCAGGAAATGTGCTGTCGTTAATACAGACGAAAGGATAGGCCCAGTTCATAATGCCTGTTTTGGAAAATTTAGCCATTACAGGAATTACATTATCATTATCGCATGTTACCGGAATTCCGCCAATCAGTAATTCGTTTACATAACTGGTCCGCAAAACAACGACCATTTCTCCTCTCTGGCTGATTCTCATCGTTTCAGGAATGATAGATTTATCAGTTCCGCCGGTTGCGGAGTGCATCCATAACAGCCTTCCCAGCGGATCTGTTTTCATGATGAACGCGTTCCATGTGCTGGTCCCGGTTGAACCGGGGACCGAATCATTACCATATTTGAAGTATTCTCCCTGGAATGTACCTGCCACATAAATATTTCCTACCGAGTCTGCCTCCATCAATTCGTATGTGGCACTGCTGGCTGTACGGGCAAATTTCATAGTTTCGACCTGGGCATGTAAAGCCCTGCAGGGGATCAGGCTAAATGCAATTATGCAAATCACCTGTAATGTAATTGTTGTTTTCATGTTGAACAGGTTAAATTCAGGTGACGTTACCAACTGATATTATAATCTTATGCCCATCAGAAGGATATCATCTACCTGTTCATTTATACCCATCCAACTCTTAATTGTTTCATTTAGAGCGGCTTTTTGTTCACTCATGGGGAGGGGACTTATTTCCAGCAACAACTCCCGCAATTTTCCCGACATGAATTTTTTACCGTCAGGCCCTCCGAATTGATCGGCATAGCCATCTGAAAAAATATAAAAACAATCACCCTGTTTAAATGGTATAACATGTGAGGTGAATGGCGGCATTTCTCCCATATGATATCCCACAGGCATTTTATCAGCTTTATAAACAATAAGTTCATTGTTGCGCACAAACAGCAGGGGATTGTATGCCCCTGAATATTGCATTTGCATCTTGTTGCGATCGATGATGCAGAGAGCCATATCCATGCCGTCTTTAGCTTCTTCATCCTGCCCTGTTTGCTTGAGCGTTCTGGTAAGGTGGTCCCTCAAAGTATCCAGGATTTTACCTGAACTCATGGCTTGTTTTTGCGAACTGATCTCATTCAGAATGCTGATCCCCAGCATGCTCATAAAAGCACCTGGCACACCATGACCGGTACAATCGGCAGCAACAATTACCAGCTTGTCACCAATTTTGTTAATCCAGTAGAAATCACCGCTTACAATATCCCTTGGCATATACAGGATGAAGTATTCATTAAGGAATTCATCAATGACCTCCTTTTTAGGAAGGACAGCAGACTGAATTTTCTGCGCATATTCTATGCTATCTGTGATCTCTTTTTTCTGCAGTGCAATCTGATCTCTGTTTTTCTCTATTTCTATGGTACGCTCTTTTACCTTTTGGGTCAGCACTTCTTTATCGTGGCGCAATTTTCGTTCACGAAGACGCATCACAAGCAAAAAAATGAAGAAAACTGCAATGGCTTCCAATGTATAGCACCACCATGTTTGCCAGAAGGGAGGCCTTATATAAAAAGTGAACTCTGCAGGCGGATCAGACCACACACCATCGCAGTTTGCTGCTTTTACCATAAAGGTGTACCTGCCGGGTGGAACCTTTGGGTAACGAGGTGTCTCGATTTCCGGAGTCGGTTCCGACCAGTCGCTATCGTAGCCTTTGAGGTAATACATATAACGGTTCTTCACAACGATAGTATAGTGCAATCCTATATAGCTGAAAATCAGATTATTTTTATTATAAGGAAGCGTGAGGTTCACCGGCAAACTTTTTATCGGATCAATACCTTCAGCATAATTTGAGGCAGGGGTTGAATCATTATAAAAACTGATGTTTGTGATGTATATTTTTGGCGGATCAGCCTGAATAACATCATTCTTGGGAACATATTTTACGGCCCCATCTACTGTTCCAAACCATATTTCATCATCCTGAGTGGTGACAGCTGCACCCAACGATGTTTCCACCGGCAGAAAACCTTCTTCAGCACCATAATTTGTTATTTTCATATTGGAAGGGTCTATCCTGTCAACGCCCAGGTTATGTCCTGCCCATATATATCCTTTTTTATCGGCGAGTATGGAAAAAATGATATTTGACCGGAGCCCATCTTTTATTGAAATATTGGTACACGTAAGGGTCCGGTCTGCATTGAGCAGGATTCTTGAAATCCCTCTGTCTGTGGCCAGCCATCCGTAACCTTCCCTGTCAAAAGTAATATCGCTGCAATAATAATGTGGCAGACCATCGGCAGTGTCGTATAGACGAAATGTAGTACCATCGTAAATGCCCAGACCATTTACCGTGGCACACCAAATATTGTTTTCCCTGTCGATTTCTAATCCCCATACGCTAAGGTTCTGCTCTGTGCCCAGACTTTCATATTTTCCATCCGCATAAGATGCCAGCCCGCCGGAAGATGCACAGTAAATCTTTTTCCCATCAGTTTTCACATCGGTAATAATTTCAGGATCATCCTGATTGGCCATAAAGATTGAACCCGGGATGTGCGTGTAATTGCGACCTTTCTTATGGATCAGCCCTTCATAAGTTCCAAGCCAGGCTTCATTTTCATCAATGTGAAGTATGGCAAAAATACTTGAGTTCCTGGGTTCAAATTTTTCAACAATGACGTTTCCCGACAGGATGTTAAGTCCTGCATTGGTCCCGAGATAAACATTATCTTTATACGATGAGATACTCATAATACTGTTGTCATCGTTAATAAATGAACTGCCGTATATCTGAAAAATAATTTTGCCGTATTTCGAAAGTCCATTCAGCGTACCCATCCAGATGTTTCCGTTGCTGTCTTCAAAAATTTTTTCAACACGGTTGTTAATCAGGTTGTTATCCTGATTAATAAAAGTGAGTTCGCCATTATCCAAAAGAACAAGTCCCTTATCTTCAGTATTCATCCAGATCCTTTTTTTTCTGTCGGCATAAACTTCATGGATCAGCATATTGGTAAGCTCAGATTCCCATTTCTGTACAATCTTATTTTTGTGTATCATATATAAGCCACCGGGAAAGTAAGTAGTAATAATGATCGTGTCCCTCCCAAAAGGAGCAATGGCAAGGCTGTTATTACTTTTTAGCAGGTTATTTTTATTATACCATGTTTCCTTACCATCAAGAATATGAAGAATTCCATTATTCTGCGTGGCAAACCAAAATGAAGAGTCGTTACATTCGAGAATATTGCTTACAGTGCATCCCTTCAATGATTTGTTGTGATACTGATGTAATTTTTTATCGTAATAAAATATGTTGTCTGAAGTGGATAACCATACAGTACCTGAAAGACCAACATATGTTGCAAAAATCCGTCCGTTTAAAGAACTGTTGGTACTGTTATAATTCTCTATGCCTGAGGGTTTGATAACCGATATTCCTTCATCCACGGAAACAAACCAGATATTACCTTTTGGATCGCCAAATACAAACAGCGAACGATCCGAAACAAGGCCATTCCGGGTATTATAAACGTTCAAGTGGTTTTTTTCAATGACCGCAAGTCCTCCGTTCTCTGTAGCCAGCCATATCCTTCCCTGGCTGTCAGCGAAAATATCCGACACGTTATTATCAGGCAAGCCATTTTCAATAGTATAATTTACGAAATGGTATCCGTCGAACCTGACGGCCCCGGCTTGTGTGGCGAACCACAGATAACCCTGCAGGTCCTGTTCAACATCGTAAACGGTATTGGAAGGCAGGCCGTCTTTAACTGAATAGTTATCAAAAGGTATAAATTGTGATTTTACGGCTGTCAGACATAAAAACAGGCCTGTGAGCCATGTAAGCAGTTTTTTAAACATTAAAAAATGCAGTTGCTTACAGTAAAGATAAAAAAGCCCTGTTAACTAAAGAAATTTCCTGATGAGGATTTTACTCACAATGGTAATCTGAAAGACGGAAGCAGTTACTTTCTCTCCATCCAATCCTCTTCATGGTTTTTAGACATTTTTGACGTGTAAAATGACAGGTTGCAACCTGTGGATGTTGGATTTCATTCTGGATTGTGCCACAACGAAAAAAAGATTGAAGATTTTTTATTTGTCAGTCACCTATTTCCGTGCAAAAAGGTGCTCGTTCTCGGGATCGTAATTGAAAAGATCGTATTCAGGCCAGTCTTTCACATTGTGCAGCACTGTGAACATAGTCCTTGAAAGTTCCTGGTGAATTTGTTTTCTTTTTTCTGTGGTCGTATTTAAAAGCACCACCCAGTTAATGCCATTCCTGTGCCTCATAATCAATGCTGTGGTCCCGGAGAAAGTACCGGTTCTCCACCATGTGCCATAATCATCAGTAGCACGCCATCCGATAGCATTATCGGTATGATATTTGGCATTCGTCATAAAATCGATGGTAGGTTTTGAAAGGATATCAGGCCTCGAGGGATAACCATCAATAGCTACCATCAGTTTGGCCAATTCCGGGGCTGATGCTACCCATCCACCGGCTGCACCAATCAGTTCGATAGGATTTCCTCCATATTCTACTGGCACAAGGTCCATTGAACCATTGTATGAATATACCAGCATTTCACGCTCAAAATCATAATACCTCACTTCGTTGAGAAAACGCTCATCATAAAAACTTTTACCGATATGCATATCGTAAATACCCAGCGGATGCAATATGGCAAACTGAACATAATCCTCATATTTCATCCCTGTTAATTTCTCAATGATCTCGCCCAGGATACAATAACCAAGGTTCGAATAGCTGTATGTTTTACCAGGCTCAAAATCAAGGGGTTTGGTAAGGGTATATTGAATTATTGCAGGCATTGTAGCAGGAGGTTTTATCTTCATCAGCCTTGCTACATACAATGAGTTAAAAACGGGATCACTCTTCTTACCATTCCAGCCGGCAGTATGATCGAGAAGATGGGTGATGGTAATGTCCTCATACCTTTTATCTTCAAAACCCATATAGATAGAATCATGTAAAATTCCGCCCGCGCCAAATACCTTCTGGTTGAGGCTGAGTTTTTCATCCTCAACAAGTTTCATAATTGCCACGGCAGTGATCAATTTCGAAACACTTGCAATTCTGAAAAGATTTTCCGGCCCGGCAGGTGAATTCATTTCCCTGTCGGCCATACCGAAACCTTTCGAGTAAACCAGTCTGCCATCCTTAGCAATGGAAACAGATGCGCCAACGATCTGGAATTTCTCTATGAAATCTTCCATAATGCTGTCAACCACATCCAGTGAAGGTTCCATTCCTTTATAACCGGCAACCTTGAAGGAAAGAGGGATAACATCAGGTTTCGACCCTGAACGGTCATCATTCTGTTTGAAGGAGAATGTTATGGCGTTATCGCCTAAGAAAAACAGAACGAATAATATTATAGTTAAAATTATCTTGGCTTTCATTTTTAAACACTAGATCAATAACAGAATTTGTAATATTTTGTTTTATCCTGTTTAATGTAATCGATGTTTTTAAGGGCACATCATGAAAACTTACCACACGCTTCCGGGCACAAATTTACCAGAATATGCCGGGTTAAAAAACAATTTTTTTTAAACACAGCCTGAGAAATGGTTAACATATTTATTTTATTGATGAATTAATATTTCACAACAGCAGTAAACAGCTTGATTTCAACATTAACTTTCTAATATCTGATTTGTTTTAACATAAAACCATTATAATTATGAGAACAGATATTTTTCTATTTGCTGCGGCAGGTTTATTTTTAAACAGCTGCACGTCAAATAGCCAGGAAAAGGTTGTTGAACCAAATAAAACAGAAATTATGTATTCATTTCAGAAAACTGAAGACGAGTGGAAGCAGGAATTGACAGATGAAGAATATAAGGTATTAAGACAATGTGGGACTGAGTTGCCTGGTACGGGGAAGTATTATAAACATTTTGAAGATGGCGTTTACAAATGTTCTGCATGCGGACTGGAATTATTCGATTCGGGCACCAAATATTCATCAGGCTCCGGATGGCCAAGCTTTTACGATGTAATTTCATCCGGAAATGTTCAATTACTGGAGGATAGAAGTCATGGTATGATCAGAACTGAAGTGAAATGCTCTAACTGCGGCAGTCATCTGGGCCATGTATTTCCCGACGGTCCTGCGCCCACTTATCAGCGTTATTGCATTAATTCATTATCCATGGAATTTGTTCCCAGGAACGAGAATAAAATGGCCGGTGAAACGAAGAAAAGCGTTTCCGGAATAAAATCGGAAAAAGAAATCCGATAGTAAAACAAAAAAACAGCCACCGGCAATGCCTGATGGCTGTTTCTTACCTACTACTCGCTGGTGATTAAAGATTGGCAGATGCCCTGTCTTTAATGGTGCATCCGATAGCTTTGGTAAAATCCGGTTCCGGGTTATTCCCTGCAAGTAAGGAATTTACGGCTCCTGCTACATATTTTTCGGTTACTGCCTCTGCATCCTTATAATTGTTATCAATAGTACCAATATACTTCACCACCAGGTCTTTGTCTTCCTTCTGAAGAACAAAAACATGAGGGGTCCTGGTAGCGCCAAACCTTTTGTAGACATCTTGTTTTTCATCGATCAGGTAAGGAAAAGTATATCCTTTTTCGTATGATTTTTCTTTCATCTTAAGATAGGAATCCTCCGGAACAATGTTCGGGTCGTTCGGATTGATTGCTATTACAGGATATCCTTTTTTACTGTACATCTTGTCCAGCTCGATTAACCTATTTTCATAAGCTTTTGCATAAGGACAGTGGTTACATGTAAAAACAACTATGAAACCTTTTGCATCCGGATAGTTGGCCATACTCACCATCTTTCCGTCTACATTTTTCAGATTAAAATCTGCGGCTACATCACCTACCTTATAGCCGCCATCGCCGGCGTATATTAACCCGGCTGTCATTATCAACGTCAGGAACATTACTTTTTTCATATAGTTATTATGTTAAATATTAGAAATTTCTTCAATAGCTTTTTTAAGGCCTTCATATTCAAAGGTCTTTTCATGGAATTTGCTGTTTTTCCCTTTGTATATAAGGGTTGCAGGTATAGAGCCGCTCCATTGCGGGCTTACTTTATCGATCCAGGAATTGCTGTCAGGATCATCGAGCAGGATGACCTGCGAGGTTATCCGGTTTTTTTCCAGATAAGGCATTAAGGTTTCCTGCACTTTATCGGCCATATCAAGGCTCACCAGGATTACTTTGAGTTTCTGGTCTCCCGTTTCTTTATTTATTTGCTCGAAGACCGGTAACTCTTTTCTGCAAGGTATGCACCATGTAGCCCAGAAATTAATGATATATGTGGTATCGTTTTCCTGGTGCAGCAGTTCCTCGAATTCCGGAAAGTCCATCACAGGTATTGATTCCACATCTTGCGCTGAAATCATAAAGGATGATGCCAGTAAAGCGGATAATGCTAAGATTTTCATTTGGTGCATGAACCGGTTATTTTTTACCTTTAACACCCGGAAATCATAATTAGTTTATCAAATAAATGTTAAAAAAGTTGAAAAGGGGATTTGCCAGCGATAATAATGCCGGTGTATCTGCAGAAGTATTGAAAAAAATCAGTGAAGTTAACATGGGTCATGTGGTGGGCTATGGAGGTGATCAATATACAGATTGTGCCAAAGAACTACTCAGAAAAGAATTTGGAGTTGGTGCGGAACCTTTCCTTTTGTTTACCGGGACTGCAGCGAATGTTCTTTCATTAGCCACGGTAAGTCAGGGTTTTAATTCCGTAATTTGCGCCGAAACCGCACACATCCATGAAGATGAATGCGGCGCCCCTGAACGGTTTGCAGGATGCAAGCTGATACCCGTTGCCACTGCTGACGGCAAACTGACCCCGGAACTGGTAATACCCCACCTCCGGGGTTTTGGGTTTGAACACCATTCGCAGCCCCGAATCATTTCTATATCTCAGTCTTCGGAGATGGGAACAGTTTATAAGGCGCAGGAGATTACCGCCCTGGCTGAACTTGCCCACAGGAATGGAATGCTGTTGCATGTCGATGGCGCCCGGCTTTCGAATGCTGCGGTATCTCTGGGATTATCTTTTAAACAGATAACCACCGATGCGGGCGTTGATATCGTATCTTTCGGCGGCACCAAAAATGGTCTTATGGCTGCAGAATCTGTAATTTTCCTGAAGAAAGGACTGGCAGGCAATTTTAAATATCTCAGGAAGCAGGGCATGCAGCTTGCATCGAAAATGCGGTTCATTGCAGCTCAGATGATCGCTTACCTTGAAGACGGCCTGTGGAATAGAAATGCCACCCACGCCAATAGTATGGCCAGACATCTCTGTCAGAAACTGACCGGCATACCTGAAATTATTGTTACCCAAAAGGTAGAATCAAACGGGGTTTTTGCCATTGTTCCTCCGGAAATCATCGGATTGCTTCAAAAGGAATTTTTTTTCTATATGTGGAATGAAGCCAGGAACGAAGTCCGCTGGATGACATCTTTTGATACTACAGAAGATGATGTGAATGGCTTCGTGGCGAAAATCAGGGAGCTTCTGGCACAAAAAAAATAATTCATGTTCTGAACAGCAGCGAACTGTCGCCATAGCTCAGAAACCTGAATCCTTTACAAAGTGCATAATCGTAAACTCTTTTCCAGTCATCTCCGATGAAGGCAGCCACTAAAAGCAACAATGTACTCATGGGTTGATGGAAGTTTGTGATCAGGATATCCACTGACCTGAAATCATATCCCGGAACGATCATCATACTTGTGGAAGCGGAAAACCTGTCGGCATCATGCTTTTCCATCAATGAAACCAATTCAGATAATGCTTCCCTGAAGGTTACTTCAGGATGGATATTCATGTATTCCCATTGATTTAAATGAGAAACAATTTCTTTTTTTCTCGCCGACAGCACAGAGAGCCAGTAAAGGCTTTCAAGTGTACGCAATGTGGTTGTGCCTGTGGCGATCAGAGGATTTTCGCCGAACGCCAGTCTTTTAAGTGTATCAGTACTGATGGTGAACCATTCGGCGTGCATTTCATGATTGTAAATATTCCTGTCCTTAATGGGCTGGAAAGTTCCGGCCCCCACATGCAGCGTGAGTTCCAGTGTTCTGATACCTTTATGCCCCAACTTTCTGAAAGTATCAGGGGTAAAATGCAAACCGGCCGTAGGGGCTGCGACGGAACCTTCATTACGGGCGTAAACAGTCTGATACCTTTCATTATCAACCATTTCGGCATCCCTGTTCAGATAAGGCGGAATGGGTACAACCCCTGCATTATCAAGCATTTCAGCAAAAGTACGGTTGCCCTTCCATGTAAACCGGACGATTACCTTTCCGGCGTTAATACTTACCTTTTCTGCTTTCAGGTCTTCCTGTCCCGGAGATTCGAGCAGCAACTGACCTTTCTTCCATTTTTTCAGGTTCCCGGCCATACAATACCACGACACAGGGCTGCCGGAAGAGAATGACTTCTCATAATCTGCCGGATCGTGCGGGGAAAGACAAAAGATCTCAACGGGCGCATTATTTTCTGTACGGAACAATAACCTGGCATGGATTACCTGTGAATTGTTGATGGCAAGGTTACTGTCGGAGGGGAGCAAAGCAGGGATGTCCTTAAAGAAGCCTTCGGTAATTTCTCCGTTTTTATATTGCAGCAGCCGGGAATTGTCCCTCACAGGCAAAGGATACTTTGCAATAAAACTATCCGGGAGCTGGTATAAAAAATTACTTAAAAGGAGAGGACCCTTATCTTGCACAGATGTACTTTTGCGGCAAAAATAGCTAATTTTGGCTCAAATCAGGGTTAATATGAAAATACAAATCGGAAGCAGGGTCAGGTTTTTAAACGATACCGGCGGGGGAGTGGTAAAAGGTTTCACAGGTGATGAGATGGTACTCGTAGAGAATGATGATGGTTTTGAAATTCCGGTGCGGGCCGGGGAGCTCATCATCGACAAGCCGATGGTATATGGTTTTGACGGCGAAATTCAGCTGCAGCAACCTGAGAAAGAGATTGAAAAGAAAGAGCAGCCTGAAATTACTTT
>Ga0123335_1008265_pt1 | contig 11231 bp, 4 predicted proteins | sample BiotimSIPDNA_2_FD_89707 | JGI IMG/M metagenome (GOLD analysis project Ga0123335, IMG submission 89707) | Anaerobic biogas reactor microbial communites from Washington, USA - Biogas_R2 time_0 SIP DNA | ecosystem: Engineered > Bioreactor > Anaerobic > Unclassified | place: Washington, USA... | reverse complement strand
TTAGAAGTCGAAGCAGTGCCGGATGTCTGTACTCCAGTATTATCTGCGGTCTTGGGCAGGTCTGACCCCGTGGCTGCACTGGTCGTGCCCGTACTTGCTGGCGGTGTTTTCTCCAGGATGCTACCCGGGGCATTACCATCCTTCGCATTGGTGCCAGCAGTAAGCGGTGCCTGCACCGGCGTCTCCTCCTTGCTGGCTGCTGGGTTGGTCGTGAGTCCAGCCGGTGATGCCAACTCAGGCATATCATCGCTGATAAGCGGAGCAGGGGCAGTCTGGCTCGCCGGTGCAGCGAGTGTTTTGCCGGTACTGGATTCAGCTATATTTGGGGAAACCCGCGTGTTTACCGGCATTTCTTCCGGCAGGTCAATACTGCCGACGGTAGTGGCCGAAAGCGCAGGACGTTGGTTCCCTTCCTCGACGACCATTGCTGGGCCAGGATTTTGCGTCGTTGAAGCCTTGGCGCTGATCTGATCCGGGACCGGGTTATTGCTCGCGAGGGCCGGGGGTGCCTGGGATGTCTCTGGCGGTGCTGGCTCACTGGTTATAGCCGACTGAAAAGTATTGGTGCTGAGGTTACTAGTTTGGGGATTCGGTGTAGATATAGGCGGAGCCCCCGGCTTACTGCCAGTATTATCCGCCGGCGCACTGCCCGAAGCAGACCGGCTGCCCGTTGTCATCATTCCTTCAGAATCGGTTTCGCTGGTTATTGGCATGGTAATGGCAGGCTCCAAATCAGTCGTGGGAAGAGGGATATTACTCTGGGTCGCTGATACCTGGGCTGCCGATACCTGGGAACCCGGTAATGGCAAGGTTTCCCCGCCAATTACCGCAGCTGCCCCCGGGGCAGTCGGTGCCGGTATGTTCGCTTGTGCGGTTGAGATGGTAACAGCTTCCCCGGTAGGGGTTGCAGTATTGATCATATTCCCGACATTTCCCCCACTGGGGTTGGTTAAGCCAGCCGGAGTAGATACATTAGGGCTGGTCCCGGCTGTTAATGGGGCTTTCCCAGCAGTTCCGGCGTTCTTCGCGGCATCAGGCAGTATAAGTTCCTGATTGTCACGTAAAGCAAGCGTCTGTGTCTGCCCAAGTTCCCGCAGGCTCTGGACCACTGACTCCAGTAATCTAGCTATATTACTGCCCGGTAATGTATACTGCTCGAAGGCTTTTAAGGTGCTGGCATCAACCGGAAGATTACGTGACATAACAAAAGCAACTATCTCAAGATTTCTCGGTGGGGGCCGGCTCAACAAAATAAAAACCTTGGCCATCTCACTCAAATTGTTAGCAGTGGCCGGCATATTGTACGCCAACAGCTTACGAGCCATGGCCACGTTCTCTTCTTTGGCCGGGATACCCATTTCCACCAGGTTGGCTGATAGATTGGTGTTTTCTATAGCTTCCATGGCCTGTGGCGTAATTACCTTGAGAAAGGTCTTCCCATCGCGGAAGTCATCAACCTTGAGGTACAATTGCTGGCCAGGCTTAACCGGCACCTCGGTCAAGGCTTCTATGGTCTGCCCTTTGATGGTTATCATCACGATCCCGTCAGAGCGCACTTCCTGCACCACACCCTTAAGGACCTCACCCTGGGAAAAGTTGACACCCTGGTTATTAGGAGTACTTATATTAAGCATGGTCCTGGTCAAAGAGACCTGGTTGGTATCCATAATTCCCTCCTTCACGAATGGCTCTAACCGGGGCATAGCTTTCTCGGTGAATGGGACAAATCCCTTGGCGCATCAATGCTTCCAGATGTTCCCTAGTCCCATATCCCTTGTGCCTAGCAAAACCGTAACCGGGATAGAGCAGATCAAAGGCCTCCATGGAGCGATCCCGTTCCACTTTGGCCAGGATAGAGGCACAGGCAATCGATACACTATTGCTGTCCCCCTTAACGATAGATATCTGTTTGATATTTATATCGTGAAGTTTGACTGCATCAATCAGTAGAAAATCGGGAGCAGGTGTAAGATGCTCCACTGCAGACCGCATGGCCTCGCGCGTGGCATTCAATATGTTGATCTGATCCAGATATGGTGGGAAAATTGCAGCCAGAGACCATGCTATCGATGACTCCTTGATAGCATCGGCCAGTTCATGGCGAATTTTATATGTAAGCTTTTTTGAATCATTTACCTCGGGCAAGAAGAAATCGGGAGGCAGGATTACCGCCGCGGCAACTACCGGCCCGGCCAGCGGTCCGCGGCCAACCTCATCGATTCCGGCTATCAGTTCATAGCCCTGGGCATAGGCTTCGTATTCATATGCCTTTAGTTTTTCGATGCGGTCTCTTTCTTCATTGAGATAGTCCGGCCCCTTTTTTATCAAATCCCGTTACCTCCCCCGGGTGCGGTACAAATGTTGGGCCAGCATCTCTCCTTGGTCCAGTGCCTGCTTGATCCCGCTCACCTGATAGGCATCACCGATCAGGAAGGTCGATACATGGTGCTGCCCTAGCTGGAAGAATAAATCATTGTGGGGAGTAAAGCCGGCAGCTCCGATTACCGTATCGATTTCCAGTGAAACAATCTGGCCATGTTCGATTTTTATTGATGCCTGTCCCGGGTGTACCTCCAGCACCCGGGCTGACAGTAAACGCTTTACCTTGCCTTCTTCAAGACGATTCATCAGGGCCCGCCGGTTTTTCTTTTCCATAGTGGCCGCCAAAAAGCGGTCCATTTCCACGATGGTGCTCTCATTATCGTCTCCTATAAGGTAATCAGCTACCTCACAACCACTTCTGCCGCCGCCGATTACCAGTATCCTTTTCCCTTTCAGTATGACCTCCTGCTGTAAAACCTGCTCCACGCTGCAGCAGAAACCTGGATCCCAACCATCTATTTGGGGAATGCGTGGCTTCGAACCGGTGGCTACAATAATATGATCAGGCCGGTTATCACTCAGGGTGCTGATCGCATACGGCGTATTCAGATGGATATTTATCTCGCTGCTCTCTACCTGCCGGATCAGATACTGACTCAATTTGTTTATGTCTTCTTTATGTGGAGGCCGGCTGGCTAAATTCAAAAGCCCTCCTAAATGCTCCTGGCGTTCATATAATGAAACTGCAAACCCTAGTTTATCGAGAGAGATGGCCGCTTGCATCCCAGCCGGGCCTCCTCCTATGACATCGACCCGTTCTTTCCTGACCGACCTGTTTGCTCCGGATAGTTTGCGCCCCTCATTACCCAGCCAGGGATTGACTGTACAGTTAACGGCTAAACCCTTTGAATTACTCGAGAAACAATTATTGCAGCTAATACACGGTCTAATATCCTGAATCCTACCCTCCCGGGCCTTTACGGGCCACAACGGGTCAGCCAGCAGGCTTCTGCCCAGGAAAACAAAGTCAGCTTGGCCCTTGGCGATTACCTCTTCTGCCGCTTGAGGATTTCTGATCATCCCGCCGCCCACCACCGGAACGTTTACTGCATTCTTCACCTGTTCGGACAGATATATCCGCCAGCCTTCCGGATAGGATGATGGTTCGATGCTGGTTAACCCGGATTCATAGGTTCCTACACTACAATGTATCAAGTCCACTCCTGCTTCCTCCATCTGCTGACAGATGATTAGGCTCTCCTCGGGGACCAGACCGCCGTCCACAAAATCGTCAATATTAATCCGGACCGACAACAACAGCCCCGGAGAATTAGACTTGATGCCTTTAACAATATCCAGCAACAACCGCATGCGATTGTCTAAACTGCCGCCGTAGCGGTCGTTGCGGTTATTGCTGTGCGGCGAGAGAAACTGGTTGATCAAATAACCATGCGCGGCATGCAGCTCTACACCATCAAACCCGGCCATAGCTGCATAGCCCGCCCCCCTGACAAAGCGCTCGCTAATGTCCTCAATCTCGGTGACTGTTAGCTCACGGGGAACCTCACGGGTGACCGGACAGGCAAGGGCAGATGGTGCAACCGGCTGCACACCGGTAATAAATTGCGAGGTCTGCCTGCCGGCATGAAAAATCTGGAGAAATGAACGGGCGCCATACTTAGATATTGAGCGGGAAAGGTTTTCCAGACTGGTAATATGGCGGGGATGATCCAGTCTCAATTGATGAAAGGTCTCCAGTCCAGCAGGAAGATCGATACAAGCTGCTTCAACTATAACAGTTCCAACTCCGCCCAGGGCCCTTTCCATATAATAATCGATAAGGCTAGAACTGACTTCACCATCCAGACCCGCGAAACCAGTTAGCATAGGAGCCATTACCAGGCGGTTCTTGACCAGTTTGCCCCCAATTCGAGTTGGAGAAAACAAATGCGAATAAGCTACCACTACAACCACCTCTTTTTAATTATTACTAATTCAACTCTCGGAATTGACTAATGATGCGACATCAGGAATAAGCCAAATTTTAAATTTTTAGTTTTAAATTATTAATTAATGTGGAAACGCTTCGCATTTCTTATTAATAATTGCACCCGGAGGGTGCACACCTTAATTAAAAATTAAGAATTCATAATTCACAATTATTGTGCATCTTATATCAAATGCGAAAGTTGCGTTCCTAAAAAAATGTTTGTCTTAGCACCAACAGGTTTTGCTCACTGATAAGGTATAAAAGAAGAGAAACCATTATGGTTTCTCTTTTATTTTACCTCTAATTCAATTATTCGTCGCTGGCTAACGATTACCTTTTATTCATCCCAAATTGCTGCCGGTATCCATTAATGTATAGGGGGATTGCATACAAAGGGCCTCATGCAACACCTTGTTTAATTTGGATATCTCATAGGGCTTGGGTATGACTCCGCAGAAGCCATATTCTAAGTAATTCGCCATTACCGGGTCACTGGAATACCCGCTGGATACTATTGCTTTTACGTTAGGATCAATCTTTAACAGTTCCTGAATCGTCTCACTTCCTCCCATTCCCCCAGGAATGGTCAGGTCCATTATTACTGCATCGAATGGTTCAGTACTATGCATTTTGCTGGTATAGTTGTCTATAGCCTCCTGCCCATCACAGGCCAAATGTACCTCATAACCTAATTTTTTAAGCATTCTGCCCAGGATGATCCGAATGTACTCCTCATCATCCATAACCAGGATACGTCCCTGTCCTTGCATGGCTGCAATTTCTTCTGGGTAATCTGTGAGATTCGGCAAATGAATCGATGCCGGCATATATACTTCAAAAGTAGTCCCATGCTCCAGGTTGGGTTTAACTGCAATAGCTCCCCCATGTCTTCGCACAATGGATTCAGCTACGGCCAGTCCCATTCCCTGGCGTGATTCACGGGTAGTGTAATAAGGATTAAATATTTTTGATACCAATGCTTTATCAATACCATGACCCTGGTCGATGACAGCTATTCTGATATATATACCTGGCTCAAGACCTCGTCCAGCCTCTGTAAGCTGCAGGTTTTCAACTTCCAGGCGAATCTCCCCACCCTGAGGCATGGCTTGACAGGCATTGCTGACCAGGTGCCTGATGACCTGGCTCATCTGTTCACGGTCGACATGGATAGCCCAAAGATCTTCCGCAAAAGAGAAGGTACACTTAAACCCAGACCCGGCTAGAGCAAACCTGGCCGATTCCATCACCAATTCCTGAACCGGCAGACTCTGCTTCATGGGAGCGCCACCCTTGGAAAAGGTAAGCAATTGACTGGTCAAGTGGGTGGCTTGCAGTGAAGCAGTTTTAATATCATCCAGCAGCATGAGGATCTCCGCTTCCTCATCACCCTCCCAGATCATCTGAGCCAGCGAGGCATTACCAGAAATCACGGTAAGTATGTTATTGAAATCATGAGCAATGCCGCCAGCCATCAACCCCAGTGTCTCCAGCCTTTCCCTGGCCATGAGTTCTTCTTCCATCTTCTTATACTCCGTTATATCGAGAATGGCTCCGATAATGCAGCGGGAACCTTCGACCTCAATGATATCAGCCGATAGTATCCCCCAGATTTCAGTTCCATCATGACGGAGCATTTTCACTTCATAAGGCGGGATATCCTGACCATTAAGCCGGGGAATACCGAATTTATCAAATATGTCCTTATAGTCATCATGCAGCAAATGTATAAAAGACTTACCAACAATCTGGTCACGGCTGTATCCTATCATATGCTCCCCAACTGAATTGATATATAGCAGGTTTTTATCATCGATAACGAATATCAGGGCCGGAGAGGTTTCTGCTAGTTTCTTAAAGTTAGCCTCGCTCTCGCGCAATTCTTGCTCGATCTGCTTTCTTTCATTGATCTCTAAATAGAGATCCTTGTTTACTTTCATCAGATCAGAAGTTCGCTCAATGACCATCAATTCTAAATGGTCACGAGCTTCACTAAGCTCTTGCAGCAGACTCTTCTGATCTGTTATATCGTGGACAACCGATATTAAAGCAGGTTCTCCTTCCCATTCGATCTTGGCCGAGTTCATCAGTCCGTAACCTATGCTGCCATCTTTCCTGAAATAGCGCACTTCATAATTATGAGTTACTTCCTCGCCCCTCATCCGTGCCAGACCGCGTTCTAACAATATAGGCCGGTCATCAGGGTGGTATATGTTCCAGGGATTCATATTCTTTATTTCTTCAGGGGTGTATCCACTCAGTGAGCAGCCTGCCGAGTTTAGGAATAACAAGGGATTAACTGGCTGCAAATTGGTAATATAGGTAAAAGCGGGCGTTATATCAGCCAGCAGCCTGAACCTACTTTCACTGTGCCGGAGAAGCATTTCGTTTTCCCGGCGTTCCATGTAGGCACCCAACATTCCCCCGACCATCTGCAAACACCGTATATCCTCGTCCAGCCATATCTTACGCCCCTGTACATCATCAAAGCCCAGACTGGCCAGGGGGCGGTGATTAGCTCCGAAAATGGGCACCATCACCAAGGACTTGGCATCCATTTCCAACAGAACTTCCTTTTCAGCTATGAAATCTGGAGAAGCCCAATCTATTTCGGGAATCACGATAGTTTTCCCGGCCATCAGCTGGTTTGCCCACCAATCAATACTTTCAGAACCCAAATCCTTGAGCAGATGCATATGTGGTTCCGTAGTATCGTCACACCACTCATAGGTACAATCCACCATCCCGGTTTGCTCATTGATTTCGAAAACATAAGCCCGGTTAGCCTTGACAACAGTTCCAATAAGTTTAATGATCTCGTTTATATCGGGTTCGTCTGTTTGCAGGAAACACCTGGAGGCTTCAGCAATAGCCTCTTCAACAACCAGACGATGTAATACCTGCTCCCGGGCCATCACCCTTTCCCAGTAAGAGCCGACCATTTCCGCTACGATCCGCAGGCATCTCAGGTCATCATTATGCCATTTACGCGGAGTACAGGTATCCGCATATCCCATCAATGCTTTCAGTTTGCGTTCACTGTCCCAAATGGGCACTGACAGCATTGATTGGACATCTGACCTTTGCAGGGTTTCTTTTTCCGAGCTGGCTGCTCTTGATAACTTGTCGGGGCTCTCAATAATCAGCACCTGATCAGTTTGTATATTGTTTAAAGCCCAGGGATATCGGGAGAAATCCAGGGTTCTAAACTCCTTTTCCAGCGGAAGAGTTCCTGCTTCACACCATTCATGCCTGACTGCGGCGACATTATCAAGTCCGAATTGATATATACATACCCGCTGGGCATTAACCCCCCGGCCTACGATTTCCAGCAACTGCAGATAATCGGCCTCACTATCACCAACTAACAGCCGGGAACATTCTGCAATTACCTCCTCTATTGCCAGGCGATGAAGAATCTCTTCCTCTGCGCGTTTTCTCTCCCAATAAATGCCCAGCATCTGAGCTACGATCTGTATGCAGATAATGTCCTCATCTTTCCATGCACGGGGCCTGGTCCTGTCAGCAAAGCCCATCCAGCCAATCATCACGTTGGCATAATTATAAATAGGTACTATTACCATAGAACAGACTTCTGCTGAAATTAGTCCATCGCTTTCAGGTTGGGCTTCCGGAGGAAGGGCTGAGGTATCCATAATATTTATCACCCCATCATTGACCACTCGGGCCAATAACCAGGGAAAACACCTAAAATCAAGGGTTTTCAATTCCTGCATACGGGAAGGGGTTCCTGGTGCGCACCATTCGTAGTTGTAATGACCTATCAGGGTATCAGATTCAAACTGATAGATGGTGGCTCGATGAGCCCGCAGGGCATGGCCGATCAATTTCAGGATATTCTCAATATTTACATCACCAGGTTGGGCAAAAAGGTGTGAACAAGCCGCCAGAGCTTTCTCGATCTCCAATCTTTCGTCCAGCTCTGGTCCCCGCCAGCTTTTTATCTCCCGCTCCAATATTTCCAGGCGCTCTTTCAGGGCGCTGTTCTCTTCCTGCAACTCAGTCGTCGATCTAGCTTTCGAGTGATCCATTTTACCCCCAACATTTCATGCAGCAAATAATGTTGCATATTATTCAAGAATTCTGCCTAAAATATTTATTTAGACATTGCCTTTTAATTCCCTTTGATGAAAGCTGGGAATATTTGTCGAACAGATATTACTAATCGGATATTTTGAAAGGGTTAAATCTGCGGGCATTAAATTATTGATCCTGGTAGCCTGGACCAAGTTGTGTGAGGGTAGATCGCAGTGCGGCTTCCAATAGCGGCAAATCGGAATTGTCCATAAAAGGCTCCTGTCCCTGCTTGATCTTTTCTATGGTTTTTGAAAGGGGAATGACACGATAATGGATGCGGCCATTGGCCTGATAAGGATGAGAAAAAGTCGGAGTATATGATGCTTCTATCAATCTGGTTTCGTCTGTATCAAAATCCTTTTTAAATCTGAGCTTGAGGACTATTCCGCATTTTCGTTCCAATTCCTGTTGATTGCTGATAAAGTTACCCATACCATAAATCACGAATTTATTTTTGCCCTTTACGTTTATGATTTCCATGGTCTGGATGACATGAGGGTGGCTACCCAGTATAGCATCCGCCCCGGCAGCTAAGAAAGCCCGGGCCATACTCACCTGATCCTGGGTTGGACGGGGTTGATATTCAACCCCCCAGTGCAGAACCAGAATTAGCGCATCCACCTGCGGCCTCAGCTTTTCTATATCGGACAACACCTTTTCTTTATCCAGTATGTTTACATACTCGGGATGTTCTGAGGGGATCGGAATGCCATTGGTGCCATAGGTATAAGCCAGATAGCCCACCTTGACCCCCCTGATTTCCTTGATCAGAAAGGTGCTGGCCTCCCCCGGGTTCAGATAGGTCCCCAGGGTGTCCAGTCCCGCAGTTCTCAATACCTTTAATGTTCGAATACCTCCAGAGTATGAGCGGTCAAGTGAATGGTTATTAGCAGTAATAACCATATCAAAGCCAGCCTGCTTGAAGGTGTTAGCTATTTCATCAGGACTGTTGAACATAGGATATCCGGTATAGCTGCTTTCGGGTCCAGCTAGAGCCGTCTCCAGGCTGGTGGAACTGTAATCGCCTTCCCTAATCAAGTCAGCCACATCTGCAAAAAAAGTATCAAAGCGATATGAGCCGTCTGCCTGCAAACCCGAATTCACCTGCGGCATATGCATCAAACAGTCCCCGGCTGCCGTCAAAGTAATGGTTTCAGTCTCCGGAACCTTAGCGGGGCTGACCCCTTGGCTTGGCTGTATATCCAGGCTTATGGCCCAGGAATAGGCCTGGAATGATGCCAGGGTACCTACAAATATTATAAATAGTGTTACAATTATCCTTCGATACAAACTATCCACTTCCATAAGTAAAGAGAATCTGAAAAGGGACTCCCGGCGCAGCCAAGAGTCCCTTCAATTGTACATCCAAAATAGCATCAAAGTCTCTATAAATTATTCTACTTTAGCTATAATCCAAGCCGATGGTATCATACAAGACCCTGCTCAGGCATTCAATCTGAACAGGTTTCTGAATCGCAGCACAAAAACCATAGTTCATGTAATTAACCAGCAAGTCATCTGAAGAATAACCACTGCTGACTATTGCCTTAATATTTCCATCTAATTTTAAAAGTTTCTGTAAAGTCTCCTTAGCCCCCATCCCTCCGGGGACTGTCAGATCGAGAATCACTGCATGATAGGGGATCCCGGCCTGCATTGCTTCCATATACATCTGTATAGTCTCCCCGCCATCGCTGCTAAGGTCTGCAACATATCCTAACTGGCGGATCATTTTCCCCAGGGTATTTCTAACTACCCGGTCATCATCCATGACCAGCAACCTGCCATGACCAGATAAGTTAACCTTAGCGGCAGTCACTTGTTCAATTATTATATTGTCCGAGGCCGGTAGATAGATTTCGAAGGTAGTACCTAGTCCGGGTTCCGAATTCACTATGATCATTCCACTATGTTTTTTGACTATGGAATAGGCCATTGCCAGACCTAAACCATGACCCTTTTCCTTGGTGGAGAAGTATGGTACAAAAATATTACCCAGGTCTTCACTGGCAATGCCGGTCCCATGATCCTTAATAACGATCTGAACATATTTTTCTTCGACCAGAGCCAGGGCTGCTGCTGTTTCCGGCATGATATTACTCATATATATCTCGATGTTTCCTCCGCCAGGCATGGATTGAGCTGCGTTAAGAATGATATTGTGAAAAACCTGTCCGATCTGGCCTCGGTCAATCTCCGCCGGCCATATCTGTCCACTGGCGGAAAAAACAGCTCGCACATTGGAACCACGAAGAACAAATCCTGATACTTCACGGACCAGGCTTTCAATGGACACGGTTTCTATTACCGGGATGCCACCGCGGGAAAAGGTCATCAATTGTTCGGTAAGTTCGCGAGCCTGCATCACTCCCCGCTGAACCTCATCCAGCAGTTCCAGTGCCTCGTAATCTCCCTTTTCCTCCAATATGATACCAGCCAACGAATTGTTTCCGCTGATAATAGTGAGGATATTATTGAAATCATGAGCAATGCCACTGGCTAAAATACCCAGCGACTCGAGTTTTTCTCTCCGAAGCAGCTCTTCTTCCATCATCTTGCTGCGGGCGATCTCCTTTTGCAGTTCAATGGTTCTTGCTTCGACTATCTTCTCCAACTCCAGTCGATCACGTTCGAGCTGAAGTTCTTTCCTCTTTATTTCGCTGATATCTTCAAAGCTGCCCTGATACTCCAGCAATTCTGAGCGATCATAGACAGCTCTGATAACCCATCTGCCCCATTTAGTTGAATCTTTGTCAAATTGGAGTTCCAAAACACAAACAGGATTCAGTGGATTCAGAAATTCCAATACCTGTTTAAGACG
>Ga0123335_1008264_pt1 | contig 11233 bp, 8 predicted proteins | sample BiotimSIPDNA_2_FD_89707 | JGI IMG/M metagenome (GOLD analysis project Ga0123335, IMG submission 89707) | Anaerobic biogas reactor microbial communites from Washington, USA - Biogas_R2 time_0 SIP DNA | ecosystem: Engineered > Bioreactor > Anaerobic > Unclassified | place: Washington, USA... | reverse complement strand
TGGCAGCGACGGTCTCTGCATTACGACCTTCCTGAAGATAATTGAGTTCGGCTCGGATGGTAACGGCAAATTCTTTGTATATGGCATCAAGATCAATAAATTTGTTCCAATCCGTAAATAGTTTAATAAGTGAAATTACACGCCAAATCGCGCCAAGGTCTATATTAACCAGTTGATCAATATTTGGTCTCTGTACTTTGATGGCGATCTGTGATCCATCCTCCAATTCACCCTGATGGACCTGTCCCAATGACGCCGAAGCCAGTGGATGGGGATCGATATATTTATATACCTGCTCAAGGGGAAGCTGAAAATCTTCTTCGATCACTTGTCGGATATCAACAAATGCCTCCGCTCTGACTTCATCCTGGAGGCCTGACAGTTCCTGAATGCTATTCTTAGGCAGCAGATCTACCCGGGTACTAAAAAACTGCCCCAGTTTTATGAGCAGTCCCCCTAGTTCTACTGCTGTCAGGCGAAAGCGCCTGGCTTCACTAACATATAGTTCTTGTCTCCGAGCTTCTACCCAGCTGCTTCCCCTGAATACCCGGTAGTATTTCAGAGAATAAAAAGACCAGAATATGCCGATAAACAAACGCAGGATAGTGAAGGACCTTACAAAACCAGATTTTTTTATCATCATTGATATGGCCGCCTTCGCAATAATATATTTATTATAATATCCCGACTGGCCTTTAACAAATTTATCCGGTAGGTTATGGGCAATAAACAAACGGCCTGCCCTGCTCATTGAAACATGATAAGGATAGGCTGTTTAACTGGACTATTATACTTATTCATCTAGTTTTGACTGAACCTGACGGTAAATCTGGTTCCGCAGTTATCGGTATCGACCTGAATAAATGCCTGGTGCCGTACGGCGATACTGTAGCAGACCGCCAGCCCCAAACCTGTACCTAACTCCTTAGTGGTGAAGAAAGGGGTAAATATGTTGGGCAAAACATCGTTGTTAATCCCAGTTCCTTCATCCTCAACAATAAGCAAGACGTCACCATTATCATCCAGCTCTGTGCGCAGGTGTATTGTCTTGTTCTTTTCCATCGCATCCAAACCGTTGAGAATGAGATTAAAAATCATCTGACGGATCTCGTTGCCATCCAACATAATGTCAGGAATATCCTGCAAAGAGATGTCCAAATATTTATCTTGATTTAGAGAATCGATCTTGATAAGGGGTGTCATAGCAATGATAATATCATTGATATTGTTAGGTTTTAATTCTATTCTTTTGTTTTTTGCCAAAGATAGAAACTCCGTAATGATCTGGTTGGCGCGATCAAGTTCCTCGATCATGATGCCGAAAAATTCCTGGTAATCCTGCATGGACTCTATTTCATTGAAATACTGCAAAAACCCTCGTACGCTGGTAATGGGATTGCGTATCTCATGGCCTATACTGGCAGCAATCTCTCCTACCATATTCATTTGATCCAAGCGCGCTAATTCTCGGGTAAGCCTTTTTTGTTCACTGATATCGGTGTAAACGATTAGGATACAAGTTTCGCCATTAAATTCAATACGCTCGGCCGTAATCAACCCTTCAATTAACTTACCGCTTTTGTTTAGATTTTTTACCTCTATATTGCGTACCGATTCGAATTTGGTGATGGTTTTAATCCACTTTAGTCTTTCTCCTTTATTCAGCCAAAGATTGAGATCACGAGCGGTATTGCCTATTGTCTCCTCCCGAGAGTAACCCAATATAAGACTGAATTGATCGTTAACCTCTATGAATCGCCCTTCTGATAAGGTGTAAATTGCCATCGCATTAGGGCTAGTTTCAAAGGCCTTGGCAAATTTTTCTTCAGACATACGAAGAGCATGTTCAGTCTGCTTGATCGGAGTTAAATCCAGGGCAATTCCCATCACTGCCGGCTTATTCTGGTATTGAATTACTTCTGCCGAGAAATATACCCAGAGGTAACCCCCATTTTTAATAGCAATCCTGGCCTCATAAGGCGGAACATATTCACCAGCCAATCTCCTTCTATAACTGGTAATCACCTTTTCCAAATCGTCAGGATGCACAAACGAGAAGATATTCTCTGTTTTCATGTCCTTAAAATCGTAGCCACTTATCACAGTAAATGTCTTGTTAAGATATATTAAATTCTTTCCCTGAATAATATATATTAATGCCGGAGCCTTGGACAAAAGGTCATCTACCCGTTCAAGACCCTCGGCGAAAAGGTTCTGCAAATGGTAAGGATTATTTTCGAAATCATCATTGTTTTGGCCCGGTTCATTACCAGAGTATGTTGTATCTTTCATTACAGCCCTCCAAAGAAAAAGTAGAGGCAGAAACACTCCACCCCTACTAATATAATTCTATTTATTACCCCAGGTTTTAATAGAGCTATTTGCAGGGGTATTATCTATCATATTTAATTGTCCGCTCCAACTATTTTCAGTACCTAAATCTTCTTTAGCCGCAGTTTACTGATCATTAAAAATGATAACAATACCATACCTATCATTATAACAGTCGGGTCGATACGCGCAGCCAGCAATGATAGAATTGCCATCAATAACCCCGCTATGGTTATGGGGACTCCCATGAAATGTTTGTCATCCCGGAGTACGTTAAATCGGGCCAACCGGAAGCAACCGCATGCTATATAGAAAACGGCAATTATCAAGCTTTCATAACCCGCGCTATAGCTCAGTACCTGCGCATAAAGCAAAACGGCGGGTGCGACCCCAAAGGAAACCAGATCACATAATGAATCCAGTTCCCGGCCCAGTTCAGATGTAGCGTCAAATCTGCGAGCTATCCTGCCATCCATTCCATCCATCATCACTGCTAGCAGAATAAATATCGCGGCATAGCGATAGCTTTGGTTAATAGTATAGAGTATAGACATCGATCCGAAGACGATGTTGATCAGGGTTACGACATTAGCACATCTTTTGGTTATCAAATCGGCCAATCACTGTCTCTCCTCCCCGGACCCGCTGACCTGCATCGACTAAAATTGTTGTATCTCCGGGTACGTATATTTCGGTACAAGAACCAAATTTAATAAGCCCAAACCGGGCTCCGGCAGGCAATTTATCTCCTGCATTTACCCAACACACAAGTCTCCGTGCTACTAAACCTGTGATCTGTACTACCAGTAAACGCCCGAATGCTGAAGAGAGTGCCAGATAGTTTCGAACATTTGTATCAGAAGCCTCGGCTTTATAAGCCGGCAGAAATGAATAACCTTCACGTAAGGTCCAATCAACCGTTGCTTGGATTGGTAATCGGTTGATATGTACGTTAAATAAACTCAGAAATATGCTGATTTTAATTGATTCACCCTTTAAGTGTCTGTCCTCAATAACACGTTCGATGGAAAGCACCCGACCATCTGCCGGCGCTATAACAGCAAATTCATCATCCACTGGTTTTCTTGCCGGATTTCTAAAGAAAAACACAATAAACAGGCAAATCATTAATAATAAGACAGCTGCAACGGTATATTCAAAGTAATAGGCAATACCAGTCAGGACCAGGAAAAACAAAATATATCCCCAACCCTCACGAGCAATAATATGGTCGTGCGACATGAGTCAGCTCCTCTGCAAAATCAAAGATCATTGTAAAGACGCCTCGGCTATTGGCATATGAATATTCCATTTACTTAACGTGGTATGATTGACATGCTCCCTCTAGACTATAATATTACTTAATTGGACAGCAAGCCAGCTAAATGTTTTTTAAGCGACAAACTTCAGCAAATAAAACAGCCGGCTCATCCATCAATAGTCTAGCATTATGCTTATAAGATTTATTATGCGAGCTTAATAATGGCCCACCATCACGCTTCTTCCGTTTAAACAATTGTTTATCGTGATATGCTATTATGGGGAACTTCCTTTTCTATTCCAAAAATATTATTCGCTCTGCTTTTCTCTGATTGATCGGGTAAACAAATAATACTGCTCTTTCACCCGTTTTTTGACTGTTTATGTTGGTCGGTTCTCGGTTAAATATTTCCAAATGCACCCGTTTGCTGAGATCATATTTACTAAGATGCGCCAATTCGGGCAAGGCCTTACTAACGAAATTAGTGTCTTTTAGTAGTCCATATAGTCTATCCTTTGTCCTTGCTGGCATTACGGCTGATAATCTATCTGGTAAAGGACTATGCCGATTGTTGATTATAAAGTCATATTTCAGGTATTCATTCACAACTTCTCTATGTTCAGAGTGTTTTTCTTCAATAAAGATCATCAACATGTTGCATTCGTCGGCTCGTGTATGTCCCTGTCCAAACCATCCCTTTTCCAGGTAATAGTCAGCGAAAGCTTCAAAAAAGGCCATGGCATTCTCTTGGTAGATAATCTCCGTAATGTACTTAAGCGTTGTTTTATACTCCCCGAGATTGTAGTATCTTTCTAACACCTTTTCAATATTTGATAGCTTTATAAACTCTGGATATGACATGTAATTCGAGTTTAATACTTGATATGGGGCATGTTCCTGATATATATAACCGTGTTTAGCAGCATCCCTCCGTAAGGGCGATCCTTTGAGCATTTTTAGAAATCCCAACTGAATCACATCGGGATAGAGATTGTATACCTGGTTAAAAGATTGGCGGAATTCCGTGTACCTCTCCTCGGGCAAACCAGCAATGAGATCAAGATGCAGGTGTATATTCCCCTTTTCCGCTAACTGGCGTACATTACTGGTAAAGCGATGAATATCACAACTTCGGTCGACGGCTTCTAATGCCGGTAAGTAGGTAGATTGAATGCCTATCTCGAAAGAAAAAATCCCGGCCGGTATCTTAAGAAGAAACTCCATGAACTCGTCGCTGATCAGATCAGCACAGATCTCAAAATGGAATTTGGTCGATTCATTATGCTCGAGGATGAATTCCATTATTGCTCGGGCACGCTTCTCATTGCAATTAAAGGTTCGATCAACGAATTTGACTGTCCTAACCCCTTTTTTCATAATCAGTCTCAGATCATCCTTTACCCGCTCCATAGAAAAGGTGCGCACTCCAGCAAAGGTTGAGGACAGGCAATATGTACAATTAAAAGGACAGCCGCGTGAACTTTCATAGTAAAGCAGGCGATCATCAAATTCTGCCAAATCCATATCATATACCTGCGGAATAGCATTAAGGTCCGCCATCAAGCGACGATCATGGTTATTAATGATGTCAGATCCCGCCCGGTAGCTAATACCATCAACATCAGCTAAAGAAAGCTTCTGCTTTAGGTGCTCCAACAACTCTTTAAGAGTAACCTCTCCTTCTCCCCTTATTACAATGTCGACGTTTTTATCACGTTCAAGAAGTTCAGCAGCGTCAAATGATACTTCCGGTCCCCCCAGAACAATGATGCATTCCGGCAACAGTGCTTTAAGGTCACTGCATAATTCGGCGATGATCTCTATATTCCATATATAACAGGAAAACGATAATACATCCGGTTGGGCTATAAAGAGGCGGGTTCGGATATCCTCCAGCGGCTGGTTAATAGTAAATTCAATTGTATCTATCTTCCAGGAAGAATCCTCGCAATAACTTTTGAGATATCGCAGCGCGATTGAAGAATGTATATACTTGGCATTCAGGGTACATAGAACGACTTTCATATAACACCTATATATTATCTATTCTTCACCTACGATCCTGATCTCCGTCTGCAGATCAACTCCGAATTCCTGTCGGGCACGAAGTTGAACCTCTTCAATCAAGGCCAAAACATCTGCAGCTGTGGCATTTCCAGCGTTGATTATGAATCCGGCATGCTTTTTTGATACTTTGGCACCACCGATCTGGAAGCCCTTTAATCCGAGTTTTTCAACCATAGGACCAACATAGTAGCCCTCCGGCCTTCTGAATACACTCCCGGCGCTAGGTTTATCTAAAGGCTGTTTACTGGCCCTGGAGTCTCTTAATTCCTGCATTTTGGCGTTAATTAACTCTTTATTACTGTGGCTCAAAGCAATACGTGCTGACACTACTGTCATTTTATTTTCCTGGAAAACACTCTGGCGATAAGCCATTTTCATGTCCTCAGGCTTAAAATTTATTATCCTGCCATCTGAATCTACTGCATCAACCTCGGCCAGAATTTCTTTTATTTCATGATCATATGCACCAGCATTCATAACTACGGCACCGCCAAGGGTACCGGGGATACCTTCCGCAAATTCCATACCGGTGAGTTCATTATCTGCTGCAATCCTGGCCAAATCCGATAAGCGAATGCCGACCTGGGCGAAGATGCTTTCGCCCTCCACTTTGAACCTACTAAAGCGATCAGCGAGCCTAATGCCTACACCACGTATTCCCTTGTCTCGTACCAGCAAGTTACTGGCCGCTCCAAAGATAAAAAATGGCATATTGTTGTCACGGCACCACACCAACACCCGGCATAGTTGCTCCGTGTCATCAGGTTCAACCAGTACATCGATGGGTCCGCCGATCTGAAAAGTGGTGTAATCGCTCATTAATTGGTTATATTTTATTGCCTCAGACCCTACTATTGCTGACAGCTCAGAATACATCTTCCATCTCCTGCATAAGCTTCTTCTAATTATTCTATGGCAATAAACAGGCTATTATAACTGATGTGCCTATACCTTTGCCTGTACAGCTATTTTTGATGCCTCCGGCATGAGCCAGACGCTGGCTTTGCTTCCGTAATGAGCCAGCAAGGTATCGATAGTGTTCTGGATTTTCTCGACCGGTTGTAAGAACATATTCAGAACCACTTCATCCGGAAGCATACTATAAAGCATTACCTGGCAATGTTTTAAGGTGCGACAGATGGCATAGGCCTTATGCCCGCCCAGTTCGAATTTATCATGAAAGCGCCGTTCAATATCCTCTGGACAAGCGGCGTCCTCTATCCATTCAGCAAAGGTCTCTTCACCTAATCCTTCACTGCACTCAGCAATTAGCAGTATGGTTCCCCCATCCTTTACCGCCAAAGAAGCAGCATCAAGAGCCTTCTGAGACTGGTACATATTGATATCTTTGGGGTAGCCGCCACATCCTGCAATAACGATATCCGCCTTCTGATCAATAGAGAAAACGTCCAGTTCCTCACAGTGCTGTACACCCGCCATCCAAGCCTGCTCAAGGTCACCGGCTGATGCAAATACAATGCGATCCCTGCCAGCAGTAACGACATTAAGAATAAAATCCACTCCTGCCATCCTGGCTGCTTGCAGCATAATATCATTTACTGGATTATCTCGGTAGTTGCCCAGACAAGCCCGGGGGTCTGACATCATCCGGTGATTGGCTTCGATGAGAGGTCGTGCTGCAACCCCGGGCAGGATAGACTTGCGACCGCCAGAATAACCGGCAAAGTAATGCAACCCTACCAGACCGGTTGTTATCAATAGATCGGCCTCTGCCACCTGGCGATTTATTATTAGTTCCATGCCGTTCTGCAGATACCCTAATGAAACCAGATCGTTATCACAATCATGGTTTATAATCTTATAATTACTGCATATTTCTTCACCGAATGTATCTAAATTATCTTCTGCCGTATGCGGTCTGTGTATTCCCAATGCCACAATCAGCTCGATATTGCTGCGATCGATCCCTGCTTCCTCGATTTCGGCCAACAGTGGAGGCAACATATCATGATAAGGTGTCGGACGAGTTAAATCATTTACTACAATAACTGCACTACGGGCCTGCTTATTTTTTATAATATCCCTAATTTGCGGTGTGCCGATGGGATGGGCCAGCGCTTGTTTAATCAACTCCCCGTTGCTTAAGGTCTGGTTGCTGGCTTTGACCTCCAATAATCCTAATAGGTTTTCATCAGGAACCTGGAAATCGACATATTCCCTGCCGAGAGCAAATCGGGTTTTCATAACTAATCTCTCCTAATTCTGTGAATGACGTTTAAATTATACCGTATTCACAGTTCTTTTATAATCCCCTGACCGGCCTTTATGATATAATAGGCTGGTATTTAGAGCAAACAAATCAACATTTTATGTAATAGGCCATAAAACTAAGAATCTGTTGCTTGTGAGGAGGAGATCGGATGGATAAGGCTGCTGTCAAGAATGAACTGGTAAAGATGTTGGGTCACGAAAAGGTGCTCTCAGAGGATCTCGACCTAATGTATTACTCCTATGATAGTTCATTTCTGACCAAACTGGAACCAGCCAATCCGACGGCTGTAGTTATGCCGCGTTCTACTGAAGATGTGGCTCAGGTTATGCGCTTTGCCTTTGAAAATGATATTCCGGTAATCCCGCGGGGAGCTGGCACCGGTGAGACCGGCGGCTGTATAGCCCTGCGCGGCGGTATTGTACTGGACCTTTCCACCTGGGATGAGATCATTGAAATAGACGCCAGTAATATGCAGGTTTTGGTCAGACCGGGTGTTATTCATGCCAAGCTCAACGAAGAACTGGCTAAATTCAATCTTTTCTTCCCGCCGGACCCCGGCAGCAGTCAGATGTGCACTATCGGCGGTATGGTAGCCAACAATGCCAGCGGCCTGCGTGCCGTGAAATATGGTACTACTGAGCAATATATTCTTGGCTTGGAAGTGGTGCTGGCCAATGGTGATATCATCACCACCGGTGGCATGAAGGCCAAATGTATAAAGAATGTTTCAGGTTTAAACCTGACCAAACTTATGGTAGGCTCCGAGGGCGTACTGGGCGTAGTGACCCGGGTACGGTTGCGCTGTTGGCCCAAGCCCAGGGCTCGCGGCATCGCCATGGCGGTATTTGACAATCTAGATGAGGCACCAGCCGCGGTACTGGATGTCTATCAGGCAGGGATTCTTCCTTCAGGTATTGAGATCCTGGATAGTTCGGCTATCAATGCGGTTAATAGTTTTAAACCGCAGATCAATCTTCCGCAGGCTGAAGCCATCTTGCTCTTCGAAGTGGATGGCAACCCACCCGGAGTAGAATTTGAGGGCAATATTATTAAAGAGGTAGTGGGAAAACGAGCACGTACTGTGGAATGGTCCACCGAAGCTAAACGAATGGCAGAATTATGGGAAGGCCGCAGCATAACTGCTACGGCGGCTGCTCGTGTTAAAGCCGATGGCAGTCGAATATTTGCCGGCGAAGATATATCAGTTCCCTTGTCCAAGGTCGCTGATACCCTGCGCCAGATCAGAGCTTTGGGTGACAAATATGGCATTAAGGTTGTAAACGATGGCCATATCGGTGACGGCAATGTTCACACCGCACCGGTGATCAATCCGGAGAACCCGGATGAGGTCGAAAAGGTCCTGCAACTGGTAGATGATATTCATCGTTTGGCCGTTGAATTGGAAGGAACCACTACTGGAGAACACGGAGTGGGAGCAGTCAGACGCCAGTATGCAGAATTAGAGCATGGACTGGCGGTCAAATACATGCAGGGAGTCAAGGATGCTTTTGATGCCAAGGGTATCATGAACCCTGGTAAACTATTTTAAACCCTGGAAGGAGGGGTTATCGTGGAATTCCAGAAGCTGCCGCCTGTTAAAGAACAGATCATGAAGTGTGTCCGCTGTGGAAAATGCCGCAGTGTTTGCCCGGTTTTTGAACAGATAAGAAACGAAACCGCCGCCCCCCGGGGACACGTTTTTATGGTCGGAATGCTGCGTGATGGAATAGTCGAACCCAAACAGGAAGTCTATGAAAAGCTTGGCAACTGCCTGCTATGTGAGACCTGCAGTGTTAATTGCCCGTCAGGAATAGATATCCATGAGCTTAATGCTGCCGCGCGCTCCTATATCTATGACAAGAACCCCAGCGCAGGCAAGGAATTGATTTTTGATACCATGTGGACACGTCCCGGTTTCCTGCGCACCACCACCATGCTGATGGGCGGAGTGCAAAAACTAGGACTACAGACCTTGGCCAGAAATATGGGCCTAACCAAGATATTGCCCGGCGATATGCCCAAGGCGGAAAAGATTATGACTAGTGTGCCAACCCGCTCGGCTCGTAAACAGATACCAAAATTCAATCGAGCCAAGGGGGAAAAGAAATATACGGTCGGTTACTTCCTGGGCTGCGCCACCGATCTGCTGAATCCGGAGATTGCTAAAGCAACTGTGAATATCCTGACCCATTTCGGATGTGATGTAATAATACCCAAAGATATGAAATGCTGCGGTATGCCGCATATAGCCAACGGTAAGATGGATACTGCGCGCAATCTTATGGCTCATAATGTAAAGATATTTAATTCATATAATCTGGACTATATTATCAGTGATTGCGCATCTTGCTCGTCAGCGCTGGCCCACAAGAATGTTGAATTCCTGCTGGGAGGACTCAAGATTGAGGATGAAGCGTTTAAGTTCTCCGATAAGGTCATGGATCTGACCACTTTCCTGGTAGAGGTCCTGGATATAAAACTGCCGGATAAGAATGTTACCAAAAAGACCCGGGTCACCTATCATGACCCCTGTCACCTGGCTAACGCCCAGGGTATCAAGGACGCTCCCCGCGAGTTACTGCGTCGTATACCCGAAGTGGAGTTAGTAGAGATGCCGGGTGCCAATACCTGTTGCGGCGGGTCTGGCACTTACAGCCTGACTCATTACGATCTGTCCATGAAGATCCTGGATAAGAAGATGGATCGTGCTATGTCAACCGGAGCTGCCAAACTGGCTACCTGCTGCCCTAGCTGTACCATGCAGTTGAAATATGGTACGGTGCGCAGTCACTGGGATTGTGAGGTCGTTCATCCGGTAGTTCTGGCCAACCGCAGTCTACAGCAGTCCTTAGTGAAAAAATAGTCTTTTTATGCTTAAAAGCCGCCGGCAATTGTCAGCGGCTTTATTTATTAGATATCTTCTATAAATGCTTTCAGGCTTTTTGAACTATGATCGATATCTATCCAGAGCTGTTTTTTCACTTCTTCAAGGTCAAGAACCCTGACTGTGTCAGCATATTCACTCCATTCCCCATTTAAATCTGAAAGACAATTATGATAATTACTTATGACATCAAACTCGAGTGCACTTGTTCCTTCGCCCGGGAACAACGCCACATATAAAATGCCGGTCTCGACCAGATCATTGAAGAAATGAGTTCCATAAGACAACTCAGGCATGTACCCATCATTATTCACAGCATATTCAACCAAAGCTGCGGCATGATGGATCTCGGCGAATGATACTGGTATACCAAGACTAGGAATACCGCTCCCCCATCTCCCAGGACCGATTAAAACATACTTGTTATCTTTAAGCAGTCGATTCAAACTGCCGATCA
>Ga0123335_1008262_pt1 | contig 11235 bp, 9 predicted proteins | sample BiotimSIPDNA_2_FD_89707 | JGI IMG/M metagenome (GOLD analysis project Ga0123335, IMG submission 89707) | Anaerobic biogas reactor microbial communites from Washington, USA - Biogas_R2 time_0 SIP DNA | ecosystem: Engineered > Bioreactor > Anaerobic > Unclassified | place: Washington, USA... | reverse complement strand
GGTCATGCCGTGGAGATCGTGGGCAAGAGGATGACCGTGGCCAGGGTCTTCCGCGCCCAGCAGGAGGACGAGGGCAAGGACATTATCCGGATCGACGGCATGATACGCTCCAACGCCGGGGTGTCCATAGGGGAGAGGGTCACGGTCAGCAAGGCCGACCCCCAGCCGGCCACCAAGGTGGTGCTGGTCCCCAAGCCGCCCACCGGCAAGCACGTGACCATGGGAGCGGGCGTCGACGACCTGCTGAGGAAGAGCCTGAGCGGCCGGCCCATGGTCAAGGGCGACGAGTTCCTGGTGCCCAATTACGGATGGGGTTCGAACTACGGGGCGTTCAACGTGCTGTCCACCACCCCGGCGGGGGTGGTGACCATCGCCGAGCACACCGAGATCGTGATCAGAACGGACGCCAGCGAGGTCAAGGAGACCCTGGCCCCCTCGGTCACCTACGACGACATCGGGGGGCTGGAGGACGTATTGCAGCGCATACGGGAGATGATAGAGCTGCCCCTCAAGCATCCGGAGATATTCGAGCGCCTGGGCATCGACGCGCCAAAGGGCGTCCTGCTCTACGGCCCCCCGGGGACCGGGAAGACGCTGCTGGCCAAGGCGGTGGCCAACGAATCGGGCGCCTCCTTCTACTCCATACAGGGACCGGAGATAATGTCCAAGTTCTACGGCCAGAGCGAGGAGAAGCTCCGCGAGAAGTTCGAGGAGGCGGAGAAGAACGCCCCCTCCATCGTATTCATCGACGAGATAGATTCCATAGCCCCCAAGCGCGAGGACGTCACCGGGGAGGTGGAGAGGAGGGTGGTGGCCCAGCTGCTCACGCTCATGGACGGCATGTCCGAGCGCGGCCAGGTGATCGTAATCGGCGCCACCAACCGCCAGGACGCCATGGACCCCGCGCTGCGCCGCCCCGGACGGTTCGATAGGGAGATAGAGGTGGGGGTGCCCTCCTTCCAGGGCAGGAAGGAGATCATGCAGATCCACACCCGGGGCATGCCCCTGGACGAGGACGTGAACCTGGACCAGTACGCACAGGTCACCCACGGCTTCGCCGGGGCCGACCTGGCCGCCCTGTCCCGGGAGGCGGCCATGAAGTGCCTGGCGCGCTTCGTCCCGATCATTGACCTGGACCGGGCCATACCGGCGGACGTGCTTTCGCAGATGAAGGTCACCAGCGCCGACTTCGACGCGGCGCTCAGGGAGATCGAGCCCTCGGCCATGCGCGAGGTGCTGGTGGAGATCCCCACGGTGAGCTGGAACGAGATAGGGGGACTGGAGGACGTCAAGCAGCAGCTCAAGGAGGTCGTGGAGATGCCCATGGAGAGTCCGGAGGCCTTCCGGCGCATGGGCGTGCGGCCCTCGCAGGGCGTCCTGCTCTACGGCCCCCCCGGGACCGGGAAGACGCTGCTGGCCAAGGCGGTGGCCAACGAGTCCAAGGCCAACTTCATAAGCATTAAGGGCCCGGAGATAATGTCCAAGTGGTACGGCGAGAGCGAGAGGGCCCTGCGGGACGTGTTCAAGAAGGCCCGCCAGGTGGCCCCGGCCATCGTGTTCCTGGACGAGATCGATGCCATCGCCCCCCGCCGGGGCTTGCACGAGGGGCCCAAGGTCACCGAGGCCCTGGTCAACCAGCTGCTCACCCTCATGGACGGGCTAACCTCCCGGGAGGGGATCACCGTGATAGCGGCCACCAACCGCCCGGACATAATGGACGGCGCCCTGCTGCGCCCCGGTCGGTTCGACCGGCTGGTGCTGGTGCCGGTACCGGACGCCCCGGCCCGCAGGGCCATACTGCAGGTGCACACCCGCAGCATGCCCCTGAAGGAGGTGAGCGTGGACGATCTGGTGTCCCGCACGGAGGGCTTCGTGGGAGCGGACCTGGAGAACCTCTGCCGGGAGGCGGCCATGATCGCCCTGCGGCAGGACCGCGACGCCGCGGTGGTGGAGATGAGGCACTTCGAGGCCGCCTTCAAGACGGTCAAGCCCTCGGTGGACAAGGAGTCCGCCAAGCAGTACGATAACATGAGCAAGAGCTTGCACAAGGCCCGGGGCGGCATGGACGACCTGGGCATATTCAGGTAGGTGTGATCGATGGTCAAGGTGTTGAAGCCGAACGGAACGGTCAAGAAGGTCCAGCCCAAGAAGGAAGAGGTCGTCAAGGAGACCGCCAAGAAGGCCCCGGCGAAGAGTGCCAAGCAGGCTCCCCAGCTGGACCTGCGAGAGGAGAGCCTGCGCATGCTCGCCCAGTTCTACCTGGGGGAGATGGACCTTTCCATGAAGATGCGCCAGATGACCGTGGCCTCGGGCAAGCAGCCCCCGGAGTGGATGGCGGCGCTGGAGATCCTCAAGGAGATCATAATCAAGACCGAGCACCCCGATCAGAAGCTGAAGATGTACCAGGCCATGGTGGACCTGCTGGCCAAAACGGGGCAGAAGGAGGACCTGCGCACCATCCAGGAGATCATCGCCCGCTACAACCTGAAGTCCTTCAAGGACATGGGCTTCGAGAGGGTGGAGATAGAGTGCGCCAAGGACGCCTGTCCGGCCTGCCGCAAGATGGCGGGCAAGAGGCTCAGGATAGACGAGGCCATGGAGACCATGCCCATCCCCTGCCGCGACTGCGGGAAGGAGATGGATGCCGTCAAGGGATACTGCCGCTGCCGCTACTTCGCCATCTTCTGATGGCCCCTGGAACCCCAGTCCATAAATCTATAAATACGCTCAATCTCATGCGATAGTTAATTCGGCCAACCGTATGGGGTGCGCAAATGAGGAAGTTCATATCCGAGCTGAAGGGGAAGACGGTCATGACCAACGACGGTCAGATTTTGGGCATGATAGACAACTTCGTGGTGGACACCGTCACCGGAGAGATAAACCATGTGCTGGTGGTCCCGGCGGAGGAGATCGACAGCCGTCTGTTCCGCACTGACAGCCACGGCCGCCTCGTGCTCCCGTTCAGCGAGATGAAGGATGTTCGTGACGTCGTGGTCATGAGCATCTCCCGCTAAACCCCAACCCCCAGTCCTTTTCATCGTTTCCTGCGACAGCGTGAGCCCTCAGCCCTTGGCCAGCACCTTGGTGCGGTCCCGGCCGGCCTGGGCCTCGCGGAACCCCGGGGCCTTGTCCAAAGCATCCTGATAGAGGCTGTGGGCCCACCGGTACTGCTTCTCGCCCTCGGCGATCACCCCCAGCATGTACAGGACGTCCGCGGACTCCTCCATCTTCAGGGCGGAGGTCAGGCTCTGCTTGGCCCCCTCGGTGTCCCCCAGGGCCATCTGCACGTTGCTGAGGTTCAGCAGGTACTCCGGCCTGCGGTCCTCCTCCACCGCGGCCTTGAGGACCTCGATGGCCCTCTCGTAGCCGCCGGAGGCGAACAGGGTGCAGCCGATGTTGTTCATGGCCTCGGAATGATGGGGATCGACCTCCATGGCCAGCTCCATGAAGTGTATGGCCTGGTCGTAGTCGTACTCGCCCATGAAGCGCATGCACACCCCCAGGTTGTCCAGGCCCTCCGGGAAGGCCGGGAACTCGGAGATGAGCGCCTTGAGGAGCTTGGAGGCGTCGCGGTAGCGTCCCAGGCGCATGAGGGCCAGCGCCTTGGCCAGCCGGACCGGCAGCTCCTGACCCCGCACGTCCATCCTGGACAGCTCGTTGTACTGCCCGTTCTCCAGTAGCTCCAGGGCCCGGCGGGAGCGGGCCTCGCTGCAGTCCACGGCCCTCAGCAGCTTGGAGCCCTCCCCGCCGTAGCGGTGGTAGAGGGCCTCCAGGTCCAGGGCGGTGCGGGCGTCCTCCGGCCAGCGCCTGAATGCTTCCTTGAGGGCCTCCGCGGCCTCCTCCCCCCGGCCCAGGGACAGCAGCGCGCGGGCCTTGAGCCTGAGGCCCTCCAGGTCCGGGCCGTCCCTCATGCCGTCCACCAGCAGCTGCAGCGCCATTTCCCTCTCCCCGCCCGACAGGAGCAGCAGGGCCTCCAGGTTCCTGAGGGCCTCCCCGCCCTCCGGGAGCGGGGGCAGGGACACCTCGAAGGGCCAGGCCGGAATGGCCCTCCCCTCGACCGGGGGTCCGGCGGAATCCGGTTCAGGCGCTGCTTCCGGCGTAGCGGGAGGCGCGGGGGCCGCCAGGGGCTTGGCCTCCTCCGACTCCACCAGTCTGCCGGGCTCCGGAACGGGCTCCACGGCCCTGACCTCCTCCACGGGCATTACGGCGATCTGCCTGTCGACCTCCGCGGGCGGAAGGGCGTGGACCTCCTCCACGGCCGTCTCGCCCAGCTCCTGCAGGGAGCGGGGCTCCGGGAGGGTCGCGGGAACCGTCGCGGACCGCGCCTCCGGGGCCTCCGATCCGCCCTCTTGGACTGCGACCCCCGCATCCCCTGCGGCAGGGGCCTCGGGAGAGGCGGCCTCCTCTGTAGCCTCGGTCCTCTCCTCCGGTGGGACGTCATCCTGGGCAGCCGCGGTGGCGGATGCGACCGTCCCCGCAGGGTCCTCCTCATTGCCCCGGGGCTCCTCCTCGTCCAGCCCCATCTCCGAGGCCAGCCGCTCCCGCTCCTGCCTGACCAGCTCCAGAGCGGGTTCCAGGTACAGGGCCCGGTCCAGGGCGGTGAGGGCGTCCTCCAGCTGGCCGATGCCGCGCAGGCAGGTGCCCAGATGCGCCCATATGTCCGCACGGGAGTCCACCAGGCGCAGCACGTCCTTCCAGCCCTCCACCGCGCCTTCCATGTCCCCCCTCTCCTCCCTCAGGCGGGCGATGTTGATCAATGGGTCGGCAAAGTCCGGGTCCATCATGCTGGACCTCTCGAAGGAGGCCTGGGCCTCCACCAGGCGGCCCATGGCCTTCAGCACCAGCCCCCGGTTGTTCCAGCCGCGGGGCTCCTGCGGGAAGCGCTGCGTCAGGTCGTTGAAGACCTTGAAGGCCCATTCCAGACGGCCCAGGTCGTACAGCGCGGCCCCCTTGTTCAGGATGGCCGGCACATGGTTGGGGTTGATCCTCAGCACGTTGTCGTAGGCCGCCAGCTCCCTTTCCCGGTCCCCCAGCTGCTCCTGGACCAGGGCGATGAGGAACCAGGTCCCGGCGTCCCCCGAACGGAGCTCGGCGGCGCGGTTCGCAGCCGCCAGCGCCTCCGCGGGCCTGCCCATCTCCAGGAGGTAGCTGGCCTTCTTCAGCCACAGCGAATCGTTCAGGGGCTTGATCTCCAGGGCCTGGTCCAGGACCTGCACCGCCCGCGCGTGGTCGCCCTTGTTCCGGCGCTCCTCGGCCTCCTCCAGCAGGGCCTCCAGCTTGCACACCGAGGGAAGGCAGGGCTCGCCGCGGTCCTCCAGGACCTTGAGGTCCTCCCCGGCCAGTAGCTGCTCGTCCAGTTCGAACTTCTCCAGCAGGGCCAGGAACTTCTCGGCGGCAGCGAACGATACGCTCTCCCTCTCCAGGTAGTTGAGGGTGCCGGGGTCCAGGGACTGCAGGGTCATGAACACCGGGGTGCGCAGAGTGGACCTGGCCTCCTCCACCAGGGACCGGACGATCAGCTCCGGGTCGGTGAAGTCGGTGCGCGCGGCCAGGACCAGGTAGCCCTCCTCCCCCTGGCCGTAGATGACCAGCGTGCCGCGCTGCTCCTGCGCGGACTGGACCCTCACGCCCATGCCCCCCATGAGCGAGATCATGAGGTCCCGGAACCCGGGCTCCGGAAGGTTGCGTATGGCCTGCATCAGGCGTTGGCGCTTGCTCAGGTCCAGCTTCTCGGCCAGGTCGGTCACTGGCATCCCCTCCTCAGGCGCAGGATGGCCCCCTCGATGTCCTCGGCGGAGGACACCGCCTCCGCGGCCTGGTCCTCCATGCCCAGCTCCCAGTAGGCCTTGGCCAGCTGGACGCGTACGCCCTCGGTGTTGGCCAGCTCCTTGAGCTCGTTCAGTGCGGCCTCATGCTCCCCGCCCCAGTGGCGGAGCATGGCCAGGTTGGCCCTGGCGATCTCGGAGAGCTCGGACACCTCCCCGGCGCGCCGGTACAGGTCCATGGCCCGGGCGGCCCTCTCGGCGAAGGCCTGCCTCCTGCCCTCCTCGCCCAGAGGCAGACGCGAGGCGTCCCGGGCGCTGATGGCCAGCAGGTTCCCCAATCGCAGGAGCGCCCTTCCCCAGCGCTCCCCCTGGTAATCGTGGCTGTCAGGTATCTGGACCAGGTCCCTCAGCTTGGCCCGCAGGGGCACCTGCTCATCGCCCATGAGGTGCAACCCCAGTCCAGCCCCGGCCAGGTAATGGTCCAGCACGGTGGGCAGGTGCGATCGGTCCTCCGACTGCAGCGTCCTCTCCACCAGCAGATATGGGTCCACGCCCCTTCCCAGTAGCACCTCGCCCTGGGAGCTGGGCCCGACCCTTAGGCAGGCGCTCCTGAAGCCCAGCGATCGCACGTCGGACCGGGGGTCGGCCGACCACTCCCTCAGCACCAGCTCCCCGCTCAGCTTCCCCAGGCAGGCGGAGCATACCATGGCCCCTTCCGCCGACGGGGCCCCGCAGAACTTGCAAACCATTCGCATCCCGAAGGGATATTGGGAGACTGGGATTAATGATTGTCGCTGGACAGGGTTTTCGACATGTGCGGCAGGTCCTTGCGGTACCCGTGCGCCGCGTAATATCCGCGCACCCCCACCCCGCTGGTGACCCTGATCTCGCGGCACCCGGCCCCCTTGGCGGCCATCTCGGCCATCTCCAGCAGCCTCCCGCCCAGCCCCCGGTGCTGCCACTCCCCTTCGGTCTCCCCCAACCGGGCCATGCGTCCGAACACCTTGAGCTCGCGGACCAGCGCCGCGTCGCCGTCAGGCAATCGCAGCCGCACATAACCAGCCAGGGCGTCCCCCTCCAGCACCAGGGAGATGAATTGTTCGCGCCCCCCGGAGGCCTCGTACTCCATGATGCGGGCGGCCAGGTTCCCAGGCGACACCTCCTCGATGCCCAGCAGCCCCACCTCCCGGCAGCGTATGCACCTGCATGCGGCACCCTGGGAGCGCAGCCTCTCCTTTACCAGCTCGCGCAGGTGGCCCTTGTCCACGCCGGCCTCGATGAGCGGAACGGGGATGTCTCGCTGGATGCGCTGGATGCGCACGTACTCCGGCACCAGCCTCTTCATCTCCGCTATCACCCTCACCGCCTCCTCGGTGCCGTACGGAACGTACTCACCCCTCTCCCAGGCCTCGAAGAGCTTGGTGCCGCGCACCACCAGGGTGGGGTATATCTTGATCATGTCCGGCCGGAAACGCGGGTCGTCGAACATCTGCCGGAAGGAGTCCACGTCCCTCTGCGGCGAGGAGCCGGGCAGACCGGGCATGACGTGATAGCAGACCTTCAGCCCCAGGTCCTTGGCCACCCTGGTGGCCTCGGCCACCTCGCGGACCCCGTGCCCGCGGTTGACCGCCTCCAGTATGCCGTCGTCAAGTATCTGGACGCCCAGCTCGACCCTGGTGGCGCCCAGCCTCATGCATTCCCTCGCCACGTCCCCGGTGAAGGCATCGGGGCGGGTCTCCACGGTCATGCCTATCACCCGGTGCCCGGCCCCTTCGTTCAGGGAATGCGCGGACTCCAGGCTGAGCGCGTCCTCACCGTTGAAGGCGTCGAAGCAGCGCTTGACGAACCACTCCCGGTATTCCTCGGGGCGGGAGGTGAAGGTCCCGCCCATGACTATCAGGTCGATCTTGTCGGTGTGATGGCCGATGGCGGACAGCTGCTCCAGCCGGGACCGGACCTGGCGGTATGGATCGAAATCGTTGTCCGCGGCCCGGCGGGCCGCCGGCTCCTTGCCGGTGTAGGATTGAGGGGAGTTGTTCTCCACTCCTCCCGGGCAGTAGGTGCACTTGCCGTGCGGGCAGGGGGCGGGGGAGGTCATCACCGCCACCACCGCCACCCCGCTCAGGGTGCGCACCGGCTTCCTCCTCAGGATGGCCAGCACCTCGGGCAGACGGTCCTTGGGGACCAGCGCCAGGGTCTCGGAGTTCTTCGGGACCCCCGCCAGTCCGTACTCCCCGCTCAGCTTCACCTTCCGGCGCTGCAGCTGGTCCTTGTCCGCGATCTCTCCGGAGAGGAGCAGGCGTATCAGATGCTGGTGGTATTCCTGGCGGCGGTCCATGAGTTAACTTCCCGGACGTTTCAGCCGAAGTACACCCCGTTCTCCTTGGGACGGTCGTCCTTCTCCTCCTTGGAGTCCAGGATATCCAGGTAGATGATGGCCCGGGAGGGGACAACCCGGAGCGTCCCCGCCTCCAAACGCATGGTCAGGGCCACGTCGCTGCCGTACTGCAGGTATCCCACGAACTCCCCCTCCACCTCCAGGGTGGAGCCGCCGCCGGTCCCTATGAACAGGTGGTATCGGGAGCCCCGGGTCAGCTTGGTGGGGTACTTCTCGTCCATGCCTACACCTCCCTGGCCAGGCGCTGCAGGTGCTCCACGGTCTTGCGGTAAGACTGCATGGCCAGCTCCACGTTGGCCTCGGTGAAGCTCCAGGCCTTGCCCAGGTCGCCGTACCTTATGCGGTATCCCTTCTTGCGCTGCCCGCCCACGTCCATGGAGACATCCTCCAGGACATCAATGGCCTTGAGCTTGTTGAGATGCCGGTACACGGTGGGCTTGGTCGTCCCCAGGTAGGCGGACAGCTCCTCCACCGCCCACACCCGGTTCAGGTTCCCCAGGAAGCATTCCGTGAACAGCCGGTAGGGGATGCTCTCCTGGATGTTGTCCACGTCTGTCTTGGGGTCGTACCCCTTGGATATGTATCCGATCTGCTTGAGGAACTCCAACGAGGCCTCCTTGAGGTCCTCCACCGGGGTGAGGGGGGTGTTGCTGATCACGTTGAGCTCGAACATATTATCTGTGTGGTCGATAAGATGCTCGGGATATTAAGAATTTGTAAACTTGTTTCCTTAACTATTATCATATACGATGTCCGGGGGCCGGGATCGGGCGGTTCCCAGTTAACGGGGTACAGTTGGGCAATATGCCGCTCAAATTGTACAAATAGGATTAAAATTTCCTTTAAGGACAAAAACGCTTTATATCATCCCCCGATTTAAATGCAAACAGGTGACTTTCATATGGAAAAGAAGACCGCCATATTGGCCGTCCTGGTCGTGGCCATTGTCGTCGTAGCCGCCATCGCGGTGACTATGTTCATGGGCAACGATACGGACGATGACACCATCTATTGGGTCCAGGTCCCTCCGGTCAATCAGAAGGACCAGATCGCCCAGGGCCTGATAGACGGGGGAGTGAGCTGGGAGCCGTACTGCTCCGATTCGATCATATCCGGGAGCGCCCACGCGCTGCTGTGGTCCGGTGATTTCTGGCCCAACCATCCTTGCTGCATAGTGGCCGTGAACGCCGGGTTCGCGGAGGACAACCCCGAACTGGTGGCCAGGACCCTGGCCGCCCACATCGAGGCCACCGACTGGATCCTGGACGCCGTGGAGAACCAGGACACCAACGAGGAGAACTACACCAACCTCCTGGCCATGGGCGCGGCCTTCAGCGGGCGCAACGCCACGGTGGTGGCGGCCTCGCTGGAGCACATGACCCTGCTCTATGAGATGAACGAGCAGCTGAAGGACTACCTGGTCAACTTCACCAACGAGTTCATCTCCCTGAACCAGACCTCCATGGGCAAGGTCACCGACCGGGGCTATTCCTCGGTGGAGAACTTCATTGACGTGTTCGTGGACGACACCTACCTCAACATAGCCGGGAACCTGACCAAGGTCAACTCGACCGTGGGCACCGTTCGCCTCGGATACCTGCTGGGCGACCTTCACCAGTTCGCCAGGGTGGTCGCGTCCAACGTCACCATGTGGGACGACACGGTCTTCGCCGGAAAGAGCATGTTCGCACAGTGGGGCGTGAACATCGACTCCCCCAGCCCCTATGCCAACGGCGCCTTCGTGATGGAGGCCTTCGCCAACGATGCCATCGACATGGGCTACCTGGGGTCCCCGCCGGCCATCGTCAGGCACCTGAACGTCAACACCGATAACAGCGACATCAGGATCGTGGCCCAGGTGAACGTGGAGGGCTCGGCCATCATCGTGAACGCCGACATCCAGTCCATAGAGGACCTGGGCGGAAAGACCCTGGGTACCCCCGGACCGGGGTCCATCCAGCACCTGATGCTGCTGGCCTTCGCGCAGGAGCATGGATTCAAGGTGAAGCTGGCTGGCACATAGGGACCGCACCAAACCTTTTTATTTCTTTAAATTTGTGAGGACGGGCATGACCGAGGAGAACGCCAGTGGGATTGACAAGGCCTTGGAGCTTCTGAACAAGCCCCTGGTCAAGAACACGCTAGTCACCGTGTTCTCGCTCGGCATGTTCGTGGTGACCTGGTGGGCGGTGGCCATCTGGGCTGACCTGCCATACCTGCCCACCCCCCCGGAGGTCCTGGACGCCCTGGTGTGGTCGTTCGAGTTCCCGGACCCCAACCTGGGGACCACTATGTGGCAGAACATCTACGCCTCGCTGCAGCGCTTCATACTCGGTTTCCTGCTGGCCCTGGTGGTGGCCGTGCCATTGGGCCTGGCCATGGGATACTCCAAGCTGTTCGACCTGGTGGCCAAGCCGGTGGTCGAGGTGTTCCGGCCCATACCGCCCATAGCATGGGTGCCGTTCTTCATCGCCGTGTTCCTCTACTTCTGGGGACCGGTGATGGTCATATTCATAGGGGTCCTGTTCCCGCTGCTGTCCAACATCTACTTCGGAGTGAAGAGCGTCGAGCCCATCCTGCTGGATGCGGCCAGGACCCAGGGGGCGTCCAGGCTTCAGCTGTTCACCAAGGTGGTGTTCCCCTACACCGTGCCGTTCCTGATGACCGGGATCCGGATAGGCATGGGCATTGGATGGATGTGCATCGTGGCCGCGGAGATGATCGGCGGCGTGGGCGGCGGTATCGGCATGTACATCGACCTGCAGGCCAGACTGGGGTGGTACGACCGGATGTTCGCCGGCATGATAGTGATCGCCCTGCTCGGGATATCCACAACGGGCATCATGCAATACTTTGAGAACCTTACCAACCGCAGGATGGGAGTGTCATGATACTGGAGATCAAGGACCTCAAGAAGTCCTTCCCCAAGAAGAAGGGCGAGATGGTGGCCATCGCCGATTTCGACCTGAACGTCGAGGAGGGCGAGTTCCTGTGCATCCTGGGGCCATCCGGATGCGGGAAGACCACCATACTGCGCATCATCGCCGGACTGGAATCCCAGACCACCGG
>Ga0123335_1008257_pt1 | contig 11246 bp, 1 predicted proteins | sample BiotimSIPDNA_2_FD_89707 | JGI IMG/M metagenome (GOLD analysis project Ga0123335, IMG submission 89707) | Anaerobic biogas reactor microbial communites from Washington, USA - Biogas_R2 time_0 SIP DNA | ecosystem: Engineered > Bioreactor > Anaerobic > Unclassified | place: Washington, USA... | reverse complement strand
TAGAAAGGCCTTCTTTTTCTAAAAAAGCAGGTACGATATATGCTCACTTGGGAAAAAACTGCGCAATGTGAACATGGTATGAAAAAAATAACACAGCAGTTAACAACGCGCGCAAAATAATATATAATATAAACGCGAAGTATAACCTTCCGAGAAAGGAAGGGATAACACTAGAATCCAAATGAGTCAAACTGCCCAACCAAGCAAAATCAAACTTATATGGTAAAGGTTTGGACTCGAACGGGGAGATAAGCATGTTTAATTTGAAAGGGAAAATAGTCGGGAAATCCGGATTATTCCTTGGAGTAGCCATTTTTATGGTGCTAATTTTCATGCTTATGTTTTTAGCTCTACCTAATACAGCCGCTGAAATAAATAAAACAGCTGAACGTCTTGGCCTTGACATTTTAAAAACTGACCCCGTTCCAGAAGTCGCATCTGCATGGGTTCCACCATATTCTGGTGGAAGCTATAATTTTACAGATCTTGATTTTGATGTTCAATCTCCAGTTAGTATAAGTAGTCCTACTCAATTGACCGCTCCGGGGCCTAATACTTTTAATAAAGCAGTAGATTACGGTTCTGTTAAAGATGTAACAAACACGGCAACTTCTTGGAAAGCTAAATCGACAAGCACTTCAGCATATAGCCACCATTTGTGGTATAGAGACTATGTTTTCACTGATACGATGAAGTCAGGCTTAAGGAATAACTTAATTAACTCAGTAACCTACACTATGAATATTGATTGGAGCTTGGGATGGCCACCGTTAATTCCCGACGATGATGGTGGAGATGTTTACCAGAATATGTTTATAGCTTTTGGCTCATCTTCTTCAACTACTCCGGGATTAACAACTTTTACCACCCTAACATCGGCAGTAAACGGAACCGGAAAAGTGGACATTAGAGAAAGTTCCAACGGGACTTTGGATGCTGCTAGAACAGTAACTCTCACAAAGGATGGAACTTCACATCTTTGGCCGGGGAGCGTTTCGGGAGATACTTTATATTCAACAACAACCTTGGTTATGAGAGTGGGCGCTTTCTTATTTGTCCAACCTAACAGATCTTTCTGGGGAGCTGGGGTAACTTGGCCAATTACAGATTTTCAAAATCCTAACGGAAGTGCTTTATCTATGTCATGGACTGCGCCTTCTCTAAATGTTGTTACGAGTGGGACAAATAACTATGGCGCAGTTACCGCATCTACTGGAGCTACAGCATATATTAATAAAGGGGGAACGGTTACCGTAAGCACATTTGCCTTTGCTTCCCAGGAAACTATTACAGCCACGGCAACAGGGGCCCCAGCTAATGGTATCTACGGCTATTATTTCTCTGGTTGGACAAGTTCTCAAACAATGAGATTTAGCAATAGAGCGCTGTCTTTTGTCATAAGGGGGGCTTGTGATTTGCCACTCGGGGCGAACACATATACAGCGAACTTCCGACGATATGAATTATCAAGTGCTCAGTCAAGCTATACTTATGCCCAATCGGGGGGAGGTACTTCAGTACAGCAAGGGCCAATAGTTCCTTCTGCAAATCCTCTTACTAATGATGCTGCAATTCCTGGGTTGCATGCGGTATATACCTATACTAGCGGTACATACAACAGTACTAATAGGCCTACAGATGTTGCGTCATATTCATTGAAAGTAGATATCAAGGATGCGTCTAGCAACGTATATAGTTCTTCTCAACACGTTTATGGGTTTAGTATTCAGCCTTTGAATATAACGGCATATGCACTAAGCTTGATTGACACATACACATACGATACTACAGATCACAGCTATTCTTCTCCTGGGGTCAGGATTTCTCCGACTTCATTTACTTTTGCTCTTGGCCCTATAACATATGTCTTGACCAAAGATGTTGATTACACAATTGATAACTTTTTTGGGGATTGGGTGAATTCTACAAATAATCCGGCGGTGATAGCTGACCCAACTCAAAGACCTGGTTTGCAGCTTAATTTAGGGTCAACGGGATTGAAGGGGAATTTTTCAGGAACCTCGAAAGCTTATGCAGAAATTAATCCCTTACAGTTAAGCGGGGTGAGTCTTGTTGCTGATATGCATAATGAGATAGAGGCAAGATATGACACCGTGTATACAGGGTTTGAAATTAAACCCGAAGTATTGCTGGTTAGATTGATTTTTGGTGGCAAGGAAATGAAACTCATCGCCCATGATCCGGGCAATGCTGATCCTGATAGACAGCAATTGTACGTGGAAAATTATGACAATTATGGGGCAGTGGATACATATTCAGCATATGGAATATATGGGGTTGGCAATACTGCATGGGTTTCAGGATTTTTTGCCCTTCAAACGACTTCGTATGCAAACAATGTCGACCCATCTACAAATACTGCAAGTTTTACTATAAAGATTGTAAAAGCGAATGCAAATGAATATCAAAACTTTGTTGGACCTGGTGGAAGAACGGATACTGATAATGTTACAAAGACTGTTAAATTTAACATTCCCAAACGAAACGTTGATGATACATATAACAACGAGGCGAACGCAGTCACAATTATAGATGATTACACCCAAGCTACCAATAAACCATATGTAGGTCCCATAGTATATAACGGGCAAGAAAAGCACCCGCATGTATATTATGTTATTATAAAAGTAACTAATGCCAGACTTTGGGTGATGCATTTTTCTGGGAATTACTATTGGAAAGATGATGCTACCGCATATTTCTCTCTAACCAATGCTTCTAATGGAGTGGGGGATCCCAGTCCGCCAACAACCTATTCAGAGGTAGGGATAACCGATCCGTTCCCTGTAATAAATGCCGGTACTTTTAATTCTTCATTGTCTTGGACTACCACAGGAAAGGACAATATTAATGTGGCTAGCGGAGGTGTCGTAAATATTTCAACTTCTGCTACTGCAAAGATTGATGGAGAATTTCAATTATCTTTCCCGATAGCTCCCAGACAATTGTTTGCAGAGGATCCTTTAATCGCCCCAGGGGGAGGATATATTTTAGATATCGCTGATCAAACATTTAATTTTGGAAATAACATAACTCCAGCGATTACGGCCAAGGCAACTTACGATTATTCTCCCGAAGGTGTTGCTAACGACAATGAAGTTGTTTTGACTTTAAATGATTATTCAATCAGTTATTCTAACAACACGGACATCACAAAGAGTGCGCTTGTCACGTTAGTGGGGAAAAATAACTATGTGGGGACTATCACAAAAACGTTTAACATTTGCGCATTAGATATAACACTTAACGGAGGTATTAGTCTTCAAAATCTTCCAAGTGTTGTATATACGGGCACTCAGTTTTCAACTACTTCGGCACAACTTACGGTAGATGCAGGGGCAAATGGTACTTACAATGTGAATTCAAGCGAATATACTGTCACTGGTGCTGGAACCAACCTTAATGCCGGGCAGGCCTCTTTCACAATATCTTTTGGAGGATATGTTGCCGGAACAGGGGAATCTGCCGGAACCGGTCCAAGATTTGCGGGAACGAAAACAGTTGCGTTTACAATTCTTCCTAAAAATATTAACTCAGGAAATATTTCTAAAACAGCGACCTGGGTTACATATGATCCTTCATTAGTTACATATGATGGGACAGCGAAGACTAATTTGCCTATTGTAACAACCGGGTCAGTTAAGACAGTTGTAATAAAAGATTATGACAGATCAGGAGTTGAACTTGTATATTCCACTACCTCTGGGAGTGGAGACTATATGCTTGCTGCAACTGGAACCTGGGGGACAAATCCAAATGCCGGATTAGAAAACGGTACCGTAAAATTTATTGGATTATTAAATTATACCGGAGAGGTTACCGTCCCCTTCCAAATCCTACCCAAGAGCATTACCGGCTTGTTGAACATTACTTTGTATACTGGAGCTGGATCAGGCTACAATCAATCTCTAAACGGATATAGTTTTACTGGAAGCAGAATTGAGCCACAAGTTACAAAGGTAGAAGTTGACAGAGGAGGGGCAGGGTTACTTGAGCTCTCTTTGATTACTGATTACCTTGTCTCATACGGAACAGCAGATCCGCAAAAGAACGTTTATGCCACAAAGGGTGGGCTAGTTACTATTACCGGTACCGGAAATTACAAGGATACCCAGACAAAGGCGTTTAATATACTTCCCATTGACCAACAAGTAACGTTTATAAATGCAACCCTATCCGATCCAGATGTTCGTGTTGAGAGCATTACAAAGGTTTCGGGACATCAGTATTATGCAGATTATGAGATAAATGCGGATAACTTGCAAGGTAGGGAGATTCTTTTAGAGGCGAGAACTACTGCAATATATCCTTCCGCGAGACTTATTAAGTTTTCTGCCTTCCCAAGCAGTGCAAATATTACTGTTTCAGGCATCTCATATTTGTCTTGTACTCTTCAAGAAATTGCGGGGGTGACATACTCAGTAACCACTGCAAAGATAACCATCACTACAGAAAAGAGATATGGAAGAATAAGGGTGGAAGCAGAGCAATTTGATAATGAGACTGCTGCTCCACTTGTTACTATCGGCGCTACAGAGTTTAGAAATGAAGGAAACTATAAGGAATGTTCCTACTCTTCTTCAAATCCGAACAACAACACTACATATTGGTTTTTCCTGAAAAAATATGATTCTCTGGATTCTCAATATACCACGTTAAATAAGACGTATGGAAACAATGAATTCAGTATTCCCAGAAATAAACTCGCATCGTACTTGACGACTAACCCAAGCATATATTCTTCTATAGGAATAGAGTCTTCGAATTCAGAAATAGTGTCTGTTACTCCTGCTAGCCCAAACTGGAACATTACCATTAGAAAGGCTGGGACTTGTACACTAACATTTTCTCACTCTGGTTACGTTGTTAACGAAAGCTCGGCTTATCTTGCGTATACAATAGATATTCCAGTTACTATTCATAAGCGTAATTTAGTTATTTCCTTTGCTCCTACCTCAACGGTATATGGGACAGAGGCAACATTTACGTATACTTATACAACTTCTGCAACTGACCCGGCAAAGGGAACAGATGGATACACCGGACTATCATATCAAATTTTTTCCGATATTCCTTCTGAAATAATGACTGGAAATATAATTAATTATGACAAAGACAATGCGCACAAGGAGTCTACAGCTTATATTGAGAATAATCAGGAATTACACAATCCTTACCAGATAACAGTTACTCTCGGAACCGGAGGAATTAAAGCAAGTAATTATAACATAACCTCTGCTCCTGGAAGTCTGACTGTGACTCGCAAACAGCTTTCAGCAAGTGTATCTAATATAGGGCAGCCTAATGTAATTAGGAAGGAATACGGTGAGGTTAACCCAACTGCGGACAATGTTACATATGAAGGGTGGATTCCTGGGGAAACTATGGAGTCTTTACTTCTGTTGGGCGTTCCATTCACCCCACCAGTTCTAAATTACCAAACATTGATAGGGGATCCAATTTTACAATTTACTAGTATTGGAACTTATACAATTACTTTAAGCGGAGGGACGTCAAAGAATTACGCCATACCCACTTCTACAGTAACCTGTATTATTGTTCCAGTAACACCAGCGGTTGTTCTACCTTCTATCTCTACCACATATAAAGCAGTGACAATTGGATATCCATACAACGACTTTGATGAATATAGCAACCCAATTGTTAAGCAAGCTTCTATTAATCCTGTCGGAGAAGGGGGATCTGTCCCAAGAGCAGGGTTAGTTACTTATCAATATAGATATGAAGAACAGCCATGGTCAGGAGATAAGCCAAGAAGGGCTGGGACATATAGTACTAGGGTTCTCTACAAAGCGGAAGACGGGGATAATTACAAGGATGCAACTGTTGATTTTCTTAATAACATTATAATTGCAAAAGCAGTTCCTACTATTTCTCTAGGTCTGTCTCAGGGAGAAACTCAATATGTCAGAAACTTTACCGGACAACCAATTAATCCGGCAACCATTCAACCAATTGTCTCTGGGGTTGGATCTGATAAGCCAGTTGGTGGAAATATTGTAATTCAGTTTAGAATAACAGGAGAAACTGAGTGGGTTAATGAGGTCACCTCTGCAGGGACTTATGACTTGTACATTAAGTTTATCGCCTCACCAACTGACAATTATACAAATTACGATAACCCAGAGGAGCCGTTTACAGCCGCTTTATTAATTAAGGATGGAGTAGTAGATATAGTATTGCTAGATGGTTGTAGGGTAATGGTAGATTTTGATGGACTGTCTCACAGTTTTGATCTTTCCAAAGTAAGATTTTATGGGAGCCCTACAGATCTTGATGAGTATGGCTTTAGAAAGGTAATTCCCGGAACAGCAATAGTCACTTATTCAAAAGATGGTGTCAACTGGTCTAGCGATGCCCCTGTAAATGCTGGAATATACTCAGTTTCCATAGACTATACTACCGAGGAAGGAACAGACTATGAGGGAAATACAATAGCGTTTAACAAGTATAACGGACAAGATCTTTTCACTATATATAAGGAAAATATAAAGGATTATATGGGGATTAATCTTGGAAGCGCAATGCAATACACTTATGATGCTGAATATCACATCATTCCTGCAAACCTAGTAACTTTAGGGAAACTACCCGATGATATAACAGGTCCTACGGGTGTTGTAAGCGTAGGATATCAGCTAAGCGGAACTCCATCAGCTCCGGTACTAGCTAGGGTGAAAGATATAGGCAGTTATGACGTAGTTCTTCAATATACAGAAGGCGCTAATGATAACTACGTGTATACCGTTCCTCAAAGAATTCAGGCAAGACTTATAGTTAACCCTGCAGCAGTTCAAATTTCATATGCATCTACCTCTAATGTTTTTGATTTCACCGGTGATTCCCACAGAGTAACCGTTTCAATGGTTGGAGTAAAGGGAGAAATGCCCAAGGGGACTTTGATATTTGAATATAAACTTAGCGGAGAGGAAACATTTACATCTGCAGCTCCTGTCGATGCTGGCTCATACGATATGAGGGTTACCTATCAGCGTAGAATTGATATAGTAGATAATTATGCAGCTACTTCGGATAGAAAGGATAATATTATAACGATTAATAAGATTTCGCCGATAATAGTCATAAACGATATAATTGTTGATTTCGGTTTTATCAATGCACAGTATGTCCCCGATGTTATTCTTAGAGGTGCAAGCAGAGATCTGATTGGGCCTCCGTTAACTAATACGAATGGCACATCCACGGTTTCTTATGAGTATGGTGTGTTTGCGGACAACAAATATAATTGGTATCAATGGACAAGTAGTTCTTATCCAATTGAAAGCGGAAAGTATAGTGTAAGGGCGACATATAACCCCTCTTATGATACAGACTCAAGAAACTACTTAACTGCAACCGCTGTGAGATTTATGTGTTTGGAAATAAGAAATATTGCTCCATCTTTTGTTCTTGCAGGTAAGACTGTATATTATAACGGCGGATCGATTCCAGCTTCTTCCGCGGTGATTTCAAATGCGGCAGGGTTGACTCCTCCTGGGAAAATCTCCTACGAATACAAGAAGCAAGGGACATTTGTTTGGAGAAACAGTCCTCCAGTAGAAGTAGGAGTATATGATGTTAGAGTTAAGTATTTGGAGAGCCCGAAAGGAGATACTTTCAGTTCCTATACTGAGTTATTTACAGGTGCTCTTGAGATTCTTGCTTTGCCGATTACCATAGTGCCTTTGCTTGGACAGGGGAACGTTTTTGGAACATCTGCGGTGGCTTCCGGAGATATTGTGTACTCATATTATTATGAGCTCGATGGAATGAAGTATTTTGTCTATCCTACTGTTTTCGATGAGAGAAATGGAGAGAATGTACAAGTTGGCTTTGCTGATTATATTGCGGAAGATGGGTATGTTTACAGCCTTGATTTAGTAGTAGGAGTAGCTTGCAGAGATTATTCTTGGGTTCCTTTTTCAATTCAATCATTTGAATTTGGATATACCACTAATGACGGGACACCGGTTAATGAAACTATTGATTATACAGATTTAGTCTTTTCAGAAAATATTGCAGAATTTACTGCTTCTGGAAGGGAGTATGTCCTTGATTCTTCAACTGGATTAGTGAGACATAAGAATTATTTTGAAAACACCATTTTGACATATAATAACAGGGATGGTTATTTCTTTAGTATTGTTGACAAGAATGGGGCCGTAGAAAATATTGAAATAGTTGAAAGAAGAGTCGTGTGGCTGAATGCTGAGAGAACAATTGGTAATTTTGATGTTGTTAGAGAGGGTTATACTGTCAGATATACGATCAATTTCAACAATATGACGTCAGTTTCTGGGAACAAAGTATACAAGATTAATACTTCCTCCGGATATATATCTTACGCAGATACCAGCGAGACTTTAAAGACCTTGTTGATTGATGAGAATGAAGTTTATAACAGAAATCTTCAGACAGACACTGCTTTGTATAGAGCTAACGACGGGTACGTATATGAGATAGATTTTAGAGGAGGCAAAGCAACGAGGTTATACCCAATAACCGTTGGAAACATTTCCTTCAATTATTTGATAAAAGATGATTACAGCTCAGATACTCAAGAGATTTCAGTAGACGTTGAACTTGCTTCATTGACACAAAAATATGAGAATCAGACAGGTGTTTACAACTATATGGATGAAGAAAGAGGACTTAACTTCCTGATTGATATGGAAAAAGGGATTGTACTTAAGGATATGAAATATTCCCTCCTTGAAGGTCCAGTCGACAAATATTTTGAATATACTATGTTCGATGGTTCTAATAGAAGAATAGATATAGGATATAATGCTTACCAAGACACCGATCGCCCTGGAGTATATTTCTTCCAAGATACTATTTATCAAAGTGGAAACTATTACATAGATACCAATTTAGGATATGTCAGAAGGGAAGAAAACATTGTAAGCTTCGACCTTGGAAAAACTGAATTATCTTATCTGAATGCCGGCGAAACCGAGACAATTGATGTTGATTTCCATGAATTATACTTTTATTCTTACAGCGAGAATGTTTTATCAAGAAGGCTCACAATGTTCGGTAAGAAATTTGAATTTACTCCTCCTTCTTTAATTACAGGAAACTCTTGGACTGGAAGCATGAGAGCACAACTTGCGGGAGCAGGTGAGTATAGTATAGAAAAAGCAACATTAAATGCCGGGACAAACTACATTGTGAATATGTCAGAAGCTGGGATTAAATATACTGTGGACCGTGCACCACTATATGTTACATTTACTGGACCCGCTGATAATGTTTATGATGGGACAGCAAAGGATATTTCATATGAGGTATTTGGATTAATCGGAAATGATAATGTGGATATTATTGGCTTAATAGAATATATGGAAGGAGATAACGTTGCAGCAACCAGATCTGGATATAACGGATTTAGATTGAATCTATCTATCGACTCGGAGAATAAAGTTGGGGCAAACTACTATCTGACAAACAGTATTAGTTCATACTATTTCATTAATCCGGCTATAATGGAAACAATTACTTTTACTCCTATTGAAGACGGAATAGTTTATGATGGTAGAAGACACGAACTCAAATTAGAAGATATAGATTCATCATACACGGTAAGATATAACGGAAAAGAGAATATTCCATCTTTCGTAAATCCTGGGACATATCATGTGACAGCTTTAGTAACTAAGGAAAACTATATTCCACAAACAGTAAATCTAAGTTTAACAATTAAAAAGGCTGTATATTCAGTTGTACCAAATCCAGTTACTCGTACCCTATATTATGGAGATACTATGCCTACACTTACTTGCCCTAGTGAAGAAGGGACCGTGAGATTTATTGATGGGCAGTATTTGCATCCTGCAATAACAAAGTATTATTGGGAATTTGTGCCGTTTAGATCTGATTTTTACGATCTATATCAGGGAAAAGCGGAGAATAATTATCTTGTGAAGGGTGAAATGACCCTTAATGTACAAAAGGCTAAGCCATCCCTTCAAATATCCGGTAATCTTGTGCAAGTTGAAGAAACTCCTACTGCGTTGCAAGCGTTGATTAATGGGAAATCAAGCGGTTCTGAAGATATTTCAGTTACCTTCCATTCTACTGACGGAACAGTATATACTTCGCTTCCTACAGCGCCAGGGACGTATACAGTTGTTGTCGAGTATGCGGGGGATGAATTTTACGAAGATACTACATATGAAACAACCCTTACTATAAAAGAAAAAGAGAATATGATTTGGTTGTGGATTACTGGAGGAGTAATAGCTGGGCTTGCGCTTCTTTCAGCTCTCTTCTTTATTATTAGAAAGCAAAAGACGTATGCGTAAAAATGGTGAAATTATACAGTGATTACTTCCCATTATTATTAGTAGGTTTAACATAAAAAAGGCCCCGCAAAGGGCCTTTTCTTATATCATCATGGTTTATTATTCGTTTTCTAGAATGGTTTTTTTCATATATTCTAGAAGTCGTTTTTGATACTCACCCTCAAGTCCAAATGAAATATTTGCTTGTAAGAAGCCAAACTTGTTTCCTAGGTCGAATCTCTCCCCTTCGAAGGTATATGCAACTACCTTGTTTTCTTTTACCAAGGCAGAGATAGCATCTGTCAAATAGATTTCTCCGAAATGAGTTTCTGTATTGGCGAGAGCATCATATATTTCAGGAATTAAAACAAATCTTCCCAAACTGCATAAATTGGATGGGAGCGCAGATAATTGTGGTTTTTCAACGATTCCAAGGACTTCGGTATATCTTCCTTCAGTTTTTCCTTTTTTTACAACACCATACAATATTGCCTCTGAGTCAGGCCTTTCCTGCACTCCTAGAACAACTTTTCCTGTATTTTGAAAGGCATCTATAAGCTGTCTTGAGCATGGGTCTGTGCGGCTTCTTATAACATCATCTCCGAACATTACCACGAATGGATCATCCCCAGTAAAGTTTTTTGCTAGCTGTACCGCAGCTCCATTTCCATTAAGTACCTTTTGCGTAACATAAGATATATTAGCTTTACTTACTAACTCGTCTATTTCATATAACCTTTTTCTGTCCTTAATTGCATCATATGGGCCTTCTTTGGCAAAATACTTTTTAATAGCCTCTTTTCCCTCAGATACAATAATTAGAATATCGGTACAACCGCTGTCTACTGCTTCCTTAACGATATAGTGGAGGGTAGGTTTATCATAGATAGGCAACATCTCTTTTGGAATTCCTTTAGT
>Ga0123335_1008254_pt1 | contig 11251 bp, 11 predicted proteins | sample BiotimSIPDNA_2_FD_89707 | JGI IMG/M metagenome (GOLD analysis project Ga0123335, IMG submission 89707) | Anaerobic biogas reactor microbial communites from Washington, USA - Biogas_R2 time_0 SIP DNA | ecosystem: Engineered > Bioreactor > Anaerobic > Unclassified | place: Washington, USA... | reverse complement strand
GCCACCTGGTCGATTACCGAGGGGCCCGGAACACGCAGGTACCAGCACTCCGTCGCCGAGGCAATCCTCTTTACCGCTTTCAGGTTGGTAAGGCGCGAATCGCCCGCGGCGCGCATGCCCATGGCGGCCAGGGCCTGCAATACCGGCCGGTTTCCGCAGAGCACCTTGGTAACCATGGTCCAGCGGCTGCCGTGCTTGCGCATCAACGCTTCAATGGCAAGATAATTGTGAAGCAGGGCCTCAAGATTTATGGTCAGATGATTCACGGGTCCACCTCATTTCCGCATATTTGCTTGAAAAGCCAAGCCGTTCATACAGGCGGCGCGCCGGGTTGTCATATTCCACATGAAGTTTGATGTTGCCGGCGCATTCCCGCTGCGCGCGCCGGATTAGTTCGGCGCCGATTCCCTTGCCGCGCAGTTCCCGGTGTACCGCCACAAACAACAGGACATGTTCGGGTATGTACCCTGTCATGCCGGTATTTAACATGACGAGAGCGCCCTGCAGGGTGTCCCCATCCAGGGCGAGCACCATAAAGCCGCCGGGCCCGGTCAAATTATTCAGGGCATAGTCCAGGCCGGCTTCGATATCCTCCGGTGTGTCTTCATAGGGCTGCAGGTGTTCATGCAGGAACGCCGCGAGGCGCGGACGATCCATGCCGCCGGGAAGATCACCGTCGCTGCGGATAACCCGGAGCGATTCCTGTGTCTCTGACGCCGCAGAAGCGCCATCATCCCCGACCGTGTTGTCCAGCAGCATTCGGCAGGAATCGATAAACCCATCGGGCTCCGACAGGGCCGGTGTGACCGCGGGATCCTCTCCTGCGGACCCATTGCCGCCCATCATCGCGGCCAAGCGCGATACCACGGCAAGCATCTGGCCCTGCTCCCAGTCACGAAGATTGGAAAGGGCGGAAATAAAGTGCTCCTGAAACAGGGGAGGCATCTCCTGCAAAACCTTTTTCCCCCTGTCTGTGCATGACAGAAATACCTGTCTGCGGTCCTGACCGTTGCGTGCTCTGGAAACATATCCCAATTGTTCCAGCCGGTCAATAATGCCCGTAACGGTGGCATTACTCAGGCTGACCTCCTGTGCCAGCCGTCCGATGCTTATGGTTTCGGTGCGAAAAATTTCGCGGAGCAAGACCAACTGGGGACCTGTCAAGGCGTAGGTCCGTTGTAACTGCCGGGAGTGTATTCCCATGGCATGTACGATTTTTCGGAGGCTGATCAGTATATTATCACACATTTCATAATTTAAAACTTCAGGCATATTGTTTTGCTCCCATATATTTTGTGTACGAAACAGTATACCCCATCAAGCCATCCGGATGCAACGTGGTGGCGCATAAGTGCGTTCTCTGTCAGTAGTGTCTTTGCTTTCACCCGACAGGATTTGGGCGAAAGAAGCGGTATGTTATTTGTTATTTCGGGGGGGAGGGGGGCACCGGGGGTTCCATTACATCCCGGTAACTTGCATCCCTTTGTAGTAGCGTTCCTGTGAAGGGCGAAAAAGATACCTCGTCTCAATTGTTCGGGGATTCTTGGAGCCTTCATGATATAATCCGGGTTTGTCCCCGATATCTTTAAATTTTCAGCACTAACTTGTTCGATATGTATATGAGAGGTATAAAGGTGGTATGAGAAAAATCAATCCCGAACGATTGCGCGTTACCGTGGGCCGTCCCTATCCTATGGGGCCCATTGTCTACGATAACGGCATTCGTTTCACGATTTTCAGTCGTCATGCAACCCGGGTGTGGATTGCGGTGTTTGATACTATTGAAGACCGGGCCCCGGTCTGGGAATATGAGTTTAATGCCCATCATCACCGCACCGGTGATATCTGGTCCATCTTTGTTGAAGGCCTTCATGAGGGGGTCTATTTTATGTACCGTATGGACGGGCCCCATGACCCCGCGGAAGGACACCATTACGATCCGGCAGTCTACCTGCTTGACCCTTACGCGAAGGCCTTTGTGGGGGACATCCACAAAGGCACCATGAAATGCGTGGCGGTCCACGACACAATGGATTGGAACGGGGATGTGCGTCCGCGTATTCCCATCAGGGATCTTGTCATCTATGAGATGCATGTCAAGGGATTTACCTGCGACGTCACTTCCGGCGCGGCTCATGCCGGGACGTACCGCGGCGTGACGGAAAAGATTTCCCATTTAAAGGCGTTGGGCGTTAATGCCGTGGAACTGCTGCCCATTCAGGAATTCGGGGAGACGTACCTTGGCCGGCGTAGCCCGGAAACGGGGGAGGAACTGACGAATTACTGGGGTTACAGCAACATTGGGTTTTTCGCTCCCAGTGCGCGCTATGCGGTCAAATCTGTCCGTCTGGAACACCTCCATGAATTTCGCGAGATGGTGGAGGCGTTGCACGCTGCCGGGATTGAAATCATCCTTGATGTCGTTTTCAACCATACCTCCGAGGGCAACGAAAAGGGGCCGACCCTTTCTTTCAGGGGTATTGACAACGCCGTCTATTACCTGCTTGAGGACGGGAAATATCTGAATTATTCCGGATGCGGCAACACCGTAAACTGCAACCATCCCCTGGTGCGCGATTTCATTCTCGATTGTCTGCGGTACTGGGTGGCGGTCATGCATATCGACGGGTTCCGCTTTGACCTGGCCTCCATACTGGGACGCGACCAGGAGGGTAACATCCTGGAAGATGCGCCGCTGATCGCGCGCATCGCGGAGGATCCCGTGCTGCGGGACACCAAGCTGATTGCGGAAGCGTGGGACGCGGGCGGCGCCTACCAGGTGGGCTCTTTCGGCGGAGTGCGCTGGGCGGAGTGGAACGGCAAATATCGTGATGATGTCCGGCGTTTCTGGCGCGGTGATGCCGGTATGAAGGGCGCCTTCGCCACCCGGCTCACGGGGAGCGCCGACTTGTACCAGCACAGCGACCGCAGCCCTGAACACAGCATTAATTTCATCACCAGTCATGACGGATTTACCCTGCACGACCTGGTCGCCTATGAACGCAAGCATAATGAGGCGAACGGTGAAGAAAACCTGGACGGTGCGAATGAAAATTACAGTTGGAACTGCGGCGAGGAAGGTGAATCCGGCAATCCGGACATTAACGCGATGCGGATGCGCTGCAAGAAAAGTCTCGCGGCAAGTCTCTTCCTGTCCCTGGGCGTGCCGATGATGCTTGGAGGCGACGAACTTGGCCGCACCCAGCGGGGGAACAACAACGCTTATTGCCAGGACAATGAAATTTCATGGTTCGACTGGTCCCGGTTGGAGGACTATCGGGAATTGTTTGAATTCTACCGCGGCCTGATCGCCTTTCGTTTCGAAAACCCCGTATTGCGGCGAAGCCGTCATTTCCTGGGTGAAACATTGGAATCGGAAGTCGGGGAGCGGGATGTGAACTGGTACGACGGCAAGGGCGTCGCACCGGAATGGAACGAGGTGGAAAACCTGCTTGCCTGCCATATTCATCCCCGGGAAAACGAAGGCGCGGGCATCTACATGATGTTTAACGCCACAATGGACGACCGGGATTTCGTGTTGCCGCCCGGATCCTGGCGGTTGAGGATTGACAGCGCCGCAACTTCGGGAAAAGACTACCATGCCTCGGATGACGCGCCCCCGGTGAATGCCGCTTCAATGCATGTTGCTGCGCGCAGCGTGGTTGTCCTTACAGCGCCGCTTCCATAAGCGTTCATCCGGCGAATTCGTTTACGAAATTGATAATGATGCCGGTGATGAACGAGGCCAGGCCGAAGGAGACGGAGATGGCATAGAGGACCACGCCGGACTGGGTGAAACGTTTCAGGCTGTAGTCCCAGCGGTTGGCCAGGGGCATTGCGCTGAACAGGGCTAGGGGCAGCAGAAAGAGCAATGCGCCGAAGAACATGCGTCCCGCCTCAATTTCAAGCCACGCCCATTCATTGAGCGGGGGAACGGGGCGCTCCAGGTATTTTTCGTGGGCCATGCGGATGCCCTGGATGCCATAGATGCCGCCCAAATAGAACAGGGTCATCACCGCCCCCGTAAACAGGGGATTGAGTACAATCCGCGTTGGATGAAACCGGGCCGGGGATTGTATGGAACCCCGCGCCCGCAGCACAACGAAGACGAGCATGTACAGCATCAGGGCTACAGGACCTGAAATGAGGCCCATCAACACGAAAAGAAAACGCAGCGCCCATGTCGGCCACTTATTCTTTTCGGCAATGTAACCGGCCACCCCCAGCCACACCGCATTGTCCGCGCTTTGCGGCAAGGATGCGCCGGCAGGTGTCGCACTGCTTCCGGTCGCAGGCTTTTCCGCGCCCGTTCGAGAGCCAGGTTCCTGGCGGTCCTCCGGTGACGTAGACGCGGTGTCGCTGGCCGAAGCGTCACCCCACACGCGAACCAGGATGGCTGCCTGGGTTTCCGGCTGCCCCATCTTGTACAACAGTTGCATTATTTCCGCATCCTCCATTTCGGAGGTCAACGACGTCTTTAATTTTTCCTCGATACGCGCGTGCAGCCGTGCCAGGGCGCGTTCACGCTGATTGGCACTGAGCTGGTCGCCGATTTTTTCTTCGATCTCGCTGATATAGCGCGAAACATGCAGGATATGTTTTTCCGTTAATTCCATCGCAATTCCCCAGTTGAATGGAATCCAGTATACAAAAAAGAACGCGCGGTAACAAATCCATTTCTTAGGGTTAACCGCGCGGAACGGATGGCGGGTGTGCGTATGGGTTCCACTTGGCCCTGATGGGCTGTTGCCTTGGGCAAAAGGAAAACACGGGGAGGAATCAGAACTTGCCGGTTGTCCTGAACCGAAGCCGTTCCATGAAAGTGAGATTCGCGTCCAGCAAATTGACTTTCTGGAAACAGGCTCCCTCGAGATTCGCTTCTTTGAACAACGTTTTCTTGACGCTCGCACCGGTAAGATTGGCATTGCTGAGATTTGCCCTGAAGAAACAGGCGAGGTCAAGATTTGACTCGGAAAGAACCGCACCGGAAAGATCCGCATTGGTAAAATCCGTATCCGCAAGATCGGCCGCAAAAAGGTTCGCGTTGTGGAAATTCAGTCCCTGAAGGACAAGAGAGCGCAGGGAAACGTGGTTCATGGTGGCGTTTTCAAAACTGGCCTCCTCCAGTTTCGCGTTGCGCATCTCGGCGTAGCTCAGGTCGGCGCCATGCAGGTGGGCGCCGCGAAGATTCGCGTTTAACAGCACCGCCTGGAAAAAGTTGCAGTGGTCCAGATTGACGCCCTGCAAATTCACATTTGAAAGATTGGCCCGGTTAAAATTGGTGTGTGTCAGATAAGCCCGTGACAGATCCATTCCGGCTAAATTGGCCCCGCTTAAATCCGGCATGGACTTGGGACACGATTGACGCCATTCATTCCAGGCATCCACCCCTTGTTGCATACATTGCAGGTGTTGTGTATAGGGCATCACGGGATCCTTAAATGTTTTAAGCGATAATGCGCAAGAAATTAATATAAATAATAATACGCACAAGGCGCGATGAAGTATAGCACGGCAATTGAAAATATTCAACAGGGGATGGCGAACTTTAAAAGGGAGGTTTCTAGTTTTATTGCCGATGATACGCAAACAGTGTTCCTGCAGGGTAACAGATAAACGTATTATCTGATTTTGGAGCGGATAGCCTGCCGCTACTTGCAGGTTCCACTTTAAAAATTATGGCCGAACGCATGCGGTGCTGTACTCTAAGCGTGCAACCCGTTGCGGAAGAGTGCATTCAGGATGCCGGCATGGCAGGGCATCGATATTCATAATAGCGATTTGTGGAAATGGAATAGGATACAAACAATGGGCGCGTTTTTTGTGTGCAGCATGATGATTCTAACGCAGGCAGTTGTTCAACCGCTGCCGGTCCTGGCGGATACCACTCTTGACGGGGGATTCAACCTTTCAGCGGTAAGGGCGTCCATAAAACCCGTGGAAATCGGCCGGGTGTTGGCCTTGGACGAATCACGTCCGCCGAAGTGGCGCTTGTGCCAGTGGGGAACAGGCTACAGCCTGGAAGGGGTGGCACCCACCGTAGTTCCGGGGGATACCCGTGTACTGGCCAACGCGGCCAAGGAAGTGGTTGTTTTTCCGGGCGGCCTGGCGGGCGACGGTCTTCGGCTGACCGTTCATGGGGGTGTGGAATATGGCAACGCTTTACGTGTGCAAGGCCAGGCATGGCCCCACCTGCTTGTAGAGCAGAAGATACAGAACCTGGGGCTCGACGGACTCGCTTCTTTGAATTTCGCGTTGGAATCCAGGGTGGATCAATGTGTTCCGGAGACGGACAAGGGAATGGATCCCGCCTTGCATACCGCCCATATTACGGCTTTCTGGACCGTTCATAACCGAAATGCCCAAAGCGGGGATTTTCAGGACATGATCTGGTTCGGTGTGCCCCTTTTTGATGCGCGCTATCCCGTGCCACACGGGCACCAGGCGGTGGATGCGGGGCAGGCGGACGCCTCAGGCAAATTCATTTGTACCCTGGAGGGCGCCCGTTTCCATGATGGACCGGTTACAATTGGCGCGTGGCACGGGATTGCCTGCGACCTGCTGCCGCTGCTGGAGGAGGCGCTGGAAGCGTCGCAGTCAAAAGGGTTTCTCAAGGACACCAGAATAAAAGACCTCGCGGTAAGCGGATTCAACCTGGGGTGGGAGGTGCCGGGAACCTATGATTGTGCCGTCCATTTGAAGCATTTGAAATTGGACGCGGTTGCCGCCGGGGACTGAGGAGAGAGCGGGTTCCGCGGCTGCGCCATCCGCTACTGGTGCGTGGCAAGTTTTTCGCGTGCCTCCCGCAGTGCCTCCCGCACCTGTTCCGGGGCGGTCGCGCCCGGCTGGTTCCGGCGGGTCAACACGGTGGTGATATTGAGGGCGTTGAAGACGTCTTTGCTGAAAACCTCACAAAATCGGTGCAATTCCTCCAGGCCGAGATCGTCGAGGGTCTTGTCCTTTTGGATGCAATAGCGAACGATTTCGCCCACAATCTGGTGGGCTTTGCGGAAGGGGACGCCCTTTCCGGCCAGGTAATCCGCCAGGTCGGTGGCATTCATGAATCCCTGGCCCACGGCTTTTCGCAGGGTTTCCCGCTTGAAGGTTATGGTGGGCAGCATTTCCGCGAAAACGGCCAGGCACAATTGCGTGGTGTCGGAAGCATGGAACACCGGTTCCTTGTCCTCCTGGAGATCCCGGTTATAGGTGAGCGGCAGCCCCTTCATAAGGGTGAGCAGGGCCAACAGATCCCCGTAGACGCGGCTGGTTTTGCCGCGCGTCAACTCGGCGGCGTCCGGGTTCTTTTTTTGCGGCATAATGCTTGAGCCCGTGGTAAACGCGTCGCCGATTTCGATGAAGCCGAAAGCCGGACTGCTCCAGAGCACCAATTCCTCGCTCCACCGTGACAAATGCATCATGAGCAGGGCGGCCTCGGCGCAGAATTCAATCAGGTAATCACGGTCGGACACGGCATCCATGCTGTTTCGCGAGAGTGACTCAAAGCCCAGTTCACGGGCGACCTGTTCGCGGTTGATGGGGTGGGGAGTGCCGGCGAGCGCGGCCGAACCGAGGGGCAGGACGTTGATCCTGCGGCGGATTTGGGCAAGGCGTTCCCTATCCCTGTCGAACATTTCAAAATAAGCCAGGAGATGGTGGGCCAGCAGCACGGGCTGTGCGGGCTGCAGATGGGTGTATCCGGGCATGATAAAGTCGACATGTTTTTCCGCGCAGCTGAGAATGGCGCGTTGCAGGCCGTGAAGCAGGTGAATTAGCGTATCGGTCTGGTCCCGTGTGTACAGGCGCATGTCGGTCGCGATCTGGTCATTCCGGCTGCGCGCGGTATGCAGTTTCTTGCCAGCTTCCCCGATTTTTTTGACGAGCATGGACTCGATGTTGCCGTGTACGTCTTCAAGTCCCATGTCCCAGGTGGTCTTGCCGTCGTCGATCTCCCGGCCGATCTCTTCCAGGGCGGCGATAATGGCATCGGATTCCTCCTGGGGGATGATGCCGGAAGCGCCCAGCATGCGCGCGTGGGCGATACTGGCGCGGATGTCCCACGGCGCCAGCCGTGCGTCAAAAGAGATGGATTCGCCCAGTTGTTCCATGAGCGCGTGTGTCGCGTCCTCAAAACGTCCTCCCCATAGCTTGGTCATTGTCGTCATTTCTCCTGGTAGGGGGTTGCCGTACAGTCGGAAACCGGACAGTCAGGCATCCGGTGCTCTTGTGTCCGCCCGGTTACTTTTTGTCCTTGTGTGGCGCTGAAGATTTCTGAATCAGCAGGTCAATCTCCTTCAGCACCGCGGCCAGCACTTCCTTGCGGTGGTTTTCGTTGATCTTGTAATGCTGGGTATTTTCCAGCAGGTCCATGGTGCGTACGCTTACTTGGTAGGCAAAATCCTGCACTTTCATATGGAACTCCTATATCGGCGCCTGAAAACGGGAACCTTTCCCGACCCCCATATGATAAAGGAAACGGGCTGCCTGCTGCCATCGCAGCGGACAACCCGCGTAATTTTCGCTTGTTGGGGATAGATGCCTGTCCGGGAATGGTGTTCCTAGCGGAACTGCGCCACCAGTCCGGCGGGATCCATGCGCAGGCCGGGACCCATGGTGCTGCTCATGGTGCAGGCTTTCAGGTAGGTTCCTTTGCATGCGCTTGGCCGCGCCTTCAAAATGGTTTCGACCACGCTGGCCGCGTTTTCATAAATCTGCTCCTTGGAAAAGGAGGCCTTGCCGACGGGAACATGGATGTTGGCGTTCTTGTCCACGCGGAATTCGATTTTACCGGCCTTGATCTCATTGACGGCCTGGCCTACGTCGTTGGTCACGGTGCCGGCTTTCGGGCTGGGCATCAGGCCGCGGGGGCCCAGTACCTTACCGAGACGGCCGACAAGGCGCATCATGGCCGGGGTGGCGACTGCGGCGTCGAAATCAGTCCAGCCGCCCTGAACACGGGTAACCAGATCTTCGCCGCCGACAGCTTCGGCGCCCGCTTCGGTGGCTGCCTTAATCTGGTCTTCCTGGTCGCAGAATACGACTACGCGTACTTTTTTGCCCGTGCCGTGCGGCAGCGCCACCGAACCCCGGACCATCTGGTCGGCATGGCGTGGGTCAACGCCCAGCAGGAAGGCCAGTTCGATAGTTTCATCGAATTTAGCCGTGGCGCCTTCCTTTACCAATGCCGCGGATTCTTCCAGGGTGTAGAAACGATCGGTATCGATCTTTTTTTTGAGGGCTTCCACCCGTTTGCTGTTTTTTGCCATTACAGTGTCCTCCAGTGGTGCGAACGGAACTAATGTTCCTCCCACAGTACAAGTTAAAGGGTTGAGTAAACGCCGGACCACACTAAATTCGGCGAATTAGTTTTCGACAATGAGGCCCATGCTCCGGGCGGTGCCACGAATCATGCTCTTGGCGGTGTCCAGGCTGGCCGCGTTCAAGTCGGGCATCTTCAGCGCGGCGATTTCCTCCACCTGCGCATCGGAAACCGTGCCAACCTTGTTTTTATTGGGTTCACTGGACGCTTTGGCCAGTTTGGCGGCACGCTTGAGCAGAACCGCCGCCGGCGGCGTCTTGGTGATGAAGCTAAAACTGCGGTCGTCAAAGATGGTAATTATCACGGGAATGACCAGTCCCTGCTGCTCGCGGGTGCGTTCATTGAACTGGTTGCAGAAATCCATGATATTAACGCCGTGCTGACCCAGGGCGGGACCCACCGGCGGGGCCGGATTGGCCTGGCCGGCCTTGACCTGCAATTTTACCTGGGCTTTGATTTTCTTCTTCTTGGGGGCCATGTTATCCTAACTCCATCTATATTTGTTCGACTTGCCAGAATTCGACTTCAACGCTTGTCTGGCGCTCGAATATTTCCACCATTACTTTTACAATGCCCCTGTCGCCGTCAATATCCTCTATCTGTCCGAGGAAATTCGCGAACGGGCCCTCTGTAATTCGAATGCGTTCGCCCACCTCAAAATCCAGCTTAGGCTTCGGGCGTTCACGCTCTCCGCGCACCACTTCAACAATGGACAGCACTTCGCTGTCCTCAAGCGGCACAGGTGTGTTTCGTGAGCCGATAAAGCCGGTTACGCTGGGGGTGTCTTTAATCATATGCCATAATTCGGCGTATGTTTCAGGATGTTCAGGCAGTTGCAGAAGAACATAACCGGGAAAACACTTATGCTTGGAAATACGCTTCTGGCCGGACTTCACCACCTCTACTTGTTCAATAGGCACAAACACATTGGAAAGCCACTTCGGATTTTCCAACTGCTGGGCCCGGGCGAGCAACATTTCCTTGACGGCGCCTTCCTGGCCGGAATGGGCGTGCAGCACATACCACCGGCGCTTGATGCCATCCTGTGGCGTTTCGTTCAGGTGGAAGCCGTCTTCCAACTCCGGCTCGTCCCCCGGAATGTCTCCGGAATTGGCAACCGGCTGGTCTATGTAATCGTTTTCCGCCACGAAGATTCTCCTAGCTGGCAAAATTCAAAATAAGCATGACCGCGAAAGCGGATACGCGGTCAAACACAAACGTGACGATTCCCATAATCAAGAGCAGATACAGGGTCACCTTGGTGGACGCCATCAGGTCCTCCCGGGTGGGCCAGGTGACTTTTTTCAGCTCACTGATGATATCTTCAAAAAAAATCTGGATTCGTTGTATAAAGCCCGGACCCGCATCGGCTGTGGTAATCTGCTTTGCCATAGTCTCTTCCTGTGCCTGAAAGGTACACGCACCATCGTAATACGTTATCACTATAAAACTGGCAGGGGTGGAGGGACTCGAACCCCCAACCTTCGGCTTTGGAGGCCGCTGCACTAGCCATTGTGCTACACCCCTGCACGAAGTCGTTCTCGTAACACGCGTCTATCCCGCCTTAACTGTCGGGCGGGATGCCGCGCGGATTCAATTGTCGTTTGACGAACATTCCTTCGGGAATGCCGGCAGGACGGTTACTCCAGAATTTTCGTTACCACGCCGGCGCCGACCGTGCGGCCGCCTTCGCGGATGGCGAAACGCAGTTCCGCATCCATGGCGATGGGCATGATCAATTCCGCATTAATCCGCACATTGTCGCCCGGCATGATCATTTCCACGCCTTCCGGAAGGTCCAGCGCGCCCGTTACGTCCGTCGTGCGGAAGTAAAACTGCGGACGGTACCCGTTGAAGAACGGCGTATGACGGCCGCCTTCCTCCTTGGTCAGCACGTACACTTCGCCTTCAAATTTCTTGTGCGGCTTGATGCTC
>Ga0123335_1008247_pt1 | contig 11263 bp, 8 predicted proteins | sample BiotimSIPDNA_2_FD_89707 | JGI IMG/M metagenome (GOLD analysis project Ga0123335, IMG submission 89707) | Anaerobic biogas reactor microbial communites from Washington, USA - Biogas_R2 time_0 SIP DNA | ecosystem: Engineered > Bioreactor > Anaerobic > Unclassified | place: Washington, USA... | reverse complement strand
TTTCCAGCGGGCAGGATAAAATTTAATTTGGCCGGAACGGACAGGTTCAGCGGCCATTTTAGCCAACTCATCCATTTTCAGAAACCATTGTTCCGAAGGTATAACTTCAACTTTAGTCTGACAGCGTTCGCAAACTGGAACACTGTGCTGGTAGGCTTCTGTTTTCAATAGCAGGTTTTCTTTTTTTAGATCTGCCACAACTGCTTCTCGAGCCTGATTGATCTTCAATCCTCGATAAGCTTCGGGGACTTGATCGTTAAGTTCTCCGGCTTCATTAATAATAGTTTTTAATCCAAGCTGGTGCCGTTCGCCTATCTCAGAGTCAACCGGATCGTGAGAAGGGGTAACCTTGAGAGCTCCAGTGCCGAATTCAATGTCAATGGCCGAGTCGGTAATGATTGGAATCAAGCGATCGGTAAGGGGTAGTTTTACTTTTTGTCCGATAAGTTTTTTATAGCGCTTATCTTGAGGATGAACGGCGACGGCTAGATCGCCAAAAATTGTTTCTGGCCGAGTAGTGGCAATGGTAATTGAATCTTCTGATTCAACTAGCTGATATTGGATGAACCAAAGATTAGTCTGTTCTTCTTGATAATCTAACTCTAGATCCGAAAGAGCAGTGCCACAACGAGGACACCAGTTAATAATTCTTTCGCGGCGATAAATCCAACCCCGCTGATAATAATGTTGGAATGACTTTTGAACGGCTTGACTATATTTGTCGTCTAGGGTAAATCGAGCTCGAGACCAATCACAGGAAGCGCCAATTTTTTTCAGCTGTCCAACAATAACTGATTGATATTGGTCTTTCCATTTCCATATTTCATCCAGAAACTTTTCTCGGCCAAGATCAAACCGCGTTAGCTTTTTTTCCTGTAACAATTTCTTCTCAATTACATTTTGGGTGGCAATACCGGCATGATCAAAACCTGGCAGCCACAAGGTTCGATAACCCTGCATACGCTTCTGTCGGATTAAAACATCTTGGACGCTGGCATTTAAAGCATGACCCATATGGAGAGAGCCGGTAATATTAGGCGGGGGGAGAGTGATGGTGAATTTTTCTATTCGAGATCCGGGTAGTTTGTCGGGATTAAAATATCCGCTTTCTTCCCACCTTTGATATATTCGTGTTTCCGCCTCTTTAAAATCAAAACGCTTGTCCATATTCACAGATTAAGATTAGCATTGACTTTTATTGTATCAGATAAGCTGGCTTTCTTTAAGTATTTTAATCCGGTTAAAGCAATCATCGCCGCATTATCGGTAGATAATGTGACTGACGGAGCAAAAAACTTAAAGTTATTAGAAAAGGCTTCGGTCGCTAATCGACGCCGTAATGATTTATTAGCCGCAACGCCACCACCGATTAAGATGGTTTTTGCTTGGTATTGGCTGGCGGCATTGATTGTTTTTTTAATTAGAACATCATTAATAGCATCTTCAATTTCGGCAGCCATTTTTAGTTTATAAAAAGGAGATCTTTTTAGTTGATCAGAATAACTGCGATGTTGATAAAGAACAGCTGTTTTAAGGCCCGAGAAGCTAAAGTCGTAACCGGGATGATTAATCATTGGCCGCGGTAAAGATATTTTTCTGATCTTTTCTGGGGCATTTGATTTATTGATTTCTCTCCATTGAGTGGCTAAACCCGAGATGATTGGACCGCCTGGATAACCTAAATCTAGAACACGAGCTGTTTTATCAAAACATTCTCCGGCGGCATCATCTCTAGTGCGACCAATTATCTGGTATGAATTCGGGTCTTTCATAAAAGCTAATTGAGTGTGGCCACCAGAAACAACTAAAGCCATCATTGGCCAATCTTGGGGCTTTGGCTCGGCTAACCAATTAGCAATGATATGAGCCTCCACGTGATTAACCGGGACAAAAGGAACTTGCCAAATTTGAGATAGAGCCAAGGCTAAGTTAGCTCCAGTCCAAAGGGCTGGCTCCAAGCCAGGTCCAGTCGTTATAGCCAATAGATCAATTGACGGTTTATTCCATCGTTTTAAAAACTTAACCAGTTTTTTAGCTAATTGTGGCTCTCGAGAAAGAACTTGATGAATTATTTCTTTTTCTCGGAGAGATAATTTCCAGCGTCGACAAGGCTTAATTATCAATGCTTCTTGTAGGGATTTGGTCAGAAGAGGAATCAGGTTGCGTTGATGTTCTCGACGAGCTAAATTAGGAACCACACCGCCCCAACGGCGATGAGTTTCGATCTGAGAAGCAACTAAGTTGCTAAGTAGGTTAATCGGCTCTCCAAATTTTCGACTATCGGAACTTAAAATAGCAATTCCAGTTTCGTCACACGAAGTTTCAATGGCCAAGATTTTCATTTTTCTTGATTTTTAGCTCTACTTTTGTAGAATGTGATGGACACGGCCCCGTCGTCTAGTGGTTAGGACGCTAGGTTTTCAACCTGGAAACGGGAGTTCGATTCTCCTCGGGGCTACGATATATTATCATCATTCATTCAAAGAAGCTAAAACCCCCGCTTTGTGGCGGGGGTTTTGCTTTGTCGTATCAGGGAGTTCGACGAAGAATTGGGTAATCGTTGTCAATAATCCAAACCGTCTCAAAGTCCCAATCGGTAAAACTTTCTTCTTGTTTCATTTCAACGGTAGTTAGACCTTCAGACCCTAGATAACATCCTGATCGGCCGGAAGTATTTATGTCGTAATAAGAATTGCGAATGGGATCTGTTCGATGTGCTGCCTTGTCTCCGATGAATCCATAACTGTTTAATCCATAGACTGGTCCAATTGAGTACGAATTGTCAATCCAAGAGTTAGATAGTCCGATAAATCCACCAATCTCGTTACCTTCTTCTGAACACCCCTGCACCGATCCAGTAGCATAGTTGTTAACTAATGTTTCTAGACTAGACCAAGCGTGGCCAATAAATCCACCCAGGGTTGAATGCCCAATGATATCAACAGAGGCATAGTTTTCTTGAATAATGACTGACTTGTCGGTGCGACCTATCAGCCCGCCAATATTCCGCCAGCCTATAATTTGTCCTCTGGCTGAGCAGTTACGAATTTCAGAATAATCAACGAGGCCAAATAATCCGCCAGCACGAGAAGAAGAGTGGCTCTCTCTTTGATTTGCCTCAATGTCAATTTGAACACGAGAATTTGTGACAACTGCATGTCTAGCTTGGCCAGCTAATCCACCAACACTTTGCGGTGCGTTGGTTTTATCATGAGATGATACAATCTGGCCTTCGACAAAAACATGATCAATAACAACTAGATTATCACTACTTTCTCCTCCAATATAGTTTGTTAGCAAGCCTATGCTATCTGCTGAAGACTCGACTAATATGTCTTCAAGTCTCAAATTGATTATCTTAGCTGGATATTTTAGCTGCCAAAAAAGACCCCCACCTTCTTCTCCTACAACATGGATGCCGGAGATCGAATGATTTTGACCGTCTAGTTGTCCCACAAAAGGAAACGAACCTTCTTGTCCAATCGGAATGAAGCCCCGGCCATCATTCCACGATTGGCTGACGGTGCAATCAATATCAGTGGTTAGTTGATAAAAAGAGCCAAGGTGGTCATTAATCATCAACAAGTCTTCGCAAGAAGACAACAAGAAAGGAAAATCCATAGAGCCATCTTGAATTGTTTCATCGGTTTGATCATTGGATTCGTCGCTTGATGATTGCCAAGCCTGATTGGGTTGTCCGGGAGTAGGATTTTGCCACTGGAAATCGAAAGAGTTGTTATTTGTGTCAGAGTAAGTCTCATTTTCATCATTCCAAAAACGTCCCAGACTTAATCCAGGTGGTGGGTTTTCAGGAAAAGGCTGTCCATCATAATCCTGAGCTTGGCCGTAACCGACTAAATCAACTATTGAGCCATCTGGTCCATAGAGCAAAATGGTGTTATCGGAGGCGAAATAGTAGCTCTGTCCTGAATAGTACAAATCTGGAGATACTGTGCCCTGGTATTTAGAAGTTCCATCTTCTTCGGTTTGTGCAGTAGCAATCAGGAAATAATCATGAGCGGCTATGGTGCCTTTGAAGCTGGCTCCGCTAACGAGAGTACTCTCGTTTCCTCCTGATGTTTTTTTTCGGAGACTCCATCCAGCCAAATTGATGTCATCTGGATTAGGATTGAAGAGCTCAATGAACTCATCTCGATTGGTCTGTCCATGAAACTGGATCTCATTCAAGAGAATTTTCGGAATGGGTCTAATGGTTATTACCAGACTATCTCGAGCGATGTTTTCAGCAGCGTCTGCGACTTCAAGACGCATAGTGTGATCACCGGGAGCCAAGTAGCCAGCAGGTAGTTCTAAGACGGGGTTAGCCAGGATCTGGTTAAAGAGACCGTCGTTATTCGTGTCCCAACGATATGCGACAATACCAACATTATCTCCAGAAAGACTGGCATCAATTAGGATTGGTTCGTTATAGTCAAATACTTGATCTGGTCCAGCATTAGCAGTGGGTACTTGCGTATCAGTAATTTTTTCTTGAGTTACAGATGTTTCAGATGACGGCCAATAACCTGAGCTATTAGTTCTTTTTGGTGTTCCGTGATAATAGAGACTGGTTTGCCATTCTAGATTGTTACGTCGTTCCATAGTTCTCTTACTTTCTTCATCTCCGGATGGCCAATCTGGTTGGGCTTGAACAAAATCTTGAAGTTGGCAATCTTGGTTAAACAAATAAATTGCTTCATGATGATTTTTAAGAGCTCCAGTGTAAACATGATCAGCTGTTGCCTCGGGAACATTATTGTCGCTCGTCCGAACCAGAAGGAAAAATCCCCGAGGGGCGATGATGTCTTCTTCGTCGAAAACAATAAGCAGATTCTGATTTTGGTTAAATAATTGCCAGCCAGATAATGCTATTGTTTCGTCTGATAAATTACGTAGTTCGATCCATTCATGATTAGCGGAGGCGGTACGTCCCATCCAAGCCGATTCATTCAATATGACGGGGTAATGGGTGGGCAATGAAAGATGTTTGGTGGAGCAAATGCAATCATCTTCGGGGGAGTTATCAGGATTGTCGGCAGTATCTTCTTCTAAGTTGTCCGTTTCATCTATTTTGGGAGAAGAAGTCGAGGGGTTGTGTGTAGACTCAGCCTGCCACTTCATTATCTCAGCACTATAGTGTGCAATCTTAGCCATTTCTTCTCCTATTATTTTATTTTCTTCTGATATTCCAGCTAAGTTAACAGCGGCTGAAGAGAGCCCTTCGATCAAGTCAGTTAGTTGAAGGTCGAATACTGACTCTATATTTTCGTTTTTGTCTACTATTTCTTGCAGTTCGCTAACAGCCTGTTTTAGCTCAGTGATTTCAGAATCGTTTATTGGCCAAGAATTTTGTTCAGGAGTAGGGCTTAGCCAGGCCGATAATTTCTCGATTTGTTTAGTGATCCAACTTCCAACTCCGCCAAACAATCCTCCCCAGAAGCCAGATTCTTTGACGGGAGAAATACTAACTACCGTATTGGGGAACTCAACATTAATATCAGGCTGATTGCTCCATTCGTAGAATCCATTTCTGTCTTGAATTTGCCCGTCAATTGTAATCAAGAATGGGCGCAATTCTTTACGTCCTGCTGCCAACCATGATGTGGCATCCCAGACATTTCTGGAGGTGGCGTTTGGGGGAGGGATTGGCACGAGAGACCGAAACTCTGCTGTAATATGACCGCGTTTTGATCCTTCCGGTCGATATACCATAATGTATTCAATTTCGGGTTTTTGTGTACTCCCGGCATAATCTCGGTAAGTTGCTCTTAGTCTTCCACTAATGCTTTGAACGTTGTAATCTCGCAACCAGTCCATGGCAACTTGTTGGGCTTGTTTCACGCTCAGATCTTCTAGTGAATTAATCAAGACGACAGAGGCGTCACCAGTAATAATAGAATATGTTAAGAAGAGCGTTCGTAAAGCTACATCTTTGCTAATATCGCGTGGCGTGTCGAGAAGCCAATAAGTAATTGCCTCAGCATTCAATGATCGACTAATGGAAGCAATAGCGGCAGCCTCCTCTACGTCTCTATATTTTTGCCCAACAAAAATATCTTGTAGTAACTCCTGGAATTCAAGCTGAATAATATCCAGATATTGCTGTGCTTGGCGGCGAGGAATATCGATTAAGGAGCCGTCGGCTTTAATAACTGGACTGATGAGTAAAAGGGCCATTGATACGGCAACCAAAAAGCGGCCCATGTTTCTTTTAGAGAACATAGGTAAAGTAAGTTATTTAGTTTGAGCAGCAGCCAGTGCTTGGCAAAAATCTTCCCAGCAAGTTCCAGTATCTCTTTCAACAGATCTAAAGAAAACATCTAGGAGGTAATATTCTTCTAAAGGAATGGTCGATTGAATGGTCTGCGCACCATCTTCAGAACTTATTAATCGAGTAAATCCTGTGAATTTACCAACAGATATTCTTTCGAGAGAAGAATCTGATTCCAGGGAAGCAGTTTGAGCTAATTCTAGATCGTCTTTAGCTCTCTGCCATCTCATGGGTGCCTGACCAATTCTGAAGTCCGCTAAGCATCCTTCGGAAAGAAAAGCGTTGTCGTAAAAGACACTTCCTTCAGTCCAGGCATTGATACTAACTCCTTGCACGGCGTCTTGAATTGGTTCGACTTTTACGTTCCAATTATCGGGCATAATCATCAATAGACCGGTGGGTTGATGATATATTTCCGTGCCTAAGGATTTTCTTTGTATCTGATATTCAGTAGCTTCGCTCCATGTAATTTGGTCAAACAAATTTGCTTCAATGTTTTCTTCATTAGTCTTTTGAGGAAGGCGGATCAGTAACACGATTGCGCACAGAATTACCGAGGCAACGAGGATAATGGTTAATTCAATTTTATATTTTTTGTTCATGATAGAAATCAAAATTTTAGGATTCTGTCCTCCAATATAATCCTCCTTAACCCATTATTTCTTCCTCCTTTCACCCTCCTCCACTACGGACATTATGCCAAGTTAAGACCGTTCAATCAACTCTTATTTATTTTGTTTTGCTTTTATGAATTGTCCGTTATAATAAGTTTATGATAAAAGATTTTTTTAAAGAAGCTTTTGAATTATCAGAACAGGCAATCGAAGAGAACACAGGGGGTCCCTTTGGAGCGGTGATCGTTTGTGATAATCAGATTATTGGTCGAGGGATGAACACCGTTCTGCGAGATCATGATCCGACGGCGCATGCTGAGATAAATGCAATCAGAGATGCGGCTCGTCAAATAGCAAACCATGATTTAGGGAGATGTTTTTTAGTCACTACTTCCGAACCTTGTCCGATGTGTTTGATGGCGGCAGCCTGGTCAGGAGTGCAGAAAATTTATTATGCGGCTCCACATTCATTAGCCGACCAATATGGATTTCGCGACCAGAAATTAGCGGAATCGATCAGTGGTCGTCCTGTGGAAACAATCGAGGTGGCTGAATTTGGCCTTCAGGCGAAAGAAATCTTCGAAACTTGGAAAAAACAAGGCGGTCAAATTTATTGATTGTCCAACAGTCTTATTGTCTCTGACTAAAGGTGTGTCGATCAAGAAGGAGCAATTGACAGGCTGCTTTTTTCTGTTATAATCAAAATTGTTAAAGGTCGCTTAAATTAACTTTAATTAGGCTAAATATGAAGATTAATCAATCTAAAAAAGACACCTCAAAGTCAATTGAATCCCAAGTTTCTCCGGTTGCTCCACTGTCTCTGCGGGAAGCGATGAATCGTCTTTTTAATGAAAGCATTTGGGATCCCTTTGACCATTTTAGCTCTCTTGGCCTAAGTGGTTATGAGAGCGGTTTATTTCCGCGTGTTGACATTACCGAGGATCAAAAGAATATTACGGTGACAGCTGAAATTCCAGGAATCAATCCGGACCAAATTGAGATCGAGGTGAGTGAAGATAGTCTGGCTGTTAGCGGACAGATCGATCGAGAAGAAGCAGAAGAGGGTAAAACTTATTATCGTTTAGAGAGAGAATGTGGTCAGTTTCGTCGTGTCTTGCCGCTACCATCTCGAGTAGATTCCGAAAAAGTAAAAGCTCGCGCTCAGAACGGTTTATTGACAATTACCTTACCGAAGTCTGTAGATAGTCAGCGACGTCGAATTAAAATTGAGAAATAAAAAGGCAGGCCATCTTTGGCCTGCTTTTTTCATGCTATACTGGGGCGAATATGACGACAATCGTGGTCACTTTTGTTTTAGGACTGGGTTTGTTTTTTATCGGAGTTTTTCTTTTTGCTCGCTATGCAGAAAAAATACTCGGATCAGACGTTAAAAGATTGCTCAAGAAAGCAGAGGGACATAAGTGGTTTTTCTTTTTTTTAGGCGTTGGAGTAACGGCAATTGTTCAAAGTAGCTCAGTTGTTTCTTCAATTGTCGTTGGTTTGGTGGGCGGAGGGATGGTTTCTGTTTTTTCCGGCATCATTCTGCTAGCCGGCGCTAGCGTTGGCAGTACGATCACAGCTCAAATAATCTCCTTGCCAATTATCGGTTATGGGCCTTTGCTAGTGGCCATTGGTTTGGTCTTTTGGGCCTTTGGGCTAAGTGGTAAATATATTAAAATGATCGGAATTGGATTCTTTAGTTTGGGCCTTTTATTTATTGGCTTAATGCTAATGACGGGAGCCTTCTCAGGGATAGGGGACACTAATTGGATTGCTCATCAAATAGATTGCTTTGCTGCCTCTCCTTGGATAATGTTTGCAATTGGCTTAGCCATGACCATTATTCTTCAGTCATCATCAGTCTCTGTTGGTATTGGCATGGCGATGGTGACGAGTGGGCTCGTTAATCCTTTGGCGGTCATTCCATTTGTTTTAGGGGCAACCACGGGTACTAATATTACAGTTAATTTAGCTTCTTTGATTACGGCTCGCTCGGGTAAAATAGTTGCTCGCGGGTTTTTTGTTTATCGCTTGATTGCAGCTTTGGTGGCCATGATCTTTTTAGGATCATTCACTTATTTAGTGGGACTGATTACGATTGAACCAGCCAGCGCTCGATTTGTCGCTAACGCTTACACTCTGTTCAACCTATTAGCGGCTCTGCCCTTGTTCTTTTTGATTAAACAAATCGCTGAGACCGGGGCTCAATTGTCTCCACCGGGGGAGCGATCGTTGAAAGATTTTTTCCTTGGCTCAAAAAAAGAAAAATCTCGCCTTGGCAATTAGGCGGATCTGGACTATAATAAAGTAGCTGAATCGGTCGACATGCACCAAAGTTAAATAAAATTAATTATTTTTAAATACATGAATCCTCAAGCAATTAGCCTTTCTGAGGCTTTTACCTCCTCGCTTTCCGACCTCTGGTATGGATTGGTCGGAATTATTCCCGATGTTATCGGCGCGATTATTATCTTAATCATCGGTTTAATATTAGCCAAGCTGCTATCAAACTTGACTCGTTGGGTGGTGAAAAAAATTAAGGTTGATCTTTTATTTGAAAAGACCAAGATCACGAAAAAGTTTGAAGATGTTGGTTTTCGATTTGTCCCTTCGGATGTTCTGGCTTGGATTATAAAGTGGTTTATTATTATCGCTACTTTCATGGCAGTGGCCGACACCTTACGTCTTCAGGAGGTAACCAATTTCCTGCGAGAGATCGTTCTTTACATTCCGAATGTCATTGTGGCTATCTTAATTGTTGTTATTGGTTTGATTGTTGGTGATTTAGTTAAAAGCTTTATTAAAAAGACCTTGCAGGCTTCTAGACTGAACGAGAAGAGAGCGGATACCTTGGGTCGGCTGGGTAAGTATGCCGTGCTGATCTTTGCCGGTATGGCTGCTTTGATTCAACTAGGTATTGCAGCTGAATTAGTTCAGATTTTGTTTGCGGGCATTGTCATTACCGCCGCCCTAGCTTTTGGCCTTGGGGGCAAGGACCAGGCAAAGCGTTGGTTGGAAGGTTTATTTGGTAACTGATTTTTATAGAGTTACCCGTCCGGGATTCTTCCCGGGCGGGAGCTCATCTTCCCATGGACAAAAAGGTAATTATTATCATTATCGTTCTGATTATCATGTTGGTGGCTGGTTTTTTAATCGCCCAACAACGCTTTGATCGGACGGAGCGCCCGATAACCGAGCTTGAAGATGAATCTGAAGGCCAAGTCGCCTCCAGTATCCGGGATCGTCAGATTCGTGATTATTTGATTGACAACTGCGGACAGGCGGACTTCCAGGGTCGAGTTTATTGCGACTACGAATTGTTCGGCCGAGAGGAGTCGAATAATTTAGTTACTTATTATCTCTGGGCCTTGTGTCAGGAGTACTATTTTGACCAAGAGAGTCAATTACGAAAGGGGACTCAGCTGAGCGGGCCAGTGATCATCGAAGCTGAAATTGTTGACGGGAACTTAGTTATTTGGGACCATCAACTCTTTTTTGATGATTTGGAAGGCGCGCGCAATTCCTTCCCGGAAGCTTATCATGAACGGCTGATGCCAGATCAAGATCGATTTAGCCGCTTGGAGAGATCGATTGATAATCGAGCCGAGGTTGATCTATTGCCGGGCCTAGGCAAGTAATCGAAGGTTGTCTTTTTTAAATAGGAACAGACTAAGAGCGCCTGGCGAGGCGCTCTTTTAGTATCAGCCATAAAAGGTGCTATATTTAGTAAAGGAATTAATTATATTTTATGGCTTTAAAAATAGGTATCGTCGGTTTGCCAAATACGGGAAAATCGACTTTATTTCAAGCCTTAACTCAACAACCGGTTGATCGAGCCAACTATCCTTTTTGCACCATTGAACCCAATCTTGGGATAATTGCTGTCCCCGATAAACGACTTAATTCTTTAGCTCAAATTTTTCCTCGGGATAAAAAAATTCCGACGACCATTGAATTTGTTGATATTGCGGGATTGATTAGCGGAGCCAGTCAGGGCGAGGGACTGGGTAATAAATTTCTGTCTCATATCAGAGAAGTGGATGCCGTTCTCTATGTTCTGCGGGGCTTTGAGCGTTCAGATATTATTAACACTCGAGCCAATGTTGATCCTTGGGCAGAAAAGGAGATTTTAGATACGGAACTGAGTTTGAAAGATTTAGAGACCATCGAAAAAAGATTGGCGGCTCTAGAGAAAGATATTAAATCGGGGCAAAAAGAAGCACAGCGAGAAGTTATTGTTTTGAAAAGATTTTCCGAAATACTAGAAAAAGGCCAAATGCTGGCTGATTTAACAATCCGACCGGAAGAAAAAGAGTTTTTAGATCAGTATCGCTTTCTGACTAGCAAGCCTCGCCTCTACCTAATTAACGCTCGTCAG
>Ga0123335_1008245_pt1 | contig 11265 bp, 7 predicted proteins | sample BiotimSIPDNA_2_FD_89707 | JGI IMG/M metagenome (GOLD analysis project Ga0123335, IMG submission 89707) | Anaerobic biogas reactor microbial communites from Washington, USA - Biogas_R2 time_0 SIP DNA | ecosystem: Engineered > Bioreactor > Anaerobic > Unclassified | place: Washington, USA... | reverse complement strand
GTCGGTGTACACCTGGGCCATCATGCCAAAGGGCGCCATCGCCGCGCCGCCCCAGGTGGCGAAGATCATGTCCGTGCCGCCGGAGTACATGGTCTCATAGTAGTCGGGGTCCACGGTCATGTTCAGTTCCAGTTTGCCTTCAAAGCCAGAGCCCTTCACGGCTTCCATCACCTGGGTGTTCAGGTAGGTGAACATCTTGACATAGATTTCGTCAGCGTTGTAGACGCGGAAGTCAATCTTGATCTCGCTGGTGCCGTCATAGATGCCGGCTGCGACTGCCTTTTCATAGGCAACCTTCATCAGCTCCTGGGCCTTGCCCATGTCATAGCCGGTCATGGCCTCATAGGCTTCTTCCAGGGTGGCATAGTCCTTACCTTCGCCGAATTCCACGTTGTAAGTGTTGACCAGGGCTTCCTTTGCAGGATCGCTGTCACGGTACAGGCCGCCGGTGAAGGGGTTGTAGGTGTACAGATAGTTCAGCAAGCCGTAGCCGGCAACGCCAGCAGCGGTGTACTCGGTGGCAAAGTTTTCACGGTCCAGGGCAAAGGCAAAGGCCTTGCGGAACTCGTCCACCACCACGACCTGGCTGTTGGTGCCATGGGCAACCAGCTTCTCATAGTCGGTGTTGAAGGTGATTTTGGTGGTGTAGCTCTGGGGGGTGTACATGATGTACTTGCTGGAGGCGTATTTCTCCATGTCCTGCGCCTGCAGGCCCACGGTGTCCACTTCGCCGGCCAGGAAGGACAGCAGCTGGGTGGCCTGCTCGCCGATGACGGTGTAGACGATGCGGTCGGTCTGGAACTGGCCCTTGTGCTTGTCGTCGCTATAGCCGTACCAGGCGTCGTTGCGCTCCAGGGTGAACTGCTTGTCCAGTTCGAAATAGGTCAGCTTGTAGGGGCCAAAGCCCATGGTCTCTTCGATGGTGGTGCAGTAGGTGGTGGTCACCTTGCTGGCTTCCTCTTCGGTGGCCACTTCAGCGCCGTCTTCGTTGTAGAACTTCTTGGAGGCCTCATACAGGGGCTTGTAGACAATCCAGTTGCCCGACAGGTTGTAGGGCACGTAGAAGCTGGCTTCCTCCACGGGGTTTTGCAGGATGATGTCGATGGTGTACTCATCCACCTTCTTCAGGCCAACCTCATCCCAGGCAGCGCCTTCCACCTTGGCGGCGGTGGCCAGGTATTTGGGGGCGTAGGAGGCATACTGCTGGCCTTCAGCCAGGTAGGTGTCATAGATGTATTTCGCGGAGACCCAGGCCTCGTCAGCCTCTTCGTCTTCCACGCCCGCATCGCGGTAGAGCACTTCGTCGGTGATGGAGATGTACTGGGCTGCCTCATTGCCTTCTGCGTCCACAGCGCCCTTGAGGCCCCAGAAGCCGTGCATGTCCACATAGATGTCCTGGCCGGCTTCCAGCAGCTCGGACACCACGCCTTCACCCAGCTCAGAATAAGCAATCTGGCCGGCATAGAGGTATTCCTTGGCGTTGTAGATGATGAACTCGCCGCTGTAGTAGGAGTCAGCGCGGCGGTTGAGCATCTTGGGGTTGAGCAGCTGCTGCATGGAATAGATGTAGTCATCGGCGGTGATCTTCTCACCGTTCTCCCAGGTTGCTGCCTGGTTCAGGGCGATACGCCAGGCCTTGTTCTTCTGGCCTTCCTCAACGCCCAGTTGTCCCACATATTCTTCCGTTACATCCAGGGGCATCTCGGCTGCCATCTCCGGCACGACAGAGTAGCCGTCCTTGGTGGAGTTGAGCTTGAACGTATAAAAGCCGGTGTTGTTCATATCCAGGATGATGCTGTCATCAGAAGTTTCCCAGGTGTGGGGGCTCCAATTCAGACCGCCGCCCATGGCAGTTAGCGGCACGTTGTAGGTATAGACCTTTTCGTCGGTGTAGTCTTTGCCTTCTTCACCGGCGAACACATCTGTGGTGACCTGACCGCCGGTTTCGCCTTCAGCCTTCACGGTGGCGATTTCTCCGCCGCTGAAGGTGCGCTCGCCGGGATCGTAGGCTTCCGCAGGTGTAAAGCCAGCTTCCGCCAGTGCGGAGAAGCTCGACAACACCATCAGGGTAGCGAGAAGTACAGAGAACAGTCTCTTCATTTGGGGTTCCTCCCTTTTTTAATGCCCGTTTCAACGGGAATAGCACTGATGAAATCATACCGTAGAATTGAACAATTTGCAAACATTTCAGCGCCAAATATTTGCTGGATTTTCCAAAAAAGAAGGAAATTGTCTTTTGTGGTGAAATTGCTTCATACAAATGGGTGCTGAAAACGAATAATATAAGGAAGGATTTTCATGGAAAAGCGGGCTTGACAAGACAGAAAACCTTTAGTAAGATGAATCTCGCCGCTTATGGCGGTAACCTTCGGGGTGTAGCGCAGCCTGGTAGCGCACGTGCTTTGGGAGCATGGGGCCGGGGGTTCAAATCCCTTCACCCCGACCAATTTTCGGGTTGAAGACATGGGGCCCCGTGGTCAAGCGGTTAAGACACCGCCCTTTCACGGCGGTAACAGGGGTTCGAGTCCCCTCGGGGTCACCACTTTTTGAACCTTGCTTCAGGAATGCCAAGCGACGGGCCTTTAGCTCAGTTGGTCAGAGCGGCCGGCTCATAACCGGTTGGTCCGGGGTTCAAGTCCCTGAAGGCCCACCAATTCCTGGCCCGGTAGTTCAGTTGGTTAGAATGCCAGCCTGTCACGCTGGAGGTCGAGGGTTCGAGCCCCTTCCGGGTCGCCATTTTCCTGCTGGTTGGGTTCTTGCTGGTGTAGCTCAATTGGCAGAGCAGCTGATTTGTAATCAGCAGGTTGCGGGTTCAAGTCCCTTCACCAGCCCCATGGATGGGTTCCCGAGTGGCTAAAGGGAGCAGACTGTAAATCTGCCGTCGACGACTTCGGTGGTTCGAATCCGCCCCCATCCACCACAGACCGCTGGTTGTACAAACCGGCGGTCTTACTAATATTTGAAGTTATTGCAAGCACCACATTGTTCAGTCCAAGGCTTTTCCCTCGATATGCATCTGTGTAAACCCCGGCGCCTGCATCCACTGTCTCATATATTCCGGAGAACGCCGGGCGCTTGTTGAGATACGATACATAGGTAACACTTAGGAAGAAGAAGCAGAGAGACTTTGGTAGAATAGTTTTTGCCCAAACAAAACCACCAAAGGAGCTCTCTGCATGGACAAATTATCACAGGACGCACACGCGCGTCAACGAATGCTGGTTCACTGCCAAACCCATGGTGTGACGAAAGCATCCCTGCGGTATCGAATGAGCCGGAAGAACATATATAAGTGGCTCAGCCGTTGGGACGGGACCTGGCAAAGCCTGGTGGAGCGCAGCCGCCGTCCTCACCACAGCCCTCGGGGGCAAAGCCAGGGCGAGGAAAGTTTGGTGAAGCGGTACGGAAAGCAGTATCGAGATGATCTGCTCCTGGGCTTCCAGAAGGCGAAGGCATACGGCTATACTCGCAGTTATGGCTGCTTCAAACGGACAGTAAACAGGTTGCTGGGTAAGCCCGGGAGGAAGAAAAGAAGGCCGCCAAAACCAAAGCCGTATCAGCGCGCAGACTACCCGGGCCAGAAACTGCAACTGGATGTGAAGTATGTGCCTGCATACTGTGTGGCGGATGGCGGGAAGTACTACCAGTTTACCGCCAAGGACGAGTGCAGCCGATGGACATACCGGGAGATGTATGACGAGCACAGCAGCTACAGCGCCAGGGATTTTCTGGAGAAACTGGTCAAAAGGGCACCCTTCCCGATACGGGCGATTCAAACAGACAACGGGACGGAATTCACCAATGCCTTGCTGGTAACCAAATCCAAACACAAGACTTTGTTTGAGCAAGCCCTGCTGGACATGGGGATAGCGTATCACCGTATCCGGATTGCTACACCCCGTCACAATGGAAAGGTTGAGCGGCAACACCGGACGGATGAGCTAAGGTTCTACCGCAAGATGCGGATGTACAGCCTGGACGACGGAAGGAGGCAGCTTGCCAGGTATCAGGCACTCTCCAACGATTACATCATGACCTGCTTGAACTTCAAGTCGCCCAATGAGGTGCTGGAACTGTATCTGGGAGTGATGTAGCCAAGGCTCAATGGCGAGCCATTGAGCGGCTGACCATTCTACCGAGGTAGCATGTCAAGGTCAGGTAGTATTTGCTCCGCAAATCTCCACCTTCCCCTTGACATGACCGGGCTGCTTCAACTGATGACCAATGTGTAACCTATGTTTGACACTCTTACATATATTCCGGAGAACGCCGGGCGCTGTCTTTTGCATTGCTGCGGTTTTGTGGTATGATATCCAAATCAAAAACACGCAAAAGGAGGCTGACATGAATTGGGATCAACTGCCGTCCGGCTACATCCGGCCTGAGCATTTCCGCGCTGTCATCGAAATCCCAAAAGGAAGCAAAAACAAATACGAGATTGATAAAAGAACGGGCTTTCTGCGGCTGGACCGCATTTTGTACACCTCCACCCACTATCCCGCCAATTACGGCTTCATCCCCAGGACCCTGTCCGAAGACGGCGACCACCTGGACGTGCTGGTGCTGTGTACGGAACCGCTGGTGCCGCTGTGCCTGGTGGAAGTGTATCCCATCGGCGTTTTGATTATGCTGGACCAGGGCAAGCGGGATGAGAAAATCATCGCCATTCCCTTTGAAGAGCCCCAGATGAACCAGTGGAAGGATATCTCCGACCTGCCGCCCCACATGTTTGAAGAAATCCGGCATTTCTTCTCCGTCTATAAGGAGCTGGAGGACAAACCCACCGCCACGGAGGCATTTTACGGCGCATCTGAAGCTATCGAGACCATCAGCACCTGCATGCGGTCCTGGGCGCTGAAGCAGATTAAGGGCTAAGCCGGCAGAAAACCGCAAAATTCTTCCTGTATGCGCTTGACAAAAAATCAGGAAGCGGATAGTATAGGCAAGCGGCTCCTCGGACCGCGAAGGGGAGCATAGCTCAGCTGGGAGAGCATCTGCCTTACAAGCAGAGGGTCACAGGTTCGAGCCCTGTTGCTCCCACCACAAGTGGCCCGGTAGTTCAGTTGGTTAGAATGCCAGCCTGTCACGCTGGAGGTCGAGGGTTCGAGCCCCTTCCGGGTCGCCACAAGCCTTGGTAGCTCAGTCGGTAGAGCAGCAGACTGAAAATCTGCGTGTCGGTGGTTCAATTCCGCCCCAAGGCACCAAGCATGCGGTAGTAGCTCAGTTGGTAGAGCGCAACCTTGCCAAGGTTGAGGTCGCGAGTCCGAGTCTCGTCTACCGCTCCACGTCGGAATTGGCTGCGCTGTGTTCGCCGCCGGGGCGAGCCCGCCGGCTCACGTCGCTCCGCAATTCCTCCTTCTCGGTGAAAAGCAGGCTTTTCACCGGTGGAAACAAGGGCGGGAATTGGCTGCGTTGTGTACGCCGTCGAGGCGAGCCCGCCGGCTCACGTCGCTCCGCAAACCCTCCTCCCGATCAAAAGCAGGCTTTTATTCGGCAGGCAGGTTGCAAAGAGGACATCAGCCCGGTGAAAATGCCTGCAAGGCAGTCGGCAAAACGGGCATGATTCCGCGGACAAGAGCCCGGATACCGGGCGACGGCGCCATAGCCAAGTGGTAAGGCGAAGGTCTGCAAAACCTTTATTCCCCAGTTCGAATCTGGGTGGCGCCTCCAGCAGATACTCGAAATCCCTTCATGGGTTTCGAGTTTTTTCATGGCCTGGAATATGATAGGATAGGGATGACGACCCCGGAAAAGGAGGACAACAGGATGTTTGATGAGATTCGCACCCAGGCGGCCCAGGTTGCCAGGGAGCTGGTGGAAGGTGCGCGCCTGAAACCAGACCTGGTTCTGGTCATCGGTTGCTCCTCCAGCGAGGTGGTGGGGGAGCGCATCGGCAAGGGCAGCAGCATGGCGGCAGCCCAGGCTGTGTACCAGGGGGTGGCCCCTGTTCTGTCCGCTGCAGGCATTCAGATTGCTGCCCAGTGCTGCGAGCATTTAAACCGCGCCCTGGTGGTGGAGCGCGTACTGGCGGACCGCCTGGGCCTTGAAATCGTCAATGCTATTCCCCAGGCCAATGCCGGGGGCTCCTTCCCGGTGGTGGTCTACCAGCACATGGCAGACCCGGTCCTAGTGGACAGCATCCAGGCCGATGCCGGGCTGGACATCGGCGGTACCCTGATCGGCATGCACCTGCGGCGGGTGGCAGTGCCTGTTCGGCTGAGCATCAAGCAAATCGGCCAGGCCCACATCCTCTGCGCCCGCACCCGGCCCAGGTACTGCGGCGGGCCCAGGGCCGTATTTCAGGAGATGTAGCCTTGAATCAGTCAAGCCAGTTGCAGTCCCTTCAGGAACGGGTGGCCGGCATCCGCCACCGGATGGCCCAGGCAGCCCGGGCAGCCGGGCGGGATCCTGCTGATATTGCGCTGTGCGCAGCCTGCAAAGCCCAGCCGGATGCGCTGGTGCGGCTCAGCGCGGCAACCCCCATTGATGTCTTTGGCGAAAACCGCATGCAGGAGCTGCGGGCCCACCAGGCGGCGGACGCCTACCTGGGCAAGCCCTGTCATTTCATTGGCCAGATGCAGACCAACAAGGTGCGCCAGGTGGTGGGGCAGGTGGATCTCATCCAAAGCGTGGACCGGCTCCGGCTGCTGACGGCCATCCAGAATGAGGCCCGGAAACAGAACCTGGTCCAGCATGTGCTGATCCAGGTGAACATCGGGGAAGAAGGCAGCAAGGCGGGGGTGCATGAAAAGGACCTGATGCCCCTGATGGAGGCTGCCGCCGCCTGTGACAACATCCGGGTCAAAGGCCTGATGGCCATCCCGCCCATTGCAGGGAGTGAAACAGAAGCCAGGCGCTATTTTGCCAGGCTGTACCAACTGGCGCAGCAGGTTGCGCAGCAGCGCTTCCAGCATGTTGAGATGGCTGAACTGTCCATGGGGATGACCGGCAGCTTTGAAGCGGCCATTATGGAAGGGGCCACCATCGTCCGCATCGGCCGGGACATCTACGGGGAGCGGCCCCAGTGATTTAAAACCTATGAAAACAGCCTTGCAGACCGATGTCCGCAAGGCTGTTTTGTTGAAGCCCTACCTTTTGATTAACAGCACGCTCACATCGTTCACGTTGGTGCCGGTGGGGCCGGTCATGATCAGGCCGTCCACTGCCAACAGGGCCGGATAGGAGTCGTTGTCAGCGAGAATCTGGTCGATGTTCATGCCCAGCGCGGCCAGCTTGCCGGCGGTCTGTCCGTCCACCACACCGCCTGCGGCGTCGGTGGGGCCGTCGGTTCCGTCGCTGCCCAGGGAGAACACCAGGGTGTCTGTCAGGCCCTGAATGTCCCGGGCGGCGGCCAGGGCCAGTTCCTGGTTCCTGCCGCCTTTTCCCGTGCCGGTCAGCCGCACCACGGTTTCACCCCCGGCAATGAAGGCCAGGCTGCGCTGCGACTCTTGATGATATTGTGCGATGGCCCCCAGGAAGCTCCCCGCTTCCCTGGCCTGGCAGGCCAGGCTGGCAGTGAGGATAACAGGCTCATAGCCCAGTTCCCGGGCTTTTTCAGCAGCGGCGTCGCACAAGACGGACACGCTGCCGGTGACCAGGCTGGTAACATCTGGGAGAGACTTGGGGGTTTCCTGCGCCATTAAGGCCTTGGCTTCATCGCTGAGCCGGATTCCATACCGGCTGATGATGCGCGCGGCGTCCCCGCAGGTGGAGGAATCCGGATAGGCCGGCCCCGAGGCAATCATGTCCAGGGGATCACCGATGATGTCCGACAGGATAATGGACACCACCCGGGCCGGCTGGCAGCTTTTTGCGAAGCGCCCGCCCTTCACAGCGGACAGGCGCTTCCTGATGGTGTTGATCTCTGTGATGTCAGCGCCGCTGCGCAGCAGTTGGTCCGTGATGTTCTGCAGTTCTTCCGGTGCGATCAGCGGCTGCTCAAACAGGGCGGATCCGCCCCCGGAAATCAGCAGCAGCACCGTGTCCTGCGGGTCCAGGTCCGCAACCAGCTCCAGGGCCTGTCTGGTGGCATCAAAGGAATTGCTGTCCGGGATGGGGTGGCCGGCTTCCCGCATGACAAAGCCCGGCAGGCTGTGCTTGACATGGTCGTACTTGGTGATGACCAGCCCCTTGTCGATCCGGTCGCTCAGGGCATCCGAAGCAGCCTTGGCCATCTGCCAGGCTGCCTTGCCCAGGGCAATTACCAGAAGGCGGCCTGTGCGCTCAATCGAAAGGGTGTTGAGGGCTGTCTGCACTGCGCTGTCCGGCTGCGCTGCCTTCAGCGCTGCGTCCATGATCTGTTTGGCGTCCTGGTGTATGCTCATCCCAGCCTCCTTATGAAGTCATGCTGTTTTTCATTTTTTATTATAAGTGGCTTTTTTATGCCGTCAACCATGGCCGGGACGGCCCGCGGGTTTTCAGGCTGTTCATCAGGGGATGATGTGCTATAATGCAACAGGTCACAAAAAGGAAAGGGGGCGCTGATGGCAGAATCTACCTATGAGCTGCTGTCCATGGGCTTGCGGTACTGGTTTGTACTGCTCATCGTCGTGGCGTTGCTGCGCGCCTATTTCCTGATGCGCAGGGACAACCGGGACTACCGGCAGACCTTGCGGCAGCTGCCGGATGCAGGCCTCATCGGCGAGGTGGTGGATCTGGACACCGGCACTGCCCAGCCCCTGCCCCGGGAAGGGCTCATCGGGTCCAGCCGCAGCTGTGACATCCGGCACCCCGGCATGCACCGGCGGGAGATGGAGTTTATCTTCCGGCCTGGCTTCGGGGTCAAGTTGATTCCCGTCCACCGCAAGCACCGGGCGCTGCTGGACAACGAACCGCTGCAAAAGGGTGATGATGTTGCCCTTCATGGCACGGTGCTGGAATTGCGCAATGCGCGCCTGCGCTTCCGACTGTTTGCAGGGCTGGATTTGCCGGAGCGACAGGCGCCTGCGTCCGTACCGGTTCAGTATCCCCTGTCGGACACCGTGTTCCCGGAACCGGGGGACCATCTGCCGTTGACCAGCTATCCGGAACCTTTGCCGCCTTCTCCTGCCGGGCATGACCTGGAGATGACCTGGCAGTTTGCTCCCCTGCCGCCTGAGATCCTCAACCCGCCGGAACCTACTGAAGAACCCCGAAAGCGCATGCGGCGCTCCCTCAGGGGCGGGGGACACCGCCATGACTGACGCCATGAAACAGCAAAACAAATGGCTTACCCTGCCGGGGATGCTGTTCTTCTTCAGCGCCTACCTGCTGTTGGGCTTCAAATCCTTTGACTGGCAGGCCTTTATGATGGCAGTGCTGGTGCCCTTGGTGTTCTTCATGGCCAGCGCCATCCTGCCCCGGCTGATTCCGGCAGACAGGGTGCTTCTGGCCTTGGTGAACTTCCTGTGCGGCCTGGGCATCCTGGTGCTGTTCCGCCTGAACCCCGAGCGGGGGTTTGGCCAGGCAACCAACTATTTGGTGGGTCTGGTGGGGATGATCGGCTGCCTGCTTGTGGTGCGCTTCTGGCCCCAGATCAAATGGACCATGCCCCTGATTGTGGTGGTGTCCATCGGCTTGATGGCCCTGCCCTTGTTGATTGGCACGGTGAAAAACGGGGCCAGGGCCTGGGTGCGGATTGCCGGCGTCAATTTCCAGCCCAGTGAGATCATCAAGGTGGCCCTGCTGCTGTCCTGCGCCTTCATGCTGTCCCGGCGGATGGTGCTGCCTGCCCTGGCCTTCTCGGGCATCTGCCTGGGCCTGCTGTTTTTACAGAAAGACCTGGGCACCGCCCTGCTGTATTATGCCATCACCCTGATTCTGGTGTATGTGTCCACCGGCAGCCTCAGCTTCCTGGCCCTGGGCACCCTGGGGGCAGGGGCGGGGGCGGTGGTGGGCTATACCATGAACACCTATGTGCAAAACCGCGTCCGCATCTGGCAAAACCCCTGGGAGGACCCCTATGGCATCAGCTACCAGGTAGTGCAGTCTATGGTGGCTATGGTCAACGGCGGCCCCTGGGGCACCGGGCTGGGCTTGGGAACAGCCAGCGTCATCCCGGAGGTGGAGACGGATTTCATCTTCGCCGCAGTGTTCCACGAGTTCGGGCTGATCTTTGGCATGTGCGTCATCCTGATGTACCTGATGATCTTCCTGCGGGGGGTGGGGGTGGCCCGGCGCGCCCGCAGCCGCTTTCACACCCTGCTGGCACTGGGCTGCAGCTGCTTTATCGCCATCCAGACTTTTGTCATCATCGGCGGCAACATCAATTTGATTCCCCTCACCGGGGTGACCCTGCCCTTTTTGAGCTACGGCGGCACCTCCATGGTGAGCAGCCTGTGCATCATGGGCCTGCTTCAGGGGGTGGCCAATGCCAACGAGCGGGGCCTGGAAGAAGACCAGCTGATTGCCATGCTGGGTGAGGACAGCTGATGAAACTGATGAAAGGCAAACTTAAACTGGCGGTAGCAGGCATCAGCCTGCTGCTGGTTTCCCTGATTATCTACGGCGTTTACAGCCTGGGGGTGTCCGGTAACCGCTGGTTTTCCTCCTCTGTCAACACCTCCCTGCGCAAGGTGAAACAGGGGGTGGTGCCCGGCCGCATCTACGACCGCAACGGCATCCAGCTGGCCGGCGCCAACAACCAGGGCCAGCGCCTCTACCATACAGACGAATTGACCAGGCGCTCCCTGGTTCATTTGCTGGGGGTGACGGACGGCACCGTGAAAAACGGGGTGGAGACCTTCATGTCCTACCTCTTATATGCCTATGACGACAGCTACCTCACCCGGCTGTCCGCTGCCTTCAGCGGCAGGATGCGAAAGGGATACGACTTGCGGCTGTCCGTGTCCAGCGGGCTGTCCAGATTGATTGCGGAGCAGTTTCCGCAGGGCAAATCCGGCGCCGTGGTGGTGATGAACTACCGCACCGGGGAAATCCTGGCCATGAACAGCTTCCCCAATTTCGATCCCTTGAACATGACAGGCATTGCCGCAGACCCCAGCAAGCCCTATTTAAACAACGTCACCCAGTGGCGCAGTGCCCCCGGCTCCACCTTCAAGGTGGTGACCATGGCGGCAGCCCTGGCCAACATCTCTGATGTGATGAACCGCACCTTTACCTGCACCGGCGCCTATGAGGTGGGGGACCGCTTCATCACCTGTGCCGGCAACGTGAAGCACGGGGACATCAGCCTGCAAAAGGCGCTGAGCGTGTCCTGCAACATCACCTTCGCCAAATTGGCGCTGGAGTTGGAGGACGCCCAGCTGCGCCAGGCGGCCCAGGGCT
>Ga0123335_1008240_pt1 | contig 11270 bp, 8 predicted proteins | sample BiotimSIPDNA_2_FD_89707 | JGI IMG/M metagenome (GOLD analysis project Ga0123335, IMG submission 89707) | Anaerobic biogas reactor microbial communites from Washington, USA - Biogas_R2 time_0 SIP DNA | ecosystem: Engineered > Bioreactor > Anaerobic > Unclassified | place: Washington, USA... | reverse complement strand
TTACTATTTTCCTGCACAAATATATAATGGAGAAATTATTTTAAAGAAGGCTGCATGATAGACAATACGGATAAGACCACTTAAAATAAGATGGGAAACTGTCAAAAAAAGTCGACCATCTCCCCCACCAACATAGACAATTATCAAAAATATTCGAACCGTACAGTTTACTCCTGAATTGATATAACAAATTACCGATTTTTTTGACGTTCCAGTTCGGCCAGGCTTATTTTTAACCATTTTCAAGTTTATTAAGATAACAGAACAGGATTTAAAGTGTCTCTATTACACAATACAAAAAAATCGTTTGCGAAACATTTCCATGGCCCTGGAGGTGGGCTGGAAGTTTTGCAAATTGCAATCCCGCTGTTTATATCTCAGGCGAGTGAAACGGTAATGATGTTTACAGACCGGCTTTTTCTCTCAAAACTTGGACCGGAACAGATGTCTGCAGCTATGGGTGGAGGTATAGCCAGTTTTCTGTTTGTAACTTTCTTTGTAGGTCTTATCGGGTATTCAACTGCAATGGTTGCACAAAGATTAGGTGCAAACAGATCAATAAAATGTGCTCTCATTACCAGCCAGAGTCTCCTTGTTTCACTTATCGCTTATCCAATAATACTGTCATTTATTCCTCTGGCAAAATTTCTTTTCGTTAAAGCTGGAATATCTTCAGAACAGCTTACTTACCAAATTCCCTACTTTGAAATATTAATGTTTGGGAACATTACCTTGCTGATGCGAAACAGTGTAAGCAGCTTTTTTAGCGGTATTGGAAAAACACGCATTATCATGATCGCAAATATGGCCGGCATGGTGTTTAATGTCGGTATAAACTATGTGCTTATTTTTGGGAAATTTGGATTCCCGAAGTTAGGTATTCACGGTGCAGGTTACGGAACAGTTATTAGCGGCGTCATCAGTCTTTTAATCTTGTTTACTGCATATTTCAGAAAATCTAACAGACAGAAATATGGTGTCTCGAAAAGTTTTCATTTCAGCAAAATTCTTTTAAAAGAATTACTTCACTTTGGATACCCTGCCGGTTTGGAGTTTTTTTTGAATCAGATCGGTTTTACACTAATGATCATGGCATTTCATTCCCAGGGTACGGTTGTTGCAACAGCAGTTACTATCGCATTTAACTGGGATATGGTTTCTTTTATTCCTCTTATAGGTGTAAACATTGCCGTTACAAGCCTGGTAGGGCGTTATGTGGGAGCAAGAGATCTTGAGACTGCACATCGATCTACCATTTCCGCACTGAAAATGATTCTTTTCTATTCGATTTTGCTTTTAATTCCTTTTGTTTTTTTTACTGAAACGATGGTAAGCCTTTTTCTTCCTGCAGAAGATTCATACCAGTTGGATCAGATCCATGATCTGGCTGTGTTTATGGTTCGGCTCATAGCATTGTACATTGTCACTGATGCAATTTTTATCGTATTCAGCGGTGCACTCAGGGGTGCAGGCGACACATTCTGGACCATGGTGATATCGGTGTCCATGCACTTGATGTTTGCATTATCAGCATTTGGGATGTTTTTTATATTCGGAGCTTCTGCCAAAACTACCTGGATAGTAATTATAATATTGTTTGTTATGTTCGGACCGGTTCTTTATTTACGTTATCGTTCGGGACACTGGAAAAAGAAACTGTTATCTGGTTCAGCTGAGGATAATGTATCAGGCCAAACTTCAATACATACTATTAATTAACTTGCTTGATACCAGGTGCTGTTTTTACAAGAGCCAGTTCGACAGGTTTTCAATTTTACCCGGATCATTAAGGTAATTTTTGAAAAAGTTGTTTTTTTTTCAGATTTAATGAGAATCTGTCGCTATTTTTCGGTTGATACCTTGACGTTTATCTGTAACGACATCATTTTTCTTAATATGCCGACACTGCTTTTAAAACCTTATCTATAGACTGGCATGTAATGAATAAACAGGAAAAACATAAAAACAAACAGATGCTACTGCTGCCTGAATTATTTTTCACTGACTTTTCTGTTTTTGATTCTAAGCTGCATTATTTATTACCAAACTTTCAGATATCACTATGACCAAAAAACTAAACATCTCTCATCTTAAATCCGGAGGAATTATCACAAATTACTACTGCTCATCCTCCTGCAGTCACTGTCTGTACAGATGCAGCCCAGAATGGCCCCAAAAATATATCGACCATAAAACAGCCCACCATAATCTTGAAATTCTGAAATCACTCGGATGCGACTCTATTCATATCGGAGGCGGTGAACCATTTCTGAATATCCCGGAACTCATAAGAGTTGTTGATCAGATAAATAAAATGTCTATAAATATTGAATACATAGAAACCAATTCCTCCTGGTTCAAAAATTCCAAATCTGCAGAAGAAACCCTTTGTATCCTTTTAGACCATGGTGTTAAAAATTTGTTAATTTCAATAAGCCCTTTTCATAACGAGTTCGTTCCTTTTGTTAAGGTAAAAAATCTAATAAACTCTTGTTATAAAACTGGAATATATCCATTTTTCTGGATTCCTGATTTTTTACCGGAAATATGCAGCCTGGATAACAGTCGCGTTCACAGCCTTGAAGAATATGAAAACCTTTTTGGAGCAGAATATATTTCACAAGCTTTAGACCGTTATATGATTTGTCCTGGCGGAAGAGCCCAGAATTTGTTCAGCAAATACAGAAAACGATATACAATCAATAATATTTTTTCTGTTGAATCCAGTTCCGGCTGCACGGAATTATCCTGCACAGATCACTTCCATTTTGATCTTTTTGGTAATTTTATCCCTGGTTTATGTTCAGGGCTTTCAATTGATGCAGGTGATCTGGGAAAACAATTATCTCCCGATAAATATCCGATCATTAGTTGCCTTCACTCTAAGGGAATCAAGGGATTCTTTTATTATGCAATGGAGGAATATGGGTATATTGCAAATAAACCATCATACTCTTCCAAATGTGAGCTCTGTTTTGAAATTCGCAAATTTCTTGTAGCAGAAGCAAAAATCTCATCAAGAGAACTGTTACCATTGGAATTCTATTCCAGTTGAATAGCAACAGTGTCTCGGGTAAGCATTGTTTTTCCATTTTCAACCCTGGTTGTCAAGCTGAACCACACAAATGTTTAAAGATGATTCAAGATCGAAATACCCTGAGTGGATGAATTTAATTAATTTTGTTATTTGCACATATGGAGGAACCATTATGTCTTTTCCAGCTCTTACGATAAAACTTCCCGATTGGGTCGACAGCTTTTTATCTTCAAAACCGGACATTTTACCAACCATTGAACAACGAATGGACCTGGTTATATCGTTATCCAGACTAAATATTCAACACAAAACCGGTGGTCCATTCGCCGCTGCCGTTTTTTCAATGGATACCGGTAAGCTGATAGCCCCCGGTGTGAATATGGTTGTAACTTCCTCATGTTCAGTTGCCCATGGGGAAATAGTAGCCCTCTCTATTGCTCAGAAAATTTCAGGATGTTTCGATCTGGGAGCTCCTGGTCACCCAGAGTATGAACTGGTCAGCAGCACAGCCCCATGCGCCATGTGCCTCGGAGCAATTCCCTGGTCGGGAGTAAAACGGCTGATATGTGGTGCTCGTGATGAAGATGCCCGAGCAATTGGATTTGATGAAGGATCCAAGATGAGTAACTGGGTTGAAGAACTCGAAAAACGGGGTATCTCAGTAATAAATGATGTATTACGGTTAGAAGCCGCATCTGTATTAAAATATTATAATGATTCCGGTGGTACGATTTATAATGGCAGACAGGATTCGAATTTAACCTAAATGAATACGCCCCCTTTACGCTAGTCTTTTCAAGTTTAAAATAAGCAACTCTATCGGCATTAACTTTGCACTCCTTATAAATCAAAAGGAGTAAAATGGATCTGTTTGGTAAAGTTGTTATTGTTACAGGGGCATCTGAAGGCATTGGAGCAGCTACTGTCAAAGCGTTTGCTGATAAAGGTTCCAGAGTTGTATTGGCTTCACGGAATGAATCCGCTCTCAGAAAGCTTTCCAGAGAGATTGATACAGATTATTCACTGGTTGTTCCAACAGATATAACACGGCCAGATGAAATTAATGAGTTGATTAATAAAACAGTTGATTACTTTCAAAAAATCGACATATTAATAAATAATGCCGGAACAGGTCTTTTTGGTAAAATTGCAGATCTGAACATCTGTGATTTTTTATATGCATTGAAAGTAAACACGCTGGGTCCGCTTGATGTTATGCAAAAAACAGTTCCTGTCATGGTTCAAAATGGCGGAGGAATAATTGTTAATGTTTTGTCAATGATAAACCGTTTTATTCCTGTCGGATCAGGAGGTTATCGTGCAACCAAAATGGCTCTTGAAGCAATATCGGATTCGGCACGTCTGGAACTAAAAAAACATAATATCCGGGTCGTTTCAGTTTATCCTGGCTTGACTTCAACACGATTTCAAAAAAACAGTATTGGCAGCACCACTTCACCTTCGTTTTTTCAACCCAAAGGACGCTCACCGGAATTTGTAGCCAAAAAAATTGTAAACGGAATTCGTACAAATTCCTTGAATATCTACATGGGTATTGAAGGAAGACTTGGAAGTTACCTGTATCGCATTTGCCCATACGTTATCGGCAGGATAAACAACATCCGAAAAAGAAGGATAAAAATTATGCATTGCTGTTTCTGTTTTTTCCTGAACTCACTATTGTGAAATTGCCGGGAGTTAATCTATGTACAAAGAAAACATCCTTCTTGGAGCACTCCACATTGCAATCAGCATTATTTACATAGTCATTTCTGCAGCTATCTGTGCAATTCTTTACAGTTTTGATTTCTTTGATGGAAAAGAATCTCCCCCCCAAATAATACATGTAACCGGAGCCGTTTTAAGTTTCTTTCTCTTTTTAATCTCTTTATGCGGAATCACAAGCGGCATTGGCACAATGCACAACAATCAGTTTTCAAACATTATTACACTTATTCTGGGATGCATAGATCTTATTTTCATTCCAATCGGAACTGCTGTTGGTATTTATACTATCTGGGTTTTTATGAAAAACGATATTTCACGTAGTAAACGATACCAGAATAAAAAAGAAACTGTCATCAACGAAAATGGACTACCCGATTACCACCATATTTCACCAACAATCACTGATTCAATTTCAAGCAGCAAGGAGGAGTGTTCTGAGTGATACTAAACGCACAATAACCTGGTCTTCAGATTGCCAGAATGACATCTTCTCACTTTTAAACCGGGAATGGCTTATTACCAACGGACTTGGCGGGTATTCATCAGGAACACTGGCCGGAGCATTAACGAGACGATACCATGCACTGCTTGTAGCAGCCCTTGATGCACCTTATGGCCGTACAGCATTCCTCAACAACCTTCTGGAGCGTATTGATTTTTTAAACGGCACTCATTTTTATCTTGGAGCTGAACAACCAATTGACGAACAAATAATAGTGCATTGTGCACCACATCTTGCCGAATTTTCACTTATTAATGGTATTCCCACCTGGAAATTTAATATCAATGATACCGTCATAGAAAAAAAAATTTTAATGCCACATTTACAAAACACAGTAATGATCAGTTATACGGCAGTCAAAGCACCTGCTCCTGTGACAATAAACCTGCGCCCTTTTATTCATATCAGACCACATAATGCACCTTTTGGAGCAAGCCTTATTAAGCATTACCTTCTTACCGCTGATGGCTGCAAATATGAAATATATGGTGACAGTAAATTACCTCATTTAAAACTCCTTCTCGGCGGCAATAACTCCAGATTGATTCTCGATGGTGGGACAACACAGGAAATCATGCACGTAATTGAAGCTGAACGTGGTTATGATGCACTTTCTTCATTATGGACTCCGGGTTTTTTCTCGGCCAACCTCTCAGACGGTGAATCTGTCACTCTCACTGCATCATGCGAACCATGGGATACAGTTATGGCAATAACCCCTGAGCAAGCACTCGAATTGGAATCCGCAAGAAAACATGATTTGATCAAAAAGACCGATACAAGTTTACACAAGGGATTGCCGGCCGAACTGATCCTTGCAGCAGACCAGTTTATCGTATCAACATCAGGAAGAAAAACCGATTCTGTCTGCAGTCATACAGCCGGTGATGAACCCAGGTCCATTATCGCCGGATATCACTGGTTTACCGACTGGGGCCGTGATACAATGATAAGTCTCGAAGGACTTACACTGGTAACAAAAAGGTTTACTGAGGCAAGATGGATAATTCGTACTTTCAGCCGTTATATACGTAATGGCCTTTTACCAAACCTGTTTCCTGAAGGAGAAAATGATGGTTTGTACCACACTGCTGATGCAACCCTGTGGTTTTTCCATGCTGCTTACAGATATTTTTCTTATACAAATGACCTGGAAACGGTTGAATACTTGCTTCCTGTTCTCATAAACATTTTTAATCATCATGTAGATGGAACGCTATATGGAATAGGTATCGATAACGAAGACGGATTACTTAGACAGGGACAGAACGGGTATCAGTTAACCTGGATGGATGCAAAAGTCGAAGACTGGGTTGTCACCCCTAGGGATGGAAAAGCTGTTGAAATCAATGCACTATGGTACAACTGCATCAGAATACTTGAAAATTGGATCTCAGAACTAAAAGGTACAGAAGCATCAAAACCTTATTCCGATTTTGCAGACAAAGTGTTTCATTCCTTTAACAACAAATTCTGGTACAATGATGGTGGTTATCTTTACGATGTCATAGATGGCAAAAAGGGAAACGATACAGATTGCCGTCCGAATCAGATATTTTCGTTTTCACTTGATTATCCTGTTCTGGAACCAAATAAATGGTCTGATGTTCTTGATGTAGTGCAACAAAAACTGCTTACCCCCTTTGGGCTTCGCTCTCTGGCACCCGGACACATCGATTATAAACCCAGATATTTTGGTGATCTCAGGGCAAGAGATGCAGCCTATCATCAGGGAACAGTCTGGGCATGGCTGATCGGTCCATTTATTGACGCATGGCTAAAGGTGCACGATGGTGATAAATTGGGAGCACGTAAATTCCTTGAAGCTTTTGATAATCACCTAAGCGATGCATGTGTGGGATCGATAAGTGAAATCTTTGATGCGGAAAAACCATTTGCCCCCAGGGGTTGTATTGCACAGGCCTGGAGTGTGGCAGAAATTTTGCGTAGCTTCTATAAAACTTCATGAATACCTATCCCTCAATCAGAAGGATATTCATATGCATGTCGCCATTCTTTCACCGGTTGCCTGGCGTACACCTCCAAGACATTATGGCCCATGGGAGCAGGTTACTTCAAACCTTGCAGAAGGCCTTGTAGATGCCGGTATTGAAGTTACACTGTTTGCGACGCGGGATTCTTTAACCAAAAGTACCCTGGACTCAGTCATACCAACCGGATATGAAGAAGACAGGACAATTGATGCAAAAGTTGCTGAAGCACTTCATGTTTCCAATTGTTTTGAAAAAGCAGACAAATTTGACATCATACATAACAATTTTGATTTCATTCCGTTGACATACAGCAAACACACTTCCACCCCTGTACTCACAACAATACACGGTTTTTCATCGCCCTCAATCATACCGGTTTATGAAAAATATAACGATGTAAGTCACTATGTATCAATCAGCAATTCAGACCGGAATTCCCGGCTGAATTATGTGTCAACAATTTATCATGGTATTGACATTAAGCATTTCACATTCAGTAACAGCCACAATAATTACCTGGTTTTTTTAGGAAGAATACACCCGGACAAGGGGGTTCATAACGCAATTGAAATCGCACGAAGATCAGGTAAGGAACTGGTAATTGCTGGTGTAATTCAAGATAAAAACTATTATCGTGAATTTGTTTATCCATACATTGATGGCAAACAGATCCACTATACAGGGAGCATAAACCCGATCGAACGCAACAAACTGCTTGGAAAAGCTCAGGCACTTCTTCATCCGGTTTCTTTCAAGGAACCATTCGGGCTTTCTGTAATAGAATCCATGGCATGTGGAACTCCACCAATTGCCTTTAATAAAGGAAGCATGTCTGAAATTATCACATCCGGACATGATGGTTTTCTGGTAAGCACGGTTGATGAAGCGGTTGCCAGACTTGACAATATTGATTCTGTCAACAGAATCAATTGCAGAACAACAGTCGAGCAGCGTTTTACTTCAGAACGCATGATTCGTGAATACATTTCTATTTACAATAGAATTATCACCGATTACTCTCATTTATAATATCTTCAAAAACAGTCTACAAATATTTACACAATATACAAAACAATTCATGGCATATATGTTGCGGATGTTATTCAGGGAAAAGACGTGATCTGCTTCTCTGGAGGGCCTGCGACATGATTATACGGCTGTTGGCTATTATCATAATCACTGTAATGTATCCTCTCTGCGACAAAAGCTCACATGACAATGCACAAAAGCTGTTCAAAAAAGGCACCCGATGTCAGAATACCGGGAATATTTATGATGCTTATGTTTTTTACAAACAGGCAATCAACAAAGAATGGAATCCCCTTTTTGAATGGGCAGCAGCTTCAACAGCTCCAAACCTTTACACAGCACACCTTCATGCAAAAGCAGCATGGTCCGGAGGATTAAGAGACAAGGATCTGTTTATTTTTCTGCTTAAAACATGCCGGTTTAAAACTCTAGACAGTGCTTTTATCTACTCTGTTGACCTTCTCTCACAAATGCCAGACAGCCTTAAAACCGGTTATCTTAAAGGACAAATACATTTTATTCTTGGAGACAATAAAACAGCATCATCTGTATGGAAACACGCTTATCAGAATTATCCCGATTCCGATCTTGCATCTGCAATTACCGAACTTTTTTTTGCACAGGGAATGTACGATTCACTCTTTACTTTTTGCTCCATTGCAATCGAACAAAATCTCCTCGACGAATCCGGCCTCACTCTTTACGCATACGCTTTGGCACATACAGGTCGTTTTGATGAAGCCGATTCGGTTCTGAATCTTTTTAAAAACCGATTGAACTATAATGATTTTCATGAAGAAAAAGCTTGGCTTTACTATTTTTCGGGAAATATCAACAAAGCAATAAATCTGCTCGAATCCTCGCTTATAAAAACAGGTTTCAGGGATATACAAAAAAAACTGATGCTTTCCTTTTTTTACAGTCAGAACTCAGATACAACAAAACTTAAAAACCTGCTATCTTCAAAAAGAAAGCAAACTGAATCAGAAAAGCAGATACGGATGTTCAATGATGCGATGTTTTTGTTAAGTAAACATGATACTCTCACTTGCGAAAAACTCGAAGAATTGCGTACATTTTTCATGCAAAATACGGCTTATCATTTTGTACGTGCCAGATTGAACGCTCAAAGAGCCCCTGATCGGTCATTTGAATCCTTTAAACTGCTTCCTTCAGTAATCACCCGTTTCCCTGAAATCACTCTGGAATACGCTTCACTACTAAGATCTAATGGAATTTTCGACTTCGCGTTATCCTTATTGACCGATCTTCACAATCGCGGTATTTACAGTAAGGAATCATTGTTACTGTACAGGGATCTCGCATTCAGGCTTAATTTCATTAATGAAAGTTTTGAAACCGGCCTTTTTCTTGAGCATCTTTTTCCCGATGATAACAACATCAGGCTCAGTAATGCTCAGCTTCTTATTAAAGCAGGAATGCTTGATTCTGCTGCAAGGAAACTGCATGCGCTTCGCATAAGCCATCCCGATGAACCCAAGTTTCAGACACTTTACATACAGGTATTATTCATGCTCAAGAAATACGAGAAAGTACTACTTGAATGTAATGCAAGCACAGCTCCGCTTTATGACATTTTAGCAATGAAAGCCCGTGCACTTGTAAAGCTTAACAGGATAAATGAAGCCGATTACATCTATAAAAAACTGTTAAGTGTTAAAGCTGATATGGAATTGTCGGTTGAATATGCTGATTTTCTTTATTCATCAGAGAAAACCGATGATGCTGTTATCTTGTATCAGAACATTATCGACTCCTGCAATAACTCTGAGCAGAATTTAAAAGCAACTGTGCAGAACAAGCTCGCAAAAATACTTCTCAAATCTTCATCTGGAGATAAAAACAGAGCCCTGAAAATTGCTACCGAAGCATTTCAAAATAAAGATAATGATCCATACATAATAGATACATATGCAGAAGCACTCAGACAGACAGGCAAAATCCTCGAAAGCATCAACCTATTACAGGGAGCCATCTCCAAAGATCGAAACCCGCTTCTTCTGAACAGGCTTGCTTATACACTATATATGACAGATAACAAAAAGATCGCAACAGAAATATATAATGAACTGCTTGAACTATCCGATTCTACCCTAAGCAATTACAAGCTTTCCAAAGATGAAATCAGAGAATATATGCGGCTTTTTTGAGGAAAAGAAACTTTGTTGACCTGTTAACGCTTCAACACATCCACCCTGTGGCTTAACATCTTGTCATTATCAAAAATGAAATACCCGCTGATATAATAACCATCAAGAACAAGTGGCAGCCAGTACCGGTCATCAGCCCACATCTGATCATACGGTATTTTATCCACAAAGCACCAGAATGGTTTGGCTTCATCAGATTCTGACGGTTTTCCCTTGTATTTATCCGTAATAAAGATAGTGCCATGAAGCGAATAGCCGTCGGTAAAGATAAAATGAAGTTTTCCGATCTCTTTTACATCCCAACATGTCAGCCCGATTTCTTCACAGGTTTCCCTGATTGCAGCCTGCCGAGGTGTTTCTCCAGGTTCAATCCTCCCTCCCGGAGCATTAATTTTACCTTTTCCCAAACCTGTCTTTTTGTGTATTAACATCACGCGATTACCATCTCTGATAAAACATAAAACCGCATACTCTTTGGGTATCCAGGTTCTCCAGTCAACATCAGAAACACTGTTCGCAGTATTGTTGTGCATTTATCCTAAAACCTGCTGTAACAAAAACTTGATAATATATTGCATGTCAAAACAGATCCGGAAACTGCTTGTCAAACTGCAAGATCCGGCCACCTGTTTACTGATATGTTTCGGACAGAAATGATTGCAGAAGAAATTAAAAAAGAACCATAATCTCACTAAAGATTAAATCTCAGCACTTTTCAGGATCTTTTCTGTCAGGAAGAGTAAGATAGTATGTGACTAATTGAATTGCAATTCTTTGTGGAAAATTCCTGCGATACGCTCTATAGCCTG
>Ga0123335_1008239_pt1 | contig 11271 bp, 8 predicted proteins | sample BiotimSIPDNA_2_FD_89707 | JGI IMG/M metagenome (GOLD analysis project Ga0123335, IMG submission 89707) | Anaerobic biogas reactor microbial communites from Washington, USA - Biogas_R2 time_0 SIP DNA | ecosystem: Engineered > Bioreactor > Anaerobic > Unclassified | place: Washington, USA... | reverse complement strand
TGTAATTTTAAAAGTTTCTTGGCTCCTTTTATGGGTTCTGCGCTTAATATATTTGCTGTCTTAAGCTCTACTTTCGCAAAATCCTCTATGCCAATATATGCAACATTCAAGTTTTCTTCACTTTTATTGTTTTCTTCTTCAATTTCAGAAAGCTTCTTCTCTGCATCTATCCTGTTAAAGAGTATTTCAGGTTTTTCAAGCTTAATCCCGTCCTCAAGTTTTCCGAATATACCTGTTGAGTTTATATCTGTTTTTCTAGTATTCAGCTGTAAAGATATCTTTTCTGAAGTTGAAGGTATGAAAGGATACAAAAGAATAGATACTACTCTGATTCCTTCTAAAAGATTGTACATAACTTTCTTTAACCTCTCATGATCCTCAACATTCTTGTAAAGTGTCCAAGGTTGAGTTTCATCAATATATTTGTTGCAGCGTTTTGCCAGAGCCATAATTTCATATATAGCATCACTAATTTTGTATTGAATCATAAGATCAGCAACTTTTTTTGGTGTGCTTTCAATTAACTCGATAAGCTCTCTGTCCGTATCATTTTCCGGTAATAGTGAAGATGGCTTTTTAACAATGCCTTCAAAATATTTATGCTGCATTGTGATAGTTCTGTTAACAAGATTACCAAGAATATTCGCAAGATCAGAATTAATTTTTTCAATTATCTGCCTGTATGATATTATTCCGTCATTTGCATAATTCATCTCGCTTAAAACATAGTATCTCACTTCATCGACACCAAAAAGTCTCGATAGGTCATCTGCATAAAGAATATTCCCTTTAGATTTGCTCATCTTGCTTCCGTCACCGAAAAGAAGCCAAGGATGCCCTAATACTTTTTTGGGAAGAGGAATATCAAGAGCCATTAGCATGATAGGCCAGTATATTGTATGGAATCTGACAATATCCTTCCCTATGACATGCACATCGCATGGCCAGTATTTTTTGTACAGTTCACTGTTGTTGCCATCAGCATCATACCCTATACCAGTTATGTAATTTGATAAAGCGTCTATCCAGACATATACAATGTGCTTAGGATCGAATGGTACTTTGATTCCCCATTTGAACGAAGTACGTGATACGCATAAATCCTGAAGTCCGGGTTTCAAGAAATTGTTAATCATTTCATTCTTTCTTGATTCGGGCTGTATAAAATCCGGATTATTTTCTATGTACTCCATTAGCCTTTCCTGATATTTTGAAAGCTTAAAAAAGTATGCTTCTTCTTTTGCTTTTTTTACATCCCTCTTACAGTCAGGGCATTTGCCTTCGTCAAGCTGTGATTCTGTCCAGAAAGACTCGCATGGAGTACAGTACCAGCCTTCATATTCGCTTTTATAAATATCGCCTTTGTCATACAGTTTCTTAAATATTTTCTGAATCTGAAGCTCGTGATCTTCATCTGTAGTCCTGATGAATTTATCATAACTTGTATTCATAAGATCCCATATCCTCTTTATTTCGTTTGCTGACTCATCCACGAACTGTTTAGGTGTAAGGTTTTTTTCCTTTGCTTTATCCTCAATCTTCTGTCCATGCTCATCAGTCCCGGTCATAAAGAAAACATCATATCCCTGCATTCGCATAAACCTTGCTATACTGTCGGCAAGAATTATTTCATAGGTGTTTCCTATGTGTGGTTTGCCTGATGCATATGCGATTGCAGTGGTGATATAGAATTTTTTCTTATTCATACTAGCTCCTTCAATAAATTTCTTATAAGTATATATCAATATGTACTGATAGTAAATTATATTTATTACTTAGCGTTCTTCCTGTCCGCTTTCAGCCTCTCTATTACTGAACGGGCAGCTAATGCTCCATCCGATACAGCCGTGGCGACCTGCATATATGAGTTTATACAGTCTCCTGCTGCATATATCCTGTCTATGTTAGTCATCTTAGAGTCATCTACAAGAATCTTGCCCTTATCTGTTGCTATTCCGGATTTTACACAAAAAGATGAGGCATCTGCCGTGCCATATGCAATAAATATCCCTTCAAATCCTTCTTTTGAACCATCTTTGAACTCAATACCTTTTACCTGGTCTTCGCCATATATTAAATTTATCTGTTTATTTATTACAGTGACCTCTTTCAATGCTGATACATCAAATTCCATATCCTTGCCATTTGTCAAAAGATATGCATTTTTTGTAAACATTAAAAGATCATTCAGTTCATGTTCAGCAAATCTTGTATATCCAATTATTGCAACTTTCCTGTTTCGGAAAAAGAATCCATCACAAGTAACGCAATAACTAATGCCTTTCCCTTCGTAATCTTTTAAACCTGGGACATTTAAGCTTTTCCGTGTCATACCCGCTGCGATTATGACATAAGAAGCTTTATATTCCTCTTTTAATCCTTTTACCAAAATCTGGTTATCTTCTGAAGAAAGGAACATGACTACTTCATCTTCCCTGAACTCCACATTAAATCGTTTAGCCTGTTCAACACCTTCTTCCAAGAGTTTTCTTGCTTCAATCGGCTGGTTATATCCATAATAATTCTCTATATAATCGGTTTTTGCAAGCGAACCGTCGTCTTTATATAATATAAGGGTTTTAAATCCGGCTCTTCCAAGATAGATGCCTGCCTGTGCGCCTGCTGGCCCTTTTCCTATTATAATGACATCATACATTGTATATGCCTCCTTAGAATTTTATTTGTTCAGTTATATCAGTTGCTGACCCTGTAAGGCTCAATAAGTTTATCAAATGTATAAAAAGGAAAAACTGCAAAGAAACTGAAATATACAGTATAAAGAATAAATCCTATCAGGAATTCCAAAACCTTGTTTTCTATCTGGAACATTATATAAAAAACTCCCACAAGGAAAAACAGCAGTAATGTTGCTTTCCCAAAGGTCCTCCAATATTTTGCATTAACAGCGGAATTTGCTTTCTCAATCGGATATTTAGAAAAATGAAATATCGATGGGAATTTAAACATGAAGTTCATGTATATCAAGATGAATATAGCTATAATTATAAATATCAGCACAGCAAGCAGAATATATACTATGGTCGGATCATGGCCCGCATCGATAACAGAATTTCTTAATATAAAGAAAGGGGTAAATGCCAGCGGGATAAAGCCTATAAACAAAAGAAGAGACAGATACAGCTGTAAGAAAACTAAAGAGCATCTGAAAAATCCTTTTTTTAATCCTTGAAGATAATGGGAAAAATCAGTTTTAATTCTTTTTACCGTTAAATGAACTATATTCATATAGCCGCTGAATAAAAGACTTGATACCAAAGCGAGAATCATTGATAAAGCCAGTATGCCAAGAAGGATGTATGGGATATTAGTGTAGTTATATACTGTTTTGGAAAACATAATAACTGTATCCCCTATTTCATCAGATATAAATGATGAATAGTATTTAGCAAGCAGCTTTACCGGGTTGAAAATCATTATGATGCAGTACACTAATGATATGCTTGCTATATAAATCGGTATTAAAGGCTTTTTTATAAAATATACTAATGAATTACTGAAAAAATTCATATTTCCTCCACTAAAACATTGTGATTATATCATAGGGGTATACCCTTTGCAATAAATTGGTTGTTCTACAACAGCTGCCGGTATTCAGTAGGTGATATACCGAAATGTTTTTTAAACAGTTTAGTGAAATGCGCGACATCCTTGTAACCAAGCTTGTCGGATATCTCATACACTTTTGCATTGGTAGTCTTTAAAAGTTTTTTTGCTTCATTCATCTTGAACCGTATCACATGTTCAGTGAAGGATTCATCAGTTACCTGTTTGAATATCTTGCTAAGATAGTTGGGATGTATCTGTAACCGTTCTGCAATTGTAACCAATGACACATCTTCATAAACACCTTCTTTTATATACCTTAATCCTTTATTAACCAAAAAGTTATTCTGTTTGCTGTCCGATTCCTCAATAGCTTGAAAAATTTCCCTGATAATTCCGAGTATGAAATTCTTCATGTCATCTATCGATATAAGCTCGTTGATTGAATTATATAAATCATTTTCTTTGTTATAGAAGCGATGATTTGAGATTTCCAGCGAATACATTACCCTGATAATAAAAACAGAAAGGAGAAAAGCTATTCTTTCCTTTTGATTAACATCATTTGCGACAATATGTTTAGAAGACTGCATAATCTGCTCAATGATATTTTTAACTTCAGCTTGATTCATATTCCTTAATGCGAAAACTATATCTTCCTCACTGTTTTTTAAAATATTATCAAAATCATCTACAACCATTTTCTCTTTTGATGTGTTTATCTTCTGTTCTGCATCAACCACGATGTTCTTACCGAGGATTACCCTGTAAAGCATCGCATCTACAGCGCTTATATATGAAAGAGTAACTTTCTCTATACTTCCGCAAGTATTACCTATTCCAGCAGATAACGAAAATCCCATATTTTTATTTACCCAGCTTTTAACATTATTAAGCTTATTGACAAGAATGCTTCTTTGTATCTGCTGATTGGAGCATACGAGAATTCCTATCCGGTTATCAAGATTAAAAGTATAACATTTATAAATTTCAACAAGATTTTCCTCTATTGTGCTCATAATAGCTGCTTTATAAAATGAAAAATCATACATGTTTAGTTTTTTCTGAGAAGCGGCAAGTTCAAACTCAGCAACACATACAATAAAGTTCGTGAAATTGATATCTATTTCTGTTGTTGCAGCCCTGTCAATTATGTCAGATTTCTGTCTCATTCTTCCTTCCATAAGCATCCGGAAAAAATTATCTTTTAGAACCATTATGTTCTCTCTTAACTTACGTCTTATATTATCATTAAGCTTAACTTCCTTTAGTTTTGCATCAATTTCTTGTTTTGCTTCAAGAACCTTCTGGATAAGAGTCTCTGCAACTAATGGTTTTGTAAGATAGCAGAATGCGTTATTAGTAACAGCTCTTTGGGCATATTCGAAATCCCTATATCCGCTTATCAATATTACTTTTATGTTAGGGTATGTCCTGTTGACTATCTCAAGAAGATCCAGCCCGCTCATTTCGGGCATGGATATATCCGATATGATTATATTGGGCATGTATGTTTCAATCAAATCTAACGCCTCAGATACTCCTGATGCTACTGCACATATGTTTATGTCATGCTGCTGCCACGGAATCGATGTTGCAATACCTTCCCTTATGGATCTTTCGTCATCAACTATAATAATGTCAATCATCTTTTTCACGCTCCCTATATGGCACTCGCAAAATTACTGTTGTGCCCTCTTTATACTTGCTCATGATACTAAGCCCATACTGCATACCATAATACAGCCTTATTCTCTTCTGTACATTCCTTAATCCGGATTCGCTTTCTAATTTCACTGAATTTATGCTTGAAGTTATCAAATTGAGCTTTTCCTCAGTCATTCCGATACCATTATCCATTATCTTTATTATTATATCACCTTTTGCCTTCTCATCATCCTTCTCACTTTCCACATATATATCCAGTCTGCCTGAAGATCTGTCTTCCAGTCCGTGAATAATCGCATTTTCCACAACAGTCTGGATTATGAGGTTAAGTATAACGCATTCTTCCAGTTCGGCAGGACAGAATATATGGTAAGAGAATGACTCGCCATATCTAATCCTCTGGATTTCAAGATAGCATGAAATACCTTCTAAAGCATCTTTTATGGTAGTTAAATCTTTTCCTTTGTTAAATATCTTTCTGTACATAGTTGAAAGAGCAACTACGATTTTGGATATTTCATCAACATTGTGTTCTTTCGCGGTCCAGTTTATGGTGTCTAATGTATTATACAGAAAATGTGGGTCTATTTTATCCTGTAAAGCCTGCAGTTCCAGCTGTTTTCGATATAGCTCAGCCTGATACAGTTCTTCAATCAGGACTGTTACTCTGTCTGTCATGGAGTTGTAAGCGCAAAAAAGCCCTTTGATTTCATTATCTTTGCATATACTGTCATCAAGTTTGAATGTGAAATCACCATTACCGACTTTCTCCATCCCTCTGATAAGCTGTGATATAGGTTTTTGGATATTGGTATTCAGTATTCTTCTGAATATTGAATAACATATAATAAGCAGAAGCAATGAAGCTCCGATGGAGATAATAATCGTATACTCATATACATCCGTCATTATATCCTTTTCAGGAATCAGGTATACCACTCCCAAATCATAATTAAAATCCAAAACTGCTAACTGCAGGTAATACCATAAATAGTTATATTCCAGAGTTACTCTTTCTTTCATTGAAAGTACATTGAAATTTTCCAAAACCTGCGCACGCATTTTAGAAAGCAGTATGTCATCTCCATCAATAAAGAGAAAAAAATCATCTTTTGAAACGAATCCGTTTATCGAATTTTCAGTAAGAGTAAGTCCATCAAGAAACCGAGCGAAATCAGTTTTATGAATATTCAAAGTTATGAAAGTACGACGGGTAAGTGACGGATTAAGAAGTTCAGCTTTGTAGGTTATTGCTATATACTCATCGTAAATATGCCACATACAATACTTATCAAGATCTGCTGAAGGTATCCGTCCTGTTACATGCTGAACGAACCAAGGGAATTTACCCATATCTACATATGAAGCAAATTCGTTTCTGCTGTTAAGAAGATACTCAAAAGCATAATCATAAATCATAATATGATCTACATATTCGTTTGTGTCACTCATAAGATCAAGATAATTGAATATATCAGCATTATCATGCACTACATCATTATAGTAATAACTGTTATCTATATATTTTGATAGCAAATCGCTATTAGCAATATTTTTAGCAATATTATCAAATATTTCAACCTGCTTTGCGTATATTAAAGAAATCTGGTGATCAGTCTCTGCCAAGAGATTATCTTTATTAACCTCAGACATTTTAGCCATAAATATATTGTTGGATGTTATGAACAGCAAAATTGTGGTAAGGCATATGACCAATACGCTGAGTAATTTATTCCTTAGGCTTTTTTGAGCTTTGTCTTCTCTCAGATTTTTATAATTCCTTTCTTATCACAATTTGACCCTGACAAGGTCAACAGCTTGTTTCGCATCTTCAATATTTTTTGCATCATACCAGACAACAACCTTCTTGTCCTTTAAAAAGTTTACATTATCATTTATCTCGTCCTGGTTTAAAGTTACTATAACAATCTTGTTGTTTAGCTCTTTTTCGTATTTCTTAAAAATCTCAATACTTCTTGGCGAATTCGGGTCATTGGATATTTCAACGAATTTTATCTTATCAATTTCAGAAACTGCAGGCAGTACATGACTTCCGACTGAATGTATATGGAAGAATAATCCATTAAAATTATCCCCTATTCTCTGCAGAAGCGGTATTTCAAATTTCCTGAACATCTCGTCAGATAACATAGTTGTTGCATCTACTGAAAGATGCCCGGCATAACCTTTTGGCATTATTACATCAAATCCGGATATGACATATCCTTTGTATTCTGTTACTATTGACTGTTGTTCCTTTAGCATATATATAATCGCGTCAGTACATTTTGATGCAAGTTCCATCAACCCTTCTTCTTCATCATAAAAATCGTAAAATATATCATTTCCACGTAATGCATTGACAATATCCAAAGGTCCGTCTGCACCTCTGAATCTTATAAAAAACTCATCTCTTACCTTATTCTTAAGGTATCTCATTCCTTCTATAACAAGATTCCTCCAAATATTTGATTCATCGACCTTCGCAAGGGTGTAATTTTGGTAATCCTCAACATGCTTATGATGCCATGAAGTGTTTTCAGTAAAGGATACCTCCCCTCCCATAAAAGCGGAATGCTCCGCTATACCATAACGTGCTGTCACTGACGGGATTATGTCGTCCTGGACCTGTTCCCGGACTTTCCAGAAAATCCTTTGATTCTCAATAATATAGTCTAGATATGTTTCCATGTTCAAAGGTAATCCGAAACTGTCCAATGCACGTCTGGGTACATCTATCCCAGATATGTCTTTTATCTGTATAAGCGCTCCTCTTTTGGATTCATACACATTTTTTGTCCTTCTGATTATATCGTCTGTTCTTTTGTAATCCATACTAAGATCTCCATTTTCTATATTTACTAACAGTATAACTGTTTTACAGGACCTATTCAACATATGCAAAAAGGATAAGCATCTGCTTATCCTTTGATGTGCTATATATATTGGACTAATTAGCCTTTTACTGAACCTACCATTATACCGCCTGCAAAATACTTCTGTAAGAAAGGATATACTATCAGTATCGGAAGCATGGATACAACCATCATTGCTCCGCCAAGACCAGCCTGGTTTATCAGAAGTTCTGACGGGTCAAGTCCTGCAGCAATCATCATTTCTTCCCATAACTTATCATTACCTTCATTCTTAACAACTGTTTCACGAATCTTAACTGGGAATGTCCATTTGCTTGGTGTTCTGATGTAAATCATTGCCGCATAGAATGTGTTCCATAAGCCGATACCTGTCAGAAGACCTAATGCAGAGAGAACCGGTTTTGACAATGGCAATATTATCTTTACGAAAATGGTCATTTCTGATGCTCCGTCTATACGTGCTGATTCTGTTAATTCATTCGGTATAGACCAGTAATAGTTTCTGATAAGTGTCATATTCCATCCTGAAGCTAGTCCCGGGATAATGATTGCCCAGAGAGTATCTATCATTCCTAAAGCCCTTATGAGAAGGAATCCTGGGATTGTTCCGCCGCCGATAAGCATTGGTATGATAACCATGTAGTAAGCGAAGAAGTTCTTTCCTGGAAGTTCTCTTTTACTCATCGTGTAAGCGCCTAATGCATTAACAAGCAGTGTTAAAGGGGTTCCTACTATTGTTACGAATACTGAGTTCATTAATGGTCTGTATACTGACTCGTCTTTTATAACCATTCCGTAGAATACCAAGCTGAACTGTTCCGGCCACAATCTTAATGTTGCTGTTGAAGTCTCGCTCAACTCAAAGGAGTTTCTGAAAACGAATAATACCGGAACTACGATGATTACTGTGAATATAAGCATTCCCAATAAGTTGAATATATTGAAAATCTTTTCTCCTAATGATCTTTTAAGCATTTATCTCACCTTCTTCCTATATTATCGTTCTTCCATCTTCGGTTAAGTATTTACTTGCAAAGTTAGCACTTAACATAAGAATGGTTGATATTATCGAGTTGAATAAACCTGTGGTTGTTGACATACTGAACTTTCCTTGTCTGATACCGGTATTATAAATGTACACATCCAGAACCATTGCAGTTTCATCAAGTAATGAATTACCGTCTGTTAATGTGAATACTGGTTCGAACAGTCCGCCCATGATTCCCGAGAAGGAGAATACTAAAAGCACGACTATTGTATTCTTGATACCAGGAAGGGTAACATACATTGTCTGTTTCCATCTTGAAGCACCGTCAATGACTGCTGCTTCGTATAACTCAGGATCAACTCCGCCTAATGCTGCAAGATAAATGATGGAGGAATAACCGACACCTCTCCATACCCTTATCACAGTCAGAAGCCACGGAAATATCTGAGCCTGTCCAAGGAAGTATATTCTTTCACCTCCAAGTAATGCGATTATGGCATTAACATATCCTGTACTTGGCGATAACAGCTGTATGAATATACCGCTGACAACAACCCATGTAAGGAAGTTAGGCAATGTAGACAGTGTCTGAACAGTTTTCTTGAACCACATGATTCTTACTTCATTTAGCAGTAATGCTAAAATAATCGGTGATGGCTTTATAAACAGATACTCCAATCCGATAAATACCCATGTGTTTCTGAAAGCCTGCCAGAAAGCCCTCAAGCCAAACAGTTTGTCAAAGTTCTCAAATCCGCACCAGTACTTAAATCCGCCAGTAGTGAATTCCTGGAATGCGATCATAATACCAGGCATAGTTACATAACGGAAAATGTAATATAGTATCAATCCTGGTACTATCATCAGGTAAATCATAATATTTACCTTGCTGAAGATCTTCTTCTCATTTTTTTTGTAAATTCTCAAGCTATTCTCGTCCAATTACAACACCAACCCTTCTGTTTAAATAAATCCCTAGATAAACCGTATCGTTATAACGTTAATAGTTTATCACACATTTCACGTTTTCAATATATGAAAATAATAACTTTTATTGTATATATATGATTTTTCATATTTTTTGGTTCACAAAGCTTTTTAGCAGCGCAATACAAGCCTTCACATCATTCATATCCACTACTCCGACAGGACCGTGCACATATCTCATGGGTATTGATAAGCCACCTGTCCTTACTCCTTCATTTGATGTGTATATAGCTCCAGCGTCAGTTCCCCCTGCAGCTAGAATATCCGATTGATAAGCTATATCCTCCGTCTTGCATATATCCTGCATTATATGTATAAGCGACTCATCACAGATTACTGATCTGTCCATAATTTTTATTGCAGTTCCACCACCTAAAACCGCATTGCCTTCTTTTGTAACAGGTGTATCAAATGAAGATGTAACATCTACAGCAACTGCTATTTCCGGTTTTACAACCCTACTGGCTACTATAGCTCCTTTCAGGCCTAATTCCTCCTGACTGGTAAATACATAATATATGTCGTTGTATGGCTTTGTGTTCTCCGTTAATGTCTTAATAGCCACATAACAGCCTATACGGTTGTCAAGTGCTTTCGCAACTACCCTGTCATTCTTTAACATACATAATGGGCCGTAATAGCTGCCAACATCACCAGGTTTGATATATTTCAAAGCATCTTCTTTGTTTTTGGCCCCTATATCTGCGAACATGTCCCCGACATTATTATTTTTAATATTCTCTACATCCTTTTTAAAACTTAAAACTCCTACTGTGCCATTTCTGAAAATTATCCTGTTGCCGATTGAAAGCGATACAGGAATTCCTCCTATAGGCCTTAAGTTGATGAATCCGTCAGAATCAATATTCATGACCATAAAACCTATCTCATCCTTGTGGACAGAAATCATTATCCTCTTCTTTTCTTCACCATAGCCTTTCTTAATAGCTATGACATTGTCTATTCCGTCAGTTACCACTTCATCAACATAGTCTTTGACAAGATCGGTTATTAGCTGATTAATTTCATTTTCTCTTCCGCTGACCCCGAATGCGGCTGTAAGTTTTTCTAATATTTCCATTATTATCCCCTTTTATTCAGACATCACCATCATCTGCTTTTTGTTTTTTGGCTTCCTTAAAAAGCTTTATAGTCTTTTTCAAATTAAATAATATCAATATAAACAGA
>Ga0123335_1008235_pt1 | contig 11272 bp, 8 predicted proteins | sample BiotimSIPDNA_2_FD_89707 | JGI IMG/M metagenome (GOLD analysis project Ga0123335, IMG submission 89707) | Anaerobic biogas reactor microbial communites from Washington, USA - Biogas_R2 time_0 SIP DNA | ecosystem: Engineered > Bioreactor > Anaerobic > Unclassified | place: Washington, USA... | reverse complement strand
GTGATTACGACGCTCTCTGCGTGTCTTGGGACTCATGATGGCTCCTTGGTTTGTTTAAAAATACCAGAGGAAACCACTTATAATCAGCTTTTTTTCTGTATTAAATTTTCAGACCGTTATACTTGTTTATAAAAAGTTCACTACAACCAACAACAATCAGAAGTTCTTTTGCGCGAGAAAATGCGACATTGATACGTTGTGGTTTTTTTGCAAAACCAATCTTACCAGAACTATTATTCCGAACAAGACTAACAATGACTATTGGTTTTTCAATCCCCTGAAAACGGTCTACTGTACCAATACGCAATTTAAAAACATCGCTTAGGTAACCTTCAAGTTGCGAACGCAGGTGGCGAGCTTGAGCAGAATAAAAGGTTATCACTCCGATTTCCTTTTTTTCACAATTGTTTGCTCTATTTTTTCTAAAACTAACAGCCATTTCTTCAAGTATTTTTTTTATCACTCTAATCTCTTCAGGGTTTTGAAAGCTCGTTCCTGCGGTAAGTTCGAAATTTTCAGGCTTCATTTTAGTATCAATCCATAACCCATGATGCTCTTTGGTTAAAAAACCACCTTCACAATTGTGTGAACGGGCTTGGTCAACATCTGGTATCCCACAGGAAAGGCCGCCATTCCTATGGTCAATATAAAATTGATTAATGCAGTTCATAATTACAGGGTGCATACGGTACTGAATATTAAGCATGCATTTCATGTTTTCTGGGGCTGCTTCATAAAGCTCTTTAAAAAGGCTGCGTTCTAAATGTGAATATTCTTCGCGCCTAATACCCTGTTGCTGTGCCAAATCTTCTAATGTTTCAGAATCAACCATTGGAGGTAATTGTTTGTGGTCACCAACCAGTACAATTTTTTTGCCTTTAAGCATTGGAAGGAGTAATTCAGGTGGAGTAGCCTTACTTACCTCGTCGATAATAACAATATCAAAAACGGGGTACTCTTCAGAAAATTCTCTTGACCCGCATTGCACGCATGTGGTACCTATTACATTGCAATTGTCAATATAGTGTTTTCGAAGTTTATCCTCGTCTGCCTTTGTTGGCGAAGATATGCGGGCAATCCATTTTTCTAGTAAGTTAATTACTTTGCTGCTTTTTTCCATATCAATTGCCCATAGGGAAGAGTATACTGCGCCAATCTTCTCCCTTGTATATTTTGAATCAAATTGCGGAAGTTTGAATCCAGCGTCGATCACCTGCGAATTAAATTCAGAAATAGCATCCTGGGTTTGCAGAAGCTCAGTTTGCAATGCGGATTCTTTAGCTTGCAAACAATTCAGTTCTGATGATTGAGTCTGAATCTTTGAATTTAAAACCCTTGATAATGAACCAAAGGCGGATGAAATCTGCGCCTTTGTCGAAATGAGTCTAACTGCAAGTGCTTCGCCTTCTTGAAGTATCAAATCTGACAACTGTTGAATATTATCAATGATATCTGATCGTGTCAGGGTAAAGTTTGCCAAAATCTTTGATTGATCTTCTAAGAAACTTTGAAATAACAGGGCAGAATGAAGCTTTAATTCGCCTTGATGGGATAGGAGTGATAATGTATTAGTAAGCCATTTGCGGTGTAAACCTATAAATCGAGAAATTAAACCCGGCTTTTTTGCAATATGTGCCTGTAATTCATTTCGAGTTTTTGAACTATTGCTTAAATGCTGATCAAATGACCATGTCTGATTTAATGATCCTTCTGTAGCAATATATCGATTTTTTGAAACCTCATTATACAATCCTGCCAGTCTATCCGCTAGTTCCTTCGTTGCTAGATCGTCGATCGTAAGTTTAGATCGAAATTGTTCTATTTGGCTAAATGAAGTTGCCAATTGATTGAGCACACCAGTTTTATCATATAGCTGTTTAACAATATTGGATTGAGAATCTTGCATGCTTTGGGATAAAAAGAATGCTGCTAATGAAACGGGATAATTCTTATCGGTAACTTTATTAATTTCGATACTTTCAATATATTGCCGAGCCTGTTTTGTGGCATTATAAATAATATTGTTACTGTTGATGTATTTCCGCGTCTCTGAAATATCAACAAAGTGTTTTTTGTATTCTTTCAATTCTTCAAAATCGAAGGAAGGGAATTCTAAGAAGTCATTTGGCAAATTGTCTGAATCATTCTCGATGAATTGTAATCTTCGTTGATGCCAAATGTTCAATTCGCTAAGCTGCTGAGTGTTTACCTCAAGTGAGTTGGAAAGTTTATCTAGAGTAACATTGTGAGTGCTTAATTGTTTTTTAACCTGTGACCGGTATACCAGTAAATCTAATGTGTGTGATAGTCCATTTTGAAGGGTTAAAAGCTTTTGAACGCGATTTTCCCAATGTTCAAGTTGTTTTCGCGACAATAACGCGGTGTTTTTGAGCCATGTGTTAATAACATTCTGTTCAATGAAGGGTAGCCCTTCATCCTCGACTTTATCTGATTTCCCTTTCCGCAGAATACGTATTGTAGGATGGTGAATCAATTTAGAAAGTGCATTATCAACAGCCAGATTAGATTGTGAAGCGACTAAAACTTTCTTACTGTTTTTAATTGCTTGGTAACATATTTCAGCTATAACAGTTGTTTTACCGGTGCCAGGTGGCCCCTGTACGAGAAATAGATCATCGGCTGTTATCGCACCATTCACTGCATTTAATTGCGCTCCGTTTAAATTCTGCATCAGTAAATCACCCCGGCTCACACAAAAAGGGGTAGATTGAATAGAATTATTTGCTAATGTGGGGTCAAAAAGAAATCGTTCGAGTTTCGGATTGGCTGCTTTACCGTTTATTAAATTTGCAATACCAAACCTAAGCCTCTTTGCTTGAACAATATCGCCTCTTGCCGTATAATTCAAGAAACCAGTATCCAAAAATGGTAGTTTCTTTCCATCATGCAATAGATCGAGCAGTTCCAAGTCCATCTCAAAGCGAATAGCATTTTTATCTTTATAATAACTGTCAAGGTACCCAATGAGTTGCTTCGACAGGTCGCTGTCACGCCATTTATCGCCAAATTCGAATTGGTCAATAGAATAGAACTCTTGACCGCGTAGTCTAGAAAGTCGCTCCCATTCGATACTGCTTTTAGGATCCATAAAAAATGTAATATATCGCAATTCTTTATCGTGCTGATACGCTGTATAGGGAATTGTGAGTGAACTCTCTTCAGCGATTTTTTGAATTATTGCTAAATAACCTTCCCAATCAGATAGTCGATCTTCAACTTGCGATTTTGCTAAACCAGCTAATTCTAAAACTTCAATCTGTTTTATTATTTCAGCGCTTAGTGAACAACCTTCTATGGAATAGCCAGAGGTAATTCCCCATGGAACAAAGACCGCTCTACTAGAATTTGTACCAAAACTTTTGTGAACGATTTTCATGCTTGTTACAACGAACGACCCTTCCGCATCATTATTAATGCCATTCAAAGCAATTGTTCTGTCTTTTAGCGCGCTTATTAAAATTGTGTTTGCTGGCTTGTTGTTTATCTCAGATGCGATATATAGACCAATAAGAATGCTATCAGCTCTTTCGCTCATTTTTGACGCATAAAAACCTTCTGGTGCAAATTCGTTAAGGAATTCATCGAACCAAACGCGGCCTTCGTTATTTGAGAATTCAGAAAGGCCAGAATCGCCAATCGATGCGCAAAGTTCAGCACGAATAGCAAGTGCAGATTCTGCGGCTTTATTGGTCATTTTAAGTTGAAGCTGCAAGTAGAACTCCTAATAAGTGCCACTAATTTAGATACGCTTCTTATCAACGTCAATGGCTTCAGCAATTGCATTCGATGCCATAACGCCCTGGTGTGCAGCCATTGGCATGCTAAAAGGAAGATCGGAATATGCTTTGCCCGCATCCCAAGTGGCATCGACCATTAGATGATACGCCAAACCTGCACAAGTTCCTTTAGCGAAAGCTAATGACATCCGATTGTTTTCTGCAAGAAACCTATCCCATAAAATATCGTGTTGAGGGGGCAAGTTAGTATGGACTGCATTAACCAAGGTAGCTAAAGAAAAAATGCCAGCTTCAATTGTTGCGCCCGGTAAAATTGAATGAAACCATATTGAGCGATGTGTACCAATACCCAATTCTAAATCTAAATCAGGGATACCACCGTCCCCATCCAAACCCCCAGAGCCAAAGTAAAACCCGATTATAGCAATTAGAAGCTCTGGGCCAGCTGATAGTGGGTCATTTTTGATTCTTTGGGAAGTATTTTTAACTGACGCAATTAGTTGATCTTTTTTAACAATTATAGCAGTTGATAGGTCTGTTGCTCTTTCAGCTACATGGGTTTTTAATTGGCCGTTCTTAGCAGCGGAAGCAGCGTTAACTGTTTCTTTTATTGTTCCAGATGCAATGGTACCGATTGCTTTAAGCAAACCTATTCCACGGCGTTTTAATGAACCGATGAAAACGTTTGCGCTACTTAAAGCCCATTTGGAAATTACACTTTTATCTGTATTGTTTATTGCAATTTTTAGTTCTTCTGATAATTTTTTAATACGGCTATGTGGCATTGCATCTTCTATCGCGATTGTATTCATTTCAATGAACCTCCAAAATCAAATTGATGATAATTATTCAGGTAATTTGACTTCAAAAACAGCAATGTCATCAAAAGCAGCGACATCAGCAGGTTTTACAACCAAAATATCGGATGTCAACTTAGTATCTAATTTTCTTTTAGCAGCAGACAGTATTTTCTCAGCAAGCTCCACGCCTATTTGGAGCTCATTTGCATGGTAATCAGTGCACCGGATCAGCACACCACCTTTTTCATTATCCAAAACAATTTCAAACCCATCTATATTGATTTTGTCTTCCATAAAGAGCCTTCAATGAGTTTTTGCGGGCTGAAAAAAGTCGGAATTTAATTCTGATGACAATAACGGCCAAATTGCTAAATTCTTACCACCTGCATTCTTTATGCTATCATAATAAATACCACTTATGTCGCAACTTTGACAGGTATTCCTCAATTCTTGAGAATTCGTCCAGCCATTAATTCCGTAAAAAAAGTCTTCATATTCGGGATGGTCATTAATGAAACGGCTTAAATCCAATGCGTTATACAGTCCTGAAGACATTGAAAACTGCTTTAAATTCGAAGGTAGATTATCCGTAGGGTCTAAATCTTTTTCCAACATTGTGGTAGCATTACCGCTGCCCAAATAATAAGCCGGCTGGCCGACAACATGAAATCGACCGCTACTATTAGGGTTAATTGCTTCTGGCATGTAGCTGGCGTTTCTGATTGTAATGAATTCACTGCCTATTTGAAGGGGAATCATATATCCAGATAATTCAGTTACAGAAATGTTTTTCATTTTCTCTTTACCTTTGCTTGCATTTTATTAGCCCCCCCCTCCTGAATTTCTATTGCCTGCGCCGCCTTCTTCTGTCTTTGAACGGGCTGATTTAACTTTCTTTTGTCTTGCCGCCGCCTATAATTTCATTCGTTCCGGTTTATTTCTTACAACGTCCCGGCCAAGGCCGAAGTTGCGACTATAATATTGTATAATTATTTCCTGTCGACCGAGTCCTCGAAGGTTGAAAGGCGATAATCATACCTGCCTTAGTGTAAAGCAATTTGGGGCGTACCCGCCCAGCCTTGGCCTGCTGTACGACGTATTGCTGCATTTTCTTGACGCGCTGTCTTATTTTCTTCCAATTATTGTTTTTAATTTCTTCGCATCCACAATATCTTGATCTCGTCCGGTCGATTCCTTGTTTTTTATCAGTTCAATCAATCCGATAAAATTGATTTCAACCTCGCCATATTTTCCCCGTACAGAATTTTTCAATGCATCATCGATGCTTACTCCATCGATTTCATTAATAATATCAACACGTAAAGGCTCTATTCCGAATTGAATGATATTGCCTTTTTCATAGAATAGTCCATCTGGTAGATCGTTCTCGGTGAAGCCGAACGATATCAATGCTTTCTTCAATTTTAATACATTCTGCTCCGTAATTCTGAAGAAAATATCAATATCTTTTGTATGTCGTGGATATCCATGAAATGCGACTGCATATCCTCCCACAACTACATATTCAACTTGATTTTCTTCTAATAATTTTAACAACTCTTCGAAATGTCGTTGGGTAATCATAAATAAATTTTCCCGCTTCTATTCGTAATCTTTCAACAATATCAAGGCATTCTTCAGGATTGTTGTTGTATTCATCAGAGGCATTTGGCTTTTCATGTAATTTTCTAACAGTTATTGTTGGGCTCATTTCTATTTCCTTTTATCCTTCTATTTTCTTGTCTTTCAGCGCGTCTTCTTATGCAGCAATATGTTGTACAACGGGTTGCGCGACTCGCACGCTGTACTAAAATGTAAAGTGGAGTCTTCGGAGCTTTACATTTTGGTATGGCGCTGCTCGCGCTGTTGTTTGTCTGTTTGGGCACCCCTGTCTTCCTGTCTTGCGCCGTGTTTTATTCTTTGTCTTTAGCGGTGGCGTCTTCTCTTTACTTCTATTACATTAGCTTCAATTAAATTTGCAATTGAGTAGAGAATCTTTTAAAGAAATATAAATTAATTGTATAATAGCCAAGCTACCGAATTGTAAATACAAAACGTTTGTAATTAATCTTCTTCGACAACCATTTTTTTATTTGTTTCATATTCAATTTCATAATATGATAGGATTTTATTGATTTTTTGTGAATATATTTGGTCATTTAATAATATAATTTTATTTGTTTTTAAAGTTTTTATTAAAAGATCCTTTTCTGTATCTGTCAACGATTTATACAAATTCGACCATTCTTGTGCAAGCCCGTTACCTTCAAAATGGAACCGATAAATTATAAAATCTTCAGGCATTAAAAGAATTTCATAAAACTCTTCTATTGTTTTACCAAATGCTTTTTCAAAAAAACTCCTGTTAGTAGATACAATTCCTTTTTTAACTAATAAGATTGCTTGGACTGCTCTTATATATTTTTTATTCCAATGCTTACCAACATATTCACGGTTCAACTCAAAGACAGGGATGTATTTCATTGGAAATGAAAAAATGTTAACTCCTAATTCATCTCTTAAATCTGCATTGATCATTAAACGTTGCCATAAATCTTCTGGCTTATCGTTATGATTATAAAGCATATAATTTGATAATTCCTTGAAGCCATATTTGGATGCTAACCGTACTGCTTTTACGTAAATTTTTGTTTCAGTTATACTATCAAATGCAATGCGAAGAGGGCTAATAGGAATTGTGCAAAGAATTTGCAATCTTTCTTCAGTTAGTAACCTGGCATCTATGCCTTGGTTAAAATCAACATAGCGTTGTTTGCGAACTTTATTGTAGTACTTATCAATAATTGCCAACAATTTAGTTTTCCTAGCAAGTAGAGACCTCTTCTGCATGTGTGAGTTTTGAATTTGCTGTAAAAGTTGGTCATACTCATCCAGAATGTCTTTATTCTTTATTCGAGATCGAAAAGAATTGAGATAGTCTATTGCTGCGTTAAAATTTTTATCACTATTAACGTTTTCTTCTATCCTTCTTGTAAATGTTAGCAAAGGTGAAGGTGGAATAAAATTAGGTTGTTTCTCAAAACCAGCTTTTTTAATATCCGAAATAATTGAAGCTAAATCTGGTGCGTTTAAGATGTTGTTATCAAGTAAAAGCAGATTACGTTTTTTACCAAAACGTGCATCAATTTGTTGTATTTGTTTATATATATGGTTTGTTGTTTTGAACTCAGGCTCCAATTTTGGTACAGCACAAAATGAGCACCTATTTGGGCAACCTCTTGTTGTATACGCAAAGTAGTTGTCACCTGCAGGATATTGATAATTTATATCGTCAAGAATATCATAATCCAAAGGCATTTTATCAATATTTTTGTGATCATTATACCCAATTATCTTAGAATCTTCCAATTGCCCTGTAATGATATTGCTAACACCAGTTGACTGTTCTAATTTGTCGGGTAATAGTGATGCAAGTATGCCGCCGACGAATATATCCGAAATGCTATTAACTGCACGTTTGTAAAAACGTATAGTTGAAACAGTTAATTCATAATGAAACGTAAAAAGAGAAGTGATATATATACGATCCCAGACTTTTTCTACAGAAACTTTCGACAACCCCTTACAAAAATGAACATTGTCACCACGACTTTTATGGTATGTACTTAATTTCATCAGACCAATAGGTGGATATTTATTTTTATAATCTGGTTCAACTAACAAGATGTGCTTACCACTCAATTCCGAGAACCTTTCTTTTTAGAAATTGCTAACTCTTCTTTAATTTTAGTACGCAACATTTTAGCTGTGCACTCGTCAACATTTTCATCGATTACTTTTATAACTATTTGATAAATTCTTCGTTCTTCCTTGGAATAAGAAGAGGGTAGATCCTTTTTGGTTGCATAATCTGCATTAACAATTTTATTTTCGACATTAACAATTTGTTTCTGCAAACTTTCTGCTTCCTTAAAATACAATTCAGCTTTATACTTTTTATCTTCATCAAGATCATATTTCTCTATAATTTTGGAAAGTTCTTTTTTGTTTGTCTCTAATTTTTTTTCGATTACTTCCTTTTTATCAATAAGCTGTTCTTTTTTAATATCAGATGTTATACCACCGTTTTCAATAAGACTAACGATTTCATGCAGTTCACGTTTACTCTCATCAATTTTGCGAACAGCGGAATTATATTTAGAAGAATCCCGCCTATATCTTTTGTTAAAATAATCTGCTTTTTGTTGTATTTCCTTTTGAATTTGCTGGAATGCAAAATTTTTTTCGAAATCATCACGTCGTGCATTAGGAATAATTTCCTTCTCAAAAAAATAAATTTCACCTATAAAGCTACGGTTAGCAACATCTTTTTCAACAGGAAAAAATTGACTAAATGTATCTTTTGTGCCTATTAAAATGTTACCTTTTCTTACACGGATTCCTACCATAAAATCGTCAGTAACAGAACCATAAAAATTTGTAAGTGCAATCCACCCCACATATGCAATCCCGTTTTCATTTTTATGCTCAAAAAATTCAATATCTTTAATCGAATCTTGCTGTTTTGTACGCTCTTGATTACCAGTCCGGAAAGAGGTCGAATACCTTTTTAATATTGGTTTTGCACTATTGTTTAGGTAGATTGCATATTCTTCTAAAGGTAGGTTACGTTGTAATAAATATTTTTTTACTTTCTTGCCCTCTATAAATGTCTGGAAATTAAAGGGTATTGGAGCGACGCTCTCAAGATATTTTGAAACCATATCAACATCTAAAAGCTCGGGGGTTGTTGGATCTATGTTGCTAAGTTCTACTTCAAAAAAATGATCGTTTTTTAAGCTATTTTTATATTCGACAGTTGTTACTTCATTAATTACCCTTATCAGATCGTAATCCCGATATTTACCAGGCTCAAGAAGTTCTTTTAACCGTTTACAATTCCATGTAATACTTATTTGCTTGTCATCACCTTTTGCTTTCGTGCGAAATACAAGAGTGTTAGCATACCCAAGCCCACCTAATCGGCCTATACCCCGGAAACCGCGATTCTGCCGATGGTCTTTTGTTGAATTACCAATATCCCCTAATATTTTAAATGCATTTTTCACAGTAATACCGGTACCATTATCCTTTATCGAAATAAATGAAGACTCAGGATTTACCGTTATGTCAATTCTACCTTCACCATCATTAAGAATACCTTCTTTTACGGCAGAGTCTATAGCATCAGTAGCGTTTTGGACATATTCACGGAAGATGGAAAAGGAATCTGAATACATTCCGATGGTAAGTGATTCCAATGTGTGTTTTCCGACAATTAAATCTGATTGCGCCATTTAAATTATGCTCCTTGACGATAGGACGGATAAGGAAATTTAATTTTAAGAAGTGTTTTAAAAATTGGATGTTGAATTATCAAATCACCCTTTCCTATTCTTGTAAGCATATTCGAAAAAACATTTGGAATATACCGATAATCAGGCTTTGAAATTTCGATTGCATTTGTTCTACCATAAATGTGGGTCGAACAATTACCTTTGACACGATCATGTACCGCACTTTTAAATTGCTCTGCTGAGAAAAGTATTACACCTTCTGAACGCCCTCTCTCAGTAATCTCAAGTAAATTATTGAGAATTGGAGAGCCTTTAGGTGATGTACTAGGAGCATACTTATTCAACTCATCCACAAAAATAACAATTCTACGAGGAATATTATCCCGCTCTATTTCTCCGTGTTTTAATCCGTAGACTGCTTTTATAATATCTCCAAAAACAAGACATTGTAACTGTTCATCTAATTTTGCAATATCTACGACATATGTATCACCGCCTTTTATTTCTTGAATTTTATCAGAAAGGTGGACTTGGCAACGTTCTGGGTCGTTAGAAATCGATTTTTGGAAGATATCATTATTTATTGAATTTGAAATTAATCTTTTAAATTTCCACCAAGATTGAATCGGGATGTCTTTGTTTGCCTTACTCTTTCTAATGTCCTTATTTGTATATTCACCTAAACGGTCTTTAAATGTCGCCCAATGTAAACTGTCAAAATCAGGGCTGTCTGCAATAAAATTCAATATAGATTCAATAGTAAAATTGGGATCGTCAATATTGGAGAACAGGAGATCAAGTTTACAACTATCATGTTCGTATGTGTAAATAAAATTTGAGGCAATTTTTTCATCATATTGGTTTTGTAATGAATCATTATTTAATGATGTCAATGAGTATGGGAATGTCGTACTCTTTTTATATGGGTAAAAGTAATGGACATTCGAGAATGGTTCACATTTGAGACCTGTTTCTTCCCATGATTTTCGCCATTGAGATTCAGATTCTATAGTTTTAAAGTTTGTATTAGATTCGTGTAGTCGTAATAAATCGTCACCCTTAACATTGAGAATTATAGTGGCAACATCATCAACCTTTTGCTGAATCGCTTGAAGTAAAAACATTGCATAACTTGTTTTTGTCGCCAAACCAGATATGCCTGAAATATTAATGTGTGCACCTTCAGGACCAACAAGAAAATCACTTGAATAGTTAATAGAAACGTTAACGCCGGTGGATGATTTTAAAATGCCTGCAGGGATAGCTTTTTCAACTGGAATAATATCCAAACCTAAAGCCTTTTTTATATCAGCTTCATTTGCTGTAAAAACAGATGCCCCATCACGGACTGGCATATAGTTTTCTTGGTCATTATGGATTACAGAAACTTTTGCATAGGATAAGCCCAATTTACGTG
>Ga0123335_1008234_pt1 | contig 11272 bp, 11 predicted proteins | sample BiotimSIPDNA_2_FD_89707 | JGI IMG/M metagenome (GOLD analysis project Ga0123335, IMG submission 89707) | Anaerobic biogas reactor microbial communites from Washington, USA - Biogas_R2 time_0 SIP DNA | ecosystem: Engineered > Bioreactor > Anaerobic > Unclassified | place: Washington, USA... | reverse complement strand
TACAGAAGACAGCCTCTACCCAGAAATGCCGGACAACACAGAGAAGCAGTAATTGTACTGTGGCTGGGCTGCCTCAAAAGTTAGACATTTTTTTCACAAGTAAATTAGGGGGAAAAGAAAGATTTGTTTTTTGTACCACCCATTTCCCTGTAGTACACACCATAGAGGAGAGCACTGTACATATTGTTCTCCTCTTCCTTTTATTACACATACATAATCACATTGTAGAACAATATAGAATAGAGAGAACAGTATATACTAATAGATAATAAGGAATAAGGAAGAATATTTTGTAATAAAGAATAGATAGAATACTATGGAATAAAGAATAGAGAACAGAGAGAATAGAGAGAATAAGGAATAGAGAGAATAGTATGGAATAAGGAATAGAGAGAATAAGGAATAAAGTAGAATAGTATATAAAACAAAGAAGGATACTTTTTTTTGGGGGGTTTGCGCTTCTATTGTGTCCATGTATACAATATACAGTATACTGTGTGCCAAGCCGCACGCACTTTGCAGTGTATTCAATTTGCAATATTACAAGTTCCATATTTCACAAGCCAGGGTTGATATTGTAGTGCAATTTGAATTATTCTGAAAATTCAGATTTCGCCCTGACTGAACTGTTCATCCTGTCTATCTATCCTGGTAGTGTATACAATGCGTTTGCATTTGTAGTGCAATTTGAATTATTCTGAAAATTCTGGTAACAATTTGTGAACATTGCACCAGTGTACATTCTACTACTGCAGTGTATGCAATTTGCAATATTACAAGTTCCATATTTCACAAGCCAGGGTGTATACACGGAATATTTTGAATTATGCAAATTGTATACCAGACCCACCGCGCTGAAAACTGAATATTCAGACTATTCTGTACAAAGCTCACAATGTCATCAGTTCATGTGAAGAAGAAGGGGTGTTACCCCCTCCTCCTTCGCTTCATGTTTTCCCTGTTATGGCTTACCATCTGCCACGGCATGGGCTCCGCTTCCATCTGATACCGCTTTTTCCGCTTCTTTATTTCAGTATATATCTGATATTCTTCCACTACGTCAGACATAGCCGTATGAGATTCTACATGGTCAGGGTTCTGTACTAAAAACCCGTAGGCTACTTCTGCATTAGTCCGGAGGTTACCTGCCCCACTTATAAATCCGTGCTCCTCACAATACCTTGGAAAATCCTTCCTATTTTTGACAAAGTTGCAGAAGACGGTATAGAGATCAGTCTTTTTGATTCCGTCAAACATCTTGAACTCCTTCCCCCGTAGCAGGTTGTTAGTGTGGGAAAGGGCATCTAGGTCAAAGGGAAGATTGTAGGCTATTACTTCTTTAACGTCATACTCCTTGATATGCCTCCACAACCTAAGCATAATGTCCAACCAAGGAAGCACTTCAATATTAAGGGAAAGGTACTTGTTTACCTTCCCCTCACCATAGAACGGAATCCCTTTCAGCTTTTCTACCTTGAAGGTTTCCAGAACAAGGTAGTTCCTCTTAACTATGCCCCACTTTGGATTAAACACCATGTACCCAATGTCAAATACCGTATTGTCCGGCTTAAGGCCATAGGTTTCAGTATCAAATATTAGTTTACTCGGTATCATTCTCATCATTCCATCCCCCTAGTGTTATCATCCTTCTGGTAGTAGTGCCATTCTCCCTTGATTACCAGTGATTCCTTCCATTCCTCTTTACACTTGGAGGAAGTATACTCTCCCATGTAAAACACGTTTACCCCGTGCTCCGCAAGGAAAGGAGTTAACTTGTCGCTGTCCTCAAAGTGGGCTATGGAATTAAGTTCTTTCAGGATTGATAGTTTGTCTCCTGCATGAGAGACAATCCCGTCAATTCTGATGTTTGAATTTTCGCAAAACTCTGATATTTCGTGAATATCCTGAGTTCTAGCTGTCACTACCACAACCCTGAATATTCCAGAATTTATCATAGTTCTAAAAAAATTCAATCGCTTCTGACCAATCGACAGAAAGCACTTGGTGTACAAGGTATCATCGAAATCCACGGTTATTGTTGGAATTGCCATAATCTTTCCACCCTTCTGAATAGGTTGAATTCCTCTATAAGTATGGAAGCGATAGGCTTACGGCAGCCAATCCGTTAAACACCCGTTTGCTTCCTTCTTGTCAAGTTGCTTGTTCCCCGCTTTCTGGGTACAGTTTACCATGGTCTCCCCACCCTGTCAACCCTCCTGCGAAAAGACTAAAGATTCCGATCATTCAGTCTATTCAGAATATTACAAGTTCCATATTTCACAAGCCATGGTCTGAATAGTCTGAATAGTCTGAATTGTGCGAATTTTCTGACAATTTGACCCCGGCTGGTCTAAAGATTCTGAATAGTCTGAATTGTGCGAATTTTCTGACAATTTGACCCCGTCTGATCTGAAGATTCTGAATAGTATGAATCTTACAAGTTCCATATTTCACAAGCCATGATCTGAAGATTCTGAATAGTCTGAATTGTACGAATAGTCAGAAAATTCGACCACGGCTAACTATTCTGAATTGTGCGAATTTTCTGACAATTCGACCCCCAGACGGAATTTTCTGAATAGTCTGACAAGTCGACCACGGCTAACTAGTCTGAATTGTGCTAATTGTCAGAAAATTTGACCACCGACTGAAGATTCTGAATAGTCTGAATAGTACTAATAGTCTGGAGTTTCTAAATAGTCTAAATAGTCTGAATAGTCTACATAGTCTGAATTGTATGAATTTTCTGACAATTTGACCCCCAACTAAAGATTCTGAATAGTCTGAATTGTACGAATTTTCTGATAATTCGGCCTCGACTGAATAGTCTGAATAGTCTGACAATTTAACCCCGACTAAAGATTTAGAATAGTCTGAATTGTACGAATTTTCTGATAATTCGGCCTCGACTGAATAGTCTGAATAGTCTGGCAATTTGATCTCGACTGAATAGTCTTAATAGTCTGATAATTCGACCCAGACTAAAGATTTTGAATAGTCTGACACTTCAACCTCGACTGAATAGTCTGAATAGACTGAATAGTCTGAATAGACTGAATAGTCTGAATAGACTGAATAGTCTGAATAGTCTGGCAAGTCGACCCCCAACTAAATTTTCTGGCATGTATACTTTTTCTGAAGATTCTGAATAGACTGAATTGTACGAATAGTCTGACAATTGGACCACGACTGAAGATTCTGAATAGTCTGACACTTCTGAATTATCTAAATTGTATACCAGACCCAAAGGCTTCAAAGGGTGGGGGCCTGACTTTTCAACTGAGCCAATAGAAATAAAGCCCCCATAATAAGGCTTCCTTGTTTTAGTTTGTGAAAAAGTTAACAATGTAAATATAAAAAATTTTTTTTGTAAATTTTTAAAGTAAGCACTCCTTGTTTTAGTTTGTGAAAAGTTAATGATATAAATATAAAATTTTTTTTGTAAATTTTTACTAGTTTGCTTCTTGTTGGAAACGTATGCTATAATTAGATTGATCATTATGGATATTGGAGGGGGTACTGGTATGGATGAGATGAAAGATGTACAGAGGATAGATTGGATGATTAATTTTTATTTTGATATGCTACAGAATGCAGAATTGGATAAGGAGAAATTAAGTGCTAGTGGTATGTTAGTTGATCTTATGAATTTGAAGTTCAAATACCTTGGGGTTGAGAGGGAAGAAAATAGAGGGAAAATGACAGAGAAGGAAGTGCGAAAAAGATTAAGTGCCGCTGGTGTTAATCTGTCTGGAGTTTCTTCCATCTCTCCTGAGGAGAAGAAAGATGAATAGAGGTTGGATTGGGATAGATGTGTTAGGGTGGAACATAATACCGGAAGGGTGCTGAGTTATGTCTGATATAATGTATATGACAGTATCGATTGTTGTTATTGCGCTTGGTGCAATTGGATTGTTTAAATGGTGCGGGTGGTAGAGTATGCCTAATTTAAAATCTGCTATATGTGATCCTTTGCTGTATACTGATGTACTCGGTGGGTTTCTTCCTGCATTCTTTCCACATATAACAGAAGCGATAAAACCGGATGGGAGCAAGATTGTCTTCAAGTCTCCTAAGTTTCACCATGAGATTATTGATTGCTTGAAAGAGCAGCATCCTAAGACGGTGATTATTTCTTCACGTGGGAGCAGTAAGAGCACTCTTATTACGTTTCTGTGGGTGCTGTATTGCTCTTGCTATGGGATGTCTGCTTTTACAATAATAGTGTCTGATAGCTTTAAGAAAGCATGCAACTTCTTGGATAGGATTAAAAGGGAGATTACTGATAATAAGTTTTTATCGGATACATTTGAAATAGAACCTGGGGTTCCTTGGAGCCAAGGGGAGCTGGTTTTGAAGCTGGGGTGGCTCGGTGGGAAGCGGATCAGGTTGCTTGCACGTGGTGCTGGACAGTCACTACGTGGATACGTTGATAATGTTAGACCACAGATGATTGTCTTAGATGATATTGAAGAAGAAAATAATACTGCAACTCCTGATAAGAGGGCGAAGATACGGGATTGGCTGTTCGGGCAGGTGCTTCCATCACTAGACCCTGTGAATGGGAGATTGGTGTTTGTCGGCACAATTGTTCATGAAGATGCTATGCTTGCTAGATTGTATAAAGACCCACCAGCTGGGTGGGTGGTGAAGAAGTATTCTATATTGAATGAAGCTGGAGAGAGTATTTGGCCTGAACGATTTCCTGTGGAAAAGATAATGCAAATTAAAGAAGAATATGCTAGAAGTGGGACATTGATGCGGTTTATGATGGAGTATATGAATAATCCTGCTGCAGCTGAATTCAGAGTGTTTGAAAAAGAACATATAAGATACTATAATCCGTTTTCACTTACAGGTGACTTACGACACTATATGGCTGTTGACTTCGGGTATGCTGTTGAAGGAGATTCTGACTTTACAGTTGTGATGGTGGGCGGGATTGATGATGCTTCAAACATATATGTTCGTGAGTATGTTAGGAGAAGAATGAAACCAAACGAAACATTGCAGATTATTACTGAACTGTATAATAAATATAATTGCAATGCTGTAGGGATTGAAACGAACGGTCCACAAAAAGTATACTATTATATGCTGGATGAACATGTGAAAAGCTTTGCTCTACATAATGTACGAATTATAGAACTTAATCACTTGATAAAAAAAGAACATAGAATTATGAATTTACAGCCAAAATTCTATGAAGGGAAAGTGTTCATGCTTCCTGATATGCATGACCTTGAAGCTGAATTATTGAAGTTTACTCCTAATGGCAGGAGCGCAGGGCACGATGATACCATTGACACATTGAGCAACCTTGTTATGACTATGAATAAGGTGAATGCCACTTCTCCTAGAAAGAAGTATAATCCGTTGGATTTTTCCAATTATGATCAGATGCCAACACATACTGTTTATCTTCCATAGAGGTGAATACATATGAGCGATCCGATTCTTAATTTATTGTTTACACAGTATTTGGAAATACGTGGTAAAGACGCTTTTGAAAAGTTCCCTGATGAAACACCTTCAACTACACCTTCCAATGAGACTAGACTATACTACACAGACGTTCCAGCAACATGGCATAGACATATACTAAACTATGAAGGAGGATATGTAAACCACCCTGCGGATAAAGGGGGGGAAACTAACCTCGGAATCACTATAGGTACATTAAACAGAGCGAAAGCACGTGGTCTAGTACCTTCACATATAAGTATTAAAGATTTATCAAAACACCCAGAATATGTGTATACTATATATAATGTAATGTATTATAAAGACTGTTTATGTGATAAGATTCCTGCAATGCTTTCATTCGCATTCCATGATTCTTGTGTTAACCATGGTAGAGGTGGCAAGACTGCTAAAGGAACACCCATTGGGGCTGGGATGCTTCTTCAAGATTTGCTGATAAATAAATATAAAAAGAACATTACATTTGATGGCGTTGTTGGAGCTAAATCAATTGAAGCATTAAATGAAGTACTTCAGACAAACAGTTCTGAAAAATTGACTAAAGAATTTAATGATAGAAGAGAGCTTTATTTTAAACGAATTGTTGAAAATAATCCTTCTCAACAAGTGTTTATTAAGGGATGGCTTAATCGTTTAAAGAAAGTTCGTACTATGTGTGAAGGAAGGGTGGTATAATTGGCGGATATAGACTACAGGGACTTTGTTGAAGTTCTTGATAATACAAAAGATGAAGATCCATTTATGTCTTTATCAGATATGAATTCTCCTGATAAACCTGATAGAAAGATAATTTCTCAAGTAAACAAAGTAATTAAAGAAGCAGAAAAAGAAGCTGAAAATGAAGATACTGTAGAGGATGAAGAGGAGACTCCACGTACTGATGCTTTTGATGAACGATCATCTATGGAAGAAGATGATATTCTTCGTGCTGTAAAAGAAGATAGAGATGCTGCTGTGCAAGCACAGGCTAATTTTGCTGAAAGGATAAAAAGCTGCTATAATGCGTATCATGCCATAGTAGATGCAAAATATAATATTCCTGGTAGAAGTTCTATAGTTTCTTCAGATGTTATGGACACAATTGAATGGATGATGCCATCACTTATGCGTGTGTTTACAGCATCACACGACATAGTAGTGATACAGCCTGTAGGTGGGGAAGACGTTACTGCAGCAGAACAGCACCAAGCACTCCTTAATTATCAGTTTAATTATAAAATGGAAGGCTTTACTAAATTTTATACGTGGTTTAAAGATGCACTTATTTATGGATTTGGTGTTATCAAGATTACATGGGAAACTTTCTATGAAAAGAAATCTCTGTTCTATGAGGAAATGACTGAAGACGAGTTTACAGCTCTTTCGGTCCAGACTAATATCTCTATAGAAAGCTTTGATGAATATGAAGATGTTTCAGTTATAAAATCTGAAGATGCAGAAGGAAATAAGACTGAAACTGTTGAAACAGCGACTATGTACAGAAATGTTGTTGCATTTATTAAAAAGAATGTGTATTCTGGTCCATGGATAGAAAATATACCAGTGTCTTCATTCTATATAGAGCCTGGGGCACGGTCAGTTCGTGAAGCTAACTTTGTTGGTCATAGAGTTAGACGAACAATGGACTACCTTAGACGTATGGAAAGAGAAGGGATATACCATAATGTAAGTGAAGTAATTCCTTATGCGGAAGGTGACTCTGAATATTCAGAACTTGCACAGATAACAGAGCTTGAAGGCGACTATGCAGGTCTAAATAAAGAGCTTATACCAACACCTTCAGATGGACGAGAATATAAATGGGTGTGGGAATGCTGGGTAAAGCTGGACATTGATGGTGACGGATTACTTGAGCCACTTCTTGTAACTTTTACTGATGATGTACTACTTAGAGTGGAAGAGAATCCATTTGACCATGGTGAGCCTCCTTTTGAGACGCTTGTACCCATAGTAGACTGCCACAGGCTATATGGAATTTCAATTACTGATATGGTAGTTGAATTCCAAAGAATGAAAACATCATTGTATAGAAATATATTTGATAACATTGCTTTTTCTGTAAATAACTTTTACCTTGTTGCAAGAAACTCAGGTACTGATATAGGGGCACTTCTTAATGTTAAACCTGGTGCTGTTGTGTTTACAGAGGATGTTAACCAAAGCGTTCGTGAAATGAAACCAGAAACAATGGCACCCACTATATTTAATCTGTTTGAATACCTTGACACGTGTAAAGAGAACAGATCAGGAATTACTAGGTACTCCCAAGGGCTTGATAGTAAATCTTTAAATTCAACGGCAACAGGCGTATCTGCCATTATGACAGCCAGCCAGCAAAGAATAGAGCTTATTGCAAGGCTTCTTGCTGAAACTGGTGTTAAGTATGCTTTTAGAAAAATGATTGCCCTTAATCAACAGTTTATAACAGATAAGATGGTTTTAAGGCTATTTAATAAACCATTAGAGATCACTCCTGATAAACTTGATGGAAGTTTTGATTTAATGGTGAATGTTGGTATTGGCGCAGGGCTAAAGGAACTACAGCAGTCACAGATGTTGAATTTATTAAATATCCTTCCGTCATTAGCACAGCTTGGTCTTGTGAAGCCAAAACATGTCCACTATGTTGTTTCTAAACTTCTTGAAAGCATGGGATACAAAGATATTGAAAACTTTATTGAACTTCCGCCAGAAGGTGCTGGAATGCCACAAGGACAACAGCCATCAGTTGAGGCGCAGCCAATGCAAGTAGCTGAAGGACAGGGATCACCGCTTGATGCCCCAAGCATGTTTGGGATGTAGCCCCTTACTGCTTCAGTCAAGTATGATAATCTAAGTATAGATTCATTTGGAGGTGCATACTGTAGTGGATGTTGAACGTCAACTTAGAGCATATGATCTTATTAATTCAAACGAATGGAAGCTGTTAAAAGAACTTCTTACTAACTATGCTAATGAGCTTGTTGTAAAGGGCATCAGACTTGGGGCAGAAGAGTCCAATGACAGAAAAAGAGTTGTATTCTTTGCCACTGCAAGGTACTTTGAGGACTTTATAACACAGCTCGAATCGCAAGGTAAGAAAGAAGTTATTGACAATAAAGAGCAGGGACAGACTAGACAAGTTGTCCCTGAATTTTAAGGACGACCGTAAGGCAACGTCCGGAATAGGAGAGATAGCGAATGTCGTCATGGAACTTCCCGCAAGGAACTGAGCCACTCGATACTGATCAGGAGATACTTGAGGAAGCTCTGGCAGAAGAGGCCCGTCAGACAGACGAATCAGCCTTACCAGAGGTTGCTGAAGCTACTGAAGTAAATGAACCACAGCAAATGGGAATGTCAGCCGACCAAGCTGATGCTGACCATCAGACCGATGGTGAAGGAGTACCTTATGCGCTGTTGAAAGTTTATGGAAAGTACATTCCTGTTCAGACAAAAGAGGAGCTTATTAACCTTGCACAGCAAGGCGTGGATTATGATAATAAGATGTACAAGCTACGTGAATGGAAAGATGTTATTAACGTAGTTGAAGAAAACAAAGTTGTTCAAGAATTAATTCGTAGAGCACTTAAAAAGGAAGATATTGAGGAATATGTAAGTTTTGATGGTGTTAATACTACTGACATAAACGACTCGAAAAAGTTTAAAGAATATTTAAAGAAGCAAGTAGACAAAGAACTTAGTCCATATAGGGCAAAAATAGATGAACTTGAAAAAGAATTATTTTTCTCTGAGCTAAGGTCTAAGGATCCAGAACTATTTGATATAGTTTTTGATTTATGCAAAAAGATTTACATGATTCCAGAAGGGGAACCAAACGCTATTCCAGCTGGGCTTAAAACCCAGATAAATGAGGACAAGGAAGTATTTAAAATCTTCTATAACTTTATAAGGGAAAAGGTGGTTGCCTACCAGAACAACCAACCTCAACCTGAGACTCCAGTAAACTTTAAACCTGGAATGACAAAGGCATCTGACAGTATGCCTGAAAAGCAGGTTAGTCAGGGGTCTCAATTAAAGAGAAGTGTAAGAAAAGTCCCTATCCTTGAAAATGGAAGAGAAAATATATCTACTGGAACAAGTAATCTTTCTGATGCAGAAAAGATCTGGAACATGCCTTCTTCAAAGTTTCAAGAACTTCTTAAGAGAGCCGAGTCAGGGTATAAACGCTAAAAAATTATATAAAATTAAAGATAGGAGTTGTTTTAGTTGGCATACAATATGTCCGTTACAGGTACCACCCCCCCATCTGCTGTAGGTGGTGATGTTACTGGTTGGCAACACGCTGATGGTGGTGCTGGAGAACTTTTTTCTGCTGCTCAAGCATACTATGATAGGAAGCTTCTTGAAAGGTCCAGACCTAAGCTAATTGCTCAGGATTTTGGTCAGAAGAGACCACTTCCTTCTAATAACTCTCTGACAATTAAGTTCAGAAAGTATAATGACCTTTCCAGAGCCATTTCCAGCCTTCAGCTTGCTGAAGGTACTGTTGGTGACGGAGAGAAAATGTCGATCACTGACATCCTTGCGGCTGTCAGGCAGTATGGTAACTTCGTTACCATTTCAGACCTTGTTCAAGTGTCTATTGAAGATCCAGTTCTTAATGAAGCTGTGGATCTTCTTGCCGAACAAATGGCAGATACTATTGACACTATTACATTCTCTGCTCTTAATGCGGGTACAAACGTGAGGCTTGCTGCTTCTGGTGCAGATATTGCCAATCTTGCATCAGTTATTACTGGCCCTGATTTGGATTATGCTATTAGAATGTTCAGACGTAATAACGCCGATCCTTTCACAGAAATTGTGAGAGCTTCTACTGGATTTAACACGTTCCCAATTAGACCTGCTTATTGGGCATTTGTCCATCCTGATGTGGCAAAGGATCTTGAAAATATCAGCGGATTTATTTCTGTTGAGCGTTATGCTTCCCAAGGCCCTGTGCATGAAGCAGAAATTGGTGCATACAAGAACATTAGGTTCCTTATGACTACTCAGTGTCCAGTCCTTGACCACACTGGTAACCCTATTCATAACCCAGACGGAGTTGCTACTTGGGTTCCTTGTACTACCAACGCCACAAAGGCAAACGTGTACAGCACAATTCTTGTTGCTAAAAATGCTTATGGGCTTGTTGATCTTGACAAGGGTACAGTTAAGTCAATCGTTAAGACTCCTGGTGCATCTGACACAAGCAACCCTCTGAATCAGTTCTCTACTGCAGGTTGGAAGCTTCTGTACACTGCTAAGATTCTTGACGAGTCCAAGATTATAAGAATTCAGTCACTTGCTTCGCTATAAGCGATAGCACTATGTTAGGAGAGTAGATTATGGAGAAGAAGAAAAGAGTTACTGTGTTTTCTACTGATCAGAACCAAGATGCACCTATATTTGTAGCCCTTAATGGAAGACAGATGTATGTGCAACAAGGTCAGGAAGTTGAAATGGATGAAGGGCTTATTGAAGTTCTACAAAATGCCGTTGAACGGCTTCCTGGAAAAGACCATATGAAGGGATCTATAGTTCCTAGGTTTCATGTAACAATTCATGGTGACGCAGAAAAAACTGTGAAAAAAGATAATACCGTGAAGCCTGAACGCCCATCTGATAAACTGAAATAAGTAGAAACAGAATGGAAGGCTAGGCAGGAAACTGTCTAGCCTTTTTTTATTTCAGACTACTGCTATAATAATTTAAGAAAGGAGTGTTCACATGGCAAACTTTAAAGATATAAATTATAGAATAAGAAGTGAACTTTCTGAGTTATCTGAAATTACTTTTTCTGATG